>JAAUYG010122029.1_pt1 | contig 16227 bp, 10 predicted proteins | sample 7278091 | NCBI WGS metagenome assembly JAAUYG01 (sample SAMN14350201, study PRJNA611818) | marine sediment metagenome | isolation source: surface marine sediment (0.6m) | place: French Polynesia: Moorea | collected 2018-08 | reverse complement strand
GCTTTAAAAAACACGTTGAAAAAAAGTGTGCTGAAAGTTTCGCATGTATATACTACTCTTGTGTCTGAGAAGAATGCAATTTACTCTGTGTTAAACGCTGCATCTTTCCTTTTCGTATGTTTTTGCTCTTTTCATCTTGACATTTACTCTTGACAAGTACTCAGGCAAACGCGAGTATGCTTATATTGTTAAACCACTGCGCGCAGATGCGTTACAACATCTTTATCATCTGTCAGCATCTGCAACAGATGGGAATCTGGCTGCACAGCTTCACGCGCGCACATCTGCTGAAGGTGATTTCCGTGCGTCTTCGCGCGAATGCTTTCAAAGGTCAGCAGACAAATACGTTTGCGCATTTTCAGTTCGCAATTACCTTGCTAAGTTGTTTACAGTATTTTGTGCGCTGTGCATTCAAACGGCGCTGGATGGGAGAGAAGCAGGATCTCAGGCAAGGAAAAGACTGCGCTCATCACTGTGGCCCACGTCTCACTGCAAGAAATCTTCGCCTTTTATCAAATTTGTGTCCATTGAGAAAAAGGTTCTTTTGTCCACTGCACAAGCCGGCCTCCACTGGAACATCACAACCGACCACTCGAAAAGAACAACGGGATCAGATCTCCACTACGCAACTATGAAACTTGTTTCCTCGTGCATCTGCCGTTTCTGGCAATCTGATCAGCGCAAAAATTCTCAGTCACTCCTTTGAAAGCTGAATTCAGGTTGCGAAGAGAAAGACAGCTGTATCCAAAAAACCCAAGCCGAAAGTCAAAACCATCAATCATTTTTGCTTTGACATTTTAGTGATGTGATTGAGTCTTTCAGTTTCGTTTCTTTCACTTTTTGCTCTGTTCCAACAAGAAACACTTGAAAACTTTCAACTCAGTGGTGAAATCCAAGACAAAGACTCAGGTCAAACACCCACCACTTCTGCACGCACTTGGGTGATTTGGAGGACCAAACAACAATTTTAGTTGACAGTTCGCGTATTCGTGGAACTGAAACGGTCTTGTACATCAATGACGCCTGCAACGGCAACTGCTGACTGGATAGACTAGCCAAAAGCAACGGGCTTCCAGAGCTGTTTTTCTGGACAGGATAAGTCTGTTCTGCCATCACATACACATACGTCAGACAAGCAACATCTGCAATTTTTATTTTCTCGTAGGAAGCTGAAAATGTTTTTTCCCCCTTTTTCTTTCACATGAACAAACCTCACTTTTCAATGAAAGGAAACTCAAGTGTTGTCACTGTAAAATATTCTCACTGGCAATGCCTTTTGGTTGTGAAGTGCCGAGGCAGCTCTTGTAATTTCGAGCATGTTTTTATTGCTTTGCCCCCCCCCAACAAACTTTTGGAGTTTTCCAATTCATTTCTTGGCATTTCTGGATGTTTCATGCCATTTTGAGTGCTTTTCAGAAAGTTTACGCCCAACCGTGAAAACTGCTCATGTTGTCAATGTTGGATGCACACAAACATGCAGACACACATTGAAATGCAGCACTTGGCACAACACAGTGCAATCAAGCATTCTAGTTTCGTTTCCATCCATCGCTTGAGCACGGATACGTGTGATTTAACCAGCCATCTGGCCTTCTAGGAACGGCAGCAGCAGCTTGCAGTGGTCGCTTAGCGCTGTCTTCCTCACTCCCAGCAAATTTACATTGTCTGCAAGCGACTTTGGAAAGCCCATGCAGGACGGGTCACCTTGGGCATACATCACGTACACAATCAGGCTCTGCGCCATTATTCCTCCTTTTCAGCTTGTCCAAAGGGACCGCATTTGTCCGTGCAGGTCAAACGACTAAGATACCTCCCCTTGACATTTCAACGGAAGGCATAAACAACTTGCAAGCTTCTTGTTTTTGTTGCTCAAGCAAAACTGTCTTGTTCCGGGAACCTTCGGAGATTCACATCAATTCTCACGTGAATTTGAAAAGACAGAAAAGGGATGATGAAAAAAACTGCTCAGTCTTTTGAAGCCAAGATAGATCTTACTTGCAGCCTCGCAGCTTAAGTCTTTTAGCAAAGAGCATGAGAAGGACTCCATTACAACACTCTTTGCTTTTCGGAAGGCTTCCCAAAAGACTTGGGATGGAGCCAGGCAGCTGGTTTCACAAATTGATGAATTCGCATGTCCGTGCCTGGGTCTCAGCGTGGACGCAACGGACCATTCATCAGAGGAACGGAATTGGGCCAACCTGCACAGGAGCCAGAAACGAGAAGAAAGTAGTTTTGCCTCGAAATCAAGGTTGCTGTAATTGTCAACCCATACCGGAGTTCATGAGCTGCATGGCTACTGCTCTCGTCACCCACACAGGAAGATGGTTGGTCCCAAGAGAGAGTGCGCAACAGTCAGTGCATGTGTCTCAGGACAGCCAAAATACCAATCCCGACCAGGAATTGGCATGCATTTTTCCACCAAAACTAGAAAGGCAAAACACTGCTGAAGATTGAGCTAAAACACTCGCCTTTTCTTTCTCAAGACCCACTTTGGGCAAGCAATGAGCGCAACTAGACATCTTTGTCCATGGTAGGCTGACAACCTCCATTCTGTCTTGCTGGACCCTGAAATCATCAGTCCAACCGGATTTGAGTCATTTCCCGCTCCAAACACTTGTGAACCAGCTTTTGCCGCAAAGTGCGATTGATTTTGAAAACAACATCTGTCTAGGGACAGTCCTGAGCATAACCCCTCCCCGCCCAGTGTATGTCTTACTTACCGAGCGGTCTCTCGGTGGACTTGTTGGGGCTGCGCACGACGGGGAGGCTGGAGCGCAGTCGGCCCCCGCGGCGGAACCCTCCGTCGTCGTCGTCCATCATGTCATCGCTGTCTGAGGCGTAAACCGCGCCCGCCGCCCCCGGGCTCTGCTGCTGCTGCTGCTGTGGGTTCGGAGTGCCGCCCCCGGGTCCGCGAACCGGTCCTCGCCCCTGCAACAAACAAACACGACTTGGTGATGTCATGGTTGGCCACAGGAAACTTTACACTGGAAACATACAGTGCAGTGCTGGCACCAGTGTGATGTTTGGCGAAGTAACTTTCCGATCAGAGCTAATGACCATGCAGACACGCGGATCTGTAAAAACACTCCTTGGGCCGCGAATTCGCCCCTGCAAAACACAAACACGACCACCAGTGTACACGGTGATGTCATGGCTGGCCACAGGGAACTCCACACTGAAACATGCAGTGCAGTGCTGGGACCAGTGTAGTGCAGAGTTCTGAGTCCTTGGTTGGCCACAGAGAACTCTCCTCTGGAAGACACATTGGGAAACGCGACTGTGTCTGGTCAGAGCTCCGGCCGTATGCCAGCCACTGTGAACTTTACTCTGGAAAACACAAAGACGACCAGTAAAGTGCAGGGTTCAGACTCCATGTTTGTCCACTGGGAAATTTCTCCTCCATGGAGAGCTTTTGCGTGTTTCTCGGAAATGTTAACAACAACTGCTGCTGCTGTTGGTCTGGAGCGCCACGACACCGAGAACATGGTTTTGGCCCTTTGAAAAGTAATCTCTCTTGATTTCTCCTGGCGATCCTCGGCTAACCAAAACAAAACTCATAACATTCTGCTGCAATTCTCTTGTCTTGCTCGGACCCCCTTTCCTCTTTTCCGTCATTTCCCCCTTTTTTGGTCATTCAGTGGAACACACAGTGAATGAATATGGGATGGGTCATTGCGCCTACCAAGCCCACAAAACGGCTGCAGTGCATTAGCTTTCAGCAGCACAACCTTCTGCGTGTTTCCTTTGGCCTGATGCTTTTGGCAGGTGATGTCTTTCTCATCAGCAAAAAAGACAGTGCAGTGCACAATCAACTCAATCAAACCGAAGTTCTTTCTTTGAGCAAAGGGCGTTACTCCTTTCACGTGAGGGGAAAAAGACATGTTTCTTATTCTGACTCCACCAAAGGCGACAAAAATCAGTACGAGTCGTAAACTCCACACGTCTTTGTCTGAAGTCGTGGCTCTTCCAACACGAACTGTTGTCACGACTTGATCAACACTAATCTGATGAGTCTGCAGGTCAACTCAGTTCCTGACATTGTACATGTAAAACAGAAAAGCAAATCAACTGCACGACTTTTCTCGGAAAGGCAATGAAAAACACTGTCAAAAGCAGTAAACGCTCACTTTCAGCTCATGCAGTTTGCATGTAAACATGATTGTGTCATCATCCACAAACTGCTTTGAGTCTCATTAGCTCCATAATACTCCATTCCAAGAGGACCATCTGCAGTAAATTTACGACTTCGACGTTCGTCGTTCTCAGCAATTCACAATTAAGTGCATTTGTTTTTCTGCGTGCTGCCAAACCAAGCCTTCTCTTGTTGAAAGCTCCTGTGGCAGGTAAACGCATGAACTACATGCGTCAGATGTCTTGCAAATCAACGCAACCAAATGCCTGAGCTACGCTTCCATCCCAATGTCCTTACATGGCTTCCTGTACAACATGAAAAACGCACGCTCTTGCGGAGAAAAATCTCTGGCTGGTCGATATCACTTTGGGTTTATCAAGCTGCAACTCACCTTCTTAACTCGGGAAGTATAACGCGGTCTTGACCCACAGCATCCTCCAGCCAGCACCATGGTCGCAGGCGAAGTCCGGACTAAATCACATTACGGAATCTCCGGCGCTGAGGCGGTTTTGCCGCGGTAAGGGCCCCCACGGTGGAAATACGAGCCAGAACCGTATCGGAGACGGATGGAAGAACGGCCCTCTATGTACATCCCCATCCATACTAAACACCATTGTACAGGTATAAATCATCCAGATCCAAATCCGCACCTCTTCTGTATTTATCAATACCTGCAGTGCTTTAGTGCTTTGGAATCTCCTCCGCAATCCCCCCTGACTCCAGGTTCCTATTACACCATTTCCTTCACATATGGATTCATACCATAACACATGTATTCCAAACACAATTCATGAATACAGAATGGTGACATTATCAAAATAGGGAGCACACAACGTGCTTTCTTTGCCTTTTTCACCAGTACAATGGTGAATAGCGTCGTGTATCAGTTCCACGCCTGTCGCTAATTGTAGGTCACAGGAATTAAGCTGCGACAGCAAGATATCATCTTCATTAGGCGAGTCGTGTGTCACAGTCTCACCATTCTCGCGTCGCTTTCTCGGGCTTCGTGTCAGAACATTCACACAAGAAGAAGCCTGTCTTTTTATCACTTTTCTCAAACTGCTGCCGACAAGGTCGACGCCCTCATTTTAATCCAGTTTGATTTTCCGTGTTTGTGCCTTCCAGCTCTGAGACTCACATCTCCAACAAGCATAAAGTTCAGCAAGGCGCAAAATAGCATCTTGTTCCAGGCCACAAGATCACTCGTCTCTTACTGCCGTGTCAAAACCTCATGCATCTGTATAAATTATTAAGCCGTTCTTCACCTGCGAAGATGAAGTAATTTCACAATGGAAAAAGCTCTCTGAGATCTGTCTACGTCTTGTCATTCTTCTTGTCATCACCTTCCACAGGATCGATACAAGATTTTTCCACCAGTTTATATCTGCATCTCAGGAGTGTCGTCGTGCATTAGACTATCGTCTTCATCGACAGTGCAGTCTTATATACCTTGCCTTTTACCTTCAGAAGTTGACTAGTCTTCCAATAATGAGCGTCATTGACTGTGGTTCGGTCCATCAACAATACCTGTGTGATGTGGTTGCAGCACGCCGGCTGGTGCATTTTTGCTTTGAAGAATCACATCAAACCAGCCCATCACGCAAGAAATAGTTACCACCGTGCAAAAATACAGGCAAAATTTTGGCATATCTCCGTGCCATTTTGTCCAAAAGTTTTGTGAATCTTTTGCGTCTACAAAGCTTAAACTGGCTGCCCATTGGATCATGCACCTTCCAAGACAAACGTGGACCTCACTTCGTTGAAGCAGTCTTCAAAAGCACAGCTAAAATTGGTCACATCCCTGGTAGTCCCTTTCCTCTTCCACAATAAATCACCTGTGCGTGCTTGTAAATTCAAATGCGTTGTCTTCTGTGAAATTACCACACATCCCTCTTGCCGAGGCATAACTTGGATAATTGCATTACACCGCATCGAAGTAACCTCAAAACTTCCAAAAAAAACAACTTCATTTTCAGTAAACTCTGCAGGCAGACAAGGTTTCAACTTTGAAAGCTGATACACACCGTCAGAACACTTCAGGTAAAAACAGGTCTACACACAGGTCTTTTTTCTGCCTTCTAATTCCATGTTACAAAGACCTGAAGCTGTTGAGAGATTTCCTTGTGTAAAGCTTGAAAAGGTGATTTTTTACCCGCTGCTCTTTTTTGAAAATCCACAACAAAACGCAACAGAAAGAACTGCATCCAGGTCGCGTTAAGGCGCATACTGAAAATGAAAAGACTTCTGCTCTTTCCTTTCCTGCAGTTATAAGGAGATGTATGATATTTCTTACGGCAACAATTACCTAGTTACAAGAAGAGCAGGTAGCTGGGAGTTGATTACGCAGGTTGACGGCCTCGGGTCTTAACGCTGTCACCGAGTCTTACCCCGGATCAATCGCAATGAACACAAGTGTTAACCCCGCGCAGCCAGCCAACATACAAGACGTCAATACACAGGTACAGACCAAATTTCAACACGGATAGAGAATGTCAATTTAAGCAAACAACTTGTGTTGATTGGATTTGAAACCAAATCACAACGCAGAGAGCAACGGAAAATGTCGGATTGGCGTCTTCCGCAAAAAGCTGCAGAACAAGAAAGGCCAAGAAGAAAAGAGAAGTGATTCCTTTGGGGATGCGGAGCCTGCGGTCAATTGTGCCCAAAATAGCCAGATCTACGAGAAGAGAATGAGAACCGAGCAAATCTGCGCTAATTGCACGTATCTGGTACGTAACTGAGACTGTATACGTGAACTCTGGCTCGCATTGGTACGTTGGTGAGGATGTCAGTAAGAAGGCTGGAACTGTGAGTCATTACTGCGCGCGTGCATTTCGCATTGAATGCACAGGGATCTGAACTTGCATCAGAATTGTCAATTCCTTAAAAGGCTGACTAACGCTATTCGCGTCATGCTTTCAGCTTCGAGCAGCGGACATCTTATGTGATTAAGCTGTGACAGTGTTGGAGCACTAACATGTTCTGATAACACAAAAGCGCGCGACTCTTGGGTCAATTCGGAAATGAAACCGAGAGTTGACATCGAGGAAAATGGACACTCAGGCTTTATGGGTTCCTAAGCACCAGCTGCGCGGCCTTTCCTCCCACCTGTGGGGGTTTGATTACCAATCAGGCCATCAAAGGTCATGAACGTGATTGTACTTTAACAAATGTCGGAAATAAATCGAGTTGGCTCTGGGTTCAAAGTCACAGGCCGAAAGTCCACATCCATGATCATTCTGCAGGCTCTTGATTCTCCCGTGGCAAGACGGTGAGAAACTCTGTACAGTGCAGAACCAGCCCTTTCACATTGGAGACAAACCTTGAGACTTGCACGTGAAGGTCGTCCTCATTCGCTTTTCCTGTCAGGAATCATAGCTGGAAACCACCATTGCATCTGATGCTAGCTTTTTCTTTTCTGGAATTCCCCCTCCTCTCACTAGACAGAAACAGAAAGCACATTTCCTGAAGGTGAGCCTTGACAGGTAAATGAGCAAAATAACTTTTTGTGCGAAATAAAAAAAGAAAATGCTCCAAAGTAAGGCGAGGAAGACTTTATCTTCATCTTTCACTTCGTTCCTCTGATCTGATAACCCTCAATATTCACAAGGAGCAGCTGCCTTTGACTTGTTATGGAGCCACATCTGGGTCAGCTTTGAACCAAATTGCCACAGATTTGTCAAAGGGAGTTTGCTTCCCTTTTCCTTATTCTCTCAAAGAGAAAACGCGTGTGGACTGCTTCAATACAAGCAGCAAATGCGAACAATTTCTAATTTTGTTTCGCCACGTCTAGTCTTACGTTCCCACCAATCCCGCGAGTCAGTCGAACAGCAACGAGTTTTGTGATCCTGTTGGTGTGTTAACAAATTCTGTCTTCACAGAGAATGGTGTGTATTCAACGCGGGTGATATTTTACAAGCTTCGTGAAAGATTCCTTACGAAATGGAAATTATTGCCCCTCAGCCATGACAAGCAAGCAAGGAGACGAAGAACAGTTCCAGTCGATTCCACAGGATTTCCTGCTGTCTGGTCGCCCTTTCACATGGCGTGACAATATCGCACACAGAACATCTGCACTCACTTGATCCGTCAGTGATCCACTTAAAACTGATCAATAAACGAAAATCAATCAGGGCGCCATGTTTTCAACGCAATTATCCTCCATCAGCAGACCCAATTATAAGATTTACACTTTACAAACGGGTTGTGTCATTGAACTGTCGTCCTGTTAGGATATGGAGAAGCTTTTGTACGAAAACATGTGAAGCACAATCTACACTTTTTCCAGGGCATATCTCGAACCACAGCTTCGAAAGAAGCCGTTGTTATTCACTACAGGGACGTAACCAAATAAAGCGACGAGCTACTTAATGCTTTAGCAATGGAATTAAATTGACCATGTAAAACGTTTACGTCAATAGAATATGGTTTCACAGGGGTTGAATCCATTGTAGCGCCATCCAGACTGTTCCTGTGAAGGGAGGTACGAATCCATCCAGGATTGGGACAAGGTGGATTCGTGGAGGGACCCCAAACACTTAGTTTTCTTGCTGAAATACATACTCCCTTTTCAACATGTTTTTGAACATTTGAGTCCAAGGATGCTGGTCCCCAAGCTCCCATCTCCTGCCCCTCATCCTTCACCGGGAGGTGTATCCGTTGTCCAAACCTGGAGTGATGATCCTGGTCCCCTGTCTCATACTCTCTCCCATAAACCAAAAGCAATCTTCCAAATCTTAATCCAAATCAGATGCTCGTCTTCAGTGATGTTATCGAATCATTTCCTGGATACACGGAAAATCGCTTTGCAAGATACCAACTTTGCTGAATACAGTTCAATTCAGGAATGTCTTTTTTCTGGACATCGACATGGCATGCTGTCAGTGCGGATGGGATTTTGCACTTCTGCTTGTGTTTCTGGCAGCGAATATGACACTTCAGCTCAGAGAACGAGCAAGTTTGATCGCAGGAAAGACTGGCAGACTTGGGAGGACCAATGACTTGCCAAATATCACAGGAATGGTCTATGCAGAAGGGAACTTTGCTTTTATCCAAATCTTCACCAAAAACACAAAGAATGACCAAATGGCCAACACCCCTGCACACCCGTACTCATCCCTTTGCTAAATAAAATGCTTGGCAACGCTCACACCATTTTGGCATGCCGCAGTGAAAAAAGCCTGTGCACTCACTGTGAACTTTTTGGGGTCCTTTTTCACGTTGTTTGATAAGTGAGAAGTCACAGCGTGGATGATCCCAATCAACTAATGGGCTGTGATACTCACGTAACAAAACAGATAAATCTTCATAACCAGCCCGGGCAGGGAGAGCTCTGTCGTGTCAGACCGGAACACATACTTTACCAGGGAGATAATTCCAGGAAGCGACCATCCATTTTATCTTTGTGAATCCCTGGACATTAAAATTTTACCACTGCGAGACGTAGATTTACTTCAGGTTGGTGGATTCGTATTGAAATGATCAGTGCGCCATGTTCCACTCGAGTTGTCCGCCTCAGAATCAATCACTGATTCGGGACGTAAATTTCTGACGTATCTTGATGGAGCAAAATGGATGGGGGATAGGCGATGTCGACTCGAGGCGTTTTTATCAATACAAACATGCATAATTTACTGTGGAACGTACTATTCCTCCTGTTACTTCCCAAGAAAAGCATCTCTCATACAAAATGTTGGTGGTGACGTATAAGTGGATCACAGAAGATCTAATCACTGGAACACAATTGAATAACTCAATCTTACCAAATCGCATTAAACACTGCCAGTCTCCGCATTTACTTTTTCCCCAATGCAGAAAACACAGCTTACTCCCGATGCACGATTATTGGTTTAGACGACGACGGGGTCTGGGATTCATTGTGCTTATCATGATGCGTGTCTCTCCCCCAGGGCCAGTTCCTCTTCTCGTAAGCACTCGAGTGGGACTGGATAATTGTCTCAAAATAGTTCCTGGCAGAAGCTTTTTTATGAGAAGGATTAAGCCAAGGCTGCTTGCACTGTATGTGAAAATTCCCTGGTCTGTAATAAAATAACATCTCCTGCGATGTTTATCACAAAGCAATGGGTCACAATGGAAGGCTGAATTACCATAACAGTTCCACCTCAGCAATAGAAATGACACAACATGATGAAGCTTATGTAGGTGCATGAATACAAATATTTTTCATCTCTGTGATGAAGCCAGGAAAAGGCAAATGTCCTCCGGAGTTCAGAGCTCCGTCAACAGGGACGTCTGACGCAGGCAGACTTAATGGGCAATGCTTGCTACAGTCACTACAAGGAGTTCTGCAATCCTTTGAGCTGGGCTTCTTATGGCTTCCAGGCTATTACACAAAAAGGCATTGTGCTCTGGGGGAACCACAGCTGATATTTGGCTGTTACATGTCTGTAGAACAGCTCGTGGTTTGATGACTTACAGACTCCTCTGAAAAGGACTGGGAATGTTGTCTTGAGAGGCAAGTCTATGGAAATAAGACATGTGTGTGTTGTCCTGTGAGTCCACATCTGACACGCGTCAGGAAAGGAAACCCTAGGCGAGCTTGTTCACAGTTAAAGCGCAGAAACAGACCCAGGATAAGAGGCCGTGCTTCAGGACTTTTGCCTCGCAAAAGAAAGTGGACCTGAATATGAACCACCCTTTGGGGGAGTGCCAGATTCCTTTCTCATCATTGAACCCTGAGCCTCTCGCTTGTGGACTGAATGTTATCTCTGGACCCGGGGTCACACTGCATAAGTTTTATCTCTTCTGACACTGTCATGCAAGTTACGCTGGGTATTGATCAGGGTCTGTTGCGAAGTATCCCCTGTGGACGCAATGTGACCTCCTCCCGCTATATGATGCCAGTCGCATGCATCTCGCCTGGCTTAACGCCCAGATTTATGAACGCAATCTCAAAACGTCACGGCGTGTTACCCAAATATTCCTTGAGCGTGAATGGAAAATTAAAAGTAAATTTCCTGAGCACATTGACACAAAACAAAGAACCGTCGGCTTTGTTTTTTCATTCAATGGCATCAGCACGAACAAATGTTAAAAATCAACAAAGCACTTGTGTGCCAGGGGAAATGAAAATCAATCTAAAATCTGTAAATAACGTGGAAAGAGATCATTCCAATGCAGCGCAGTCGTGACATATGAACAGGTCCCCAATCCCGCCGATCGCTCACTGCAAATTACCTTTGTGCATGAGAATCTTAATGGACTCGCACAATTAATCCACATCGGTTCAATTCAACAGTTTTGATTGTTACTCCCAGTTTTTTAACAAGATCAGGAACCTCCTTTTATCTGTGTTCCACTAAGTGGGATTCTTTAGTTGTTTCCCTGGACCCATGCGTACAGACAACTTGAATTCCTTTATAGAAAGTACTCTGGATTCTGCATGTTACCTCGTTTGTTTTCACCAGATTTGTGCAGACCGCTTGGACAGAGAAGCAGACTTCCAACCTCTGAGGATAATTCGTTTCAAGACAATGAATAGAGCACCTGGACAATTTGGGGTCAGCAAACAGGAAGTCTCTCTGGCCAAGGATCACAGGCATGCTGCAATGTCTGTGGAATGGGTGCACAACTTTTGGGACCCCAATCACCAGGGTTTTCCTCAGAAACCCCATTTCTGTGAAAGCACAAACCGCATTTGGACCTTTTTGATCCCTGTTGTAGGCCGAATTAGGGAAACGACCAAGAAGCTGTCTCACGTAACCCCAATCAACAAGTTTTTCTGTGTTGAACGAAAAAAGTTCTGTGGAACCACGAACCTCAAGACGACCTTTTCTCAAGCACATTGTTGCCCACGTTGGAAATCCAAACAAGTGTTCTGAACTTTCGTGTGATTTCCTTCGGCCATGTTCAGCAGAAAGCAGCTGGAGTTGCAAAGGTCAAGCACACTAGGGCAGAACTTCAGGGGAAAAGAATTGCAATAAGAAGGAACTCAGAAGGAAATGACCAAAAGAATCGCCTGGTTGTCGTAAATAAGAAACGAACGCAGGGAAGGAATACATTGCCATTGCAGGTGGTCAAGCCTACAGTTCTTCTGCAACAAACTGCCTGCAATCACCATTGAGGACCTGGAGCAAATGCCTACCCAGCAAACACACTGAATACGTTTTTCTGCTTCATTTGGATCTCGCTTTAATGCAATAGGGGAAAGGTGGTTTCAAGCAGCAAAACGTGTGTGGATGCAGAGCCTAATTGGAATTCAATTCGCTTGGCAGCTGCACATTCACATCCAGCTCAGGTTGAAAGCAAAAACTCAGAATTAACACGGTTCTTTACTTGCGCTGATTACCATTGATTATCTGACATGTTTGACAGGTATTTTCTTACCTTGTTTCGCCTGGGTCAAGCTTCTTTTGCTGCAAGCGCTGCTGCCGTCTTTGTATCCCAACCAGTCCTTGTACGGTGGTATCAAATTCCACTCTCTCAGTTACATATGAACAATCTTGATTGTCACGAAGAACGGCCACTTTCGAAATACTATCCGCGATACAAAGTCAAGTTTTATTCACACACAAGCAAACAAGCATTCTTCCTTTCAAGAAACCTCGTGTTGTATTCCACGTTGTGAAAATTTGTCAATTGACAAGCATGGCAAACTGGTGTTTCACTCGCAGTCATGTAGCTCAGGACTGATTCAGAACATCTCTCCAGATGCCAGGCCTGAATCTTTCCAGATGACATTCACACTTTCCAAGGTAACATTGTATTCCTTCAAGAGGACATGCGATGTCCCTGTAATGCAGAGTAGCCCAACAAGAACCATTTATGGCATTAGAGCAAAGCAAACTAAACTCAAAGCGAAGCTGCTCCAGATTGTGAACCTCATTGGGGCCCTACACGGGTTCCACAAACTTAATTACACGATCCCAATGCGTCACAGCTTGGATTTCAACTGCCAAGCAAATCCAGCTTCAAAGCCTCGACGTAACTTTTAATTAAATTACACATTCGAGCTGTGGCTTCAAGTGACTGTGAATTACAAATAACAAAGGTCAAATCATGTGCCGCATTCGGAGAATGAGCTGCAATCCTGTGCTAACAAGCCAATGTCAGCTGACAATCAGATTCAATAAAACCAATTGATGAATTGCCTGTGCAGTTTGTTGTGATGTTCTTCATTCTACAAGTCTTGGCTCTTCTTAAAGCTCATCTTGGGTAGACAAAAAACAGAGCCATATTAATGCGTGGCAAATCCCATAACGAGAAAGCACCCATTTGTTAGTTCAGCCACGAAGCGAACAAATGACCAACTGAACAATTTATCGTGATTCAAGACCCCTTCCGGGGCCTTCACTCAGCTCTCAACTCTCTCCCTGGCTGCAAGGCACACAAGAGTGGTTTACTGTACGAAGCAGTGCTACATTGAGTCACACATGTCTCCCGTACAAGGAGAGGCAGCTGAGGAGGGAAGAAGGCAGCTCTGAGCTCGGGTATTGATCTCCAGCGGAGTGAGCGCCTCGACATTGTCACGACAAGCAATGAGGGTTCAAACGTGCATGGACAGCGTAAGGGATATTAGGCATCGACAAAATGGAGACTGCAACCCAACCCAGTGTGGTCCCTAATTGGCTTTTTCCTCTGCGATGTCCGCATTGAGAGAACTGCGTGCCCCGACTTCCCATTTGTCATCACAAATGTAAGATCTGAGACAACAGTTCACATTCTTGTGTCTCGTTCTTGTCTTTGTGTTCTCAGATGAGGGAATACACCCCCTTTAACCCTTCCTGTTGCAAGACCACCATTTCTCAGACTTCAAAATCTTTATCAAAACAACGAAAATGACTTTTGGGAACATGGCAGAATTTCTTTGCATGGAATTTTGCAGAGGATTGAGCTCGACGCAGAACATTGTTGACGAACTCGTGTGGCCGGTTCCAAGGGTTTTGGGGCTGGGTTGGGGTCCGGGAGGGTTGGCACAGCATCGTTCATCATTCCATTCTTCCGTTTCCAATTTTACTCGCAATAAAATAAATCATCCCAATGTGAAACAGAACACAAAGCATCATTCATTTTTCCGCCTGTCACACAGGAATATTTCAATTTGCGGCAATTTACCCAGATCCAGTTGGGTTATCTTTCAGTATTCTGCAAAGCCTCGCAACTCTGTGAACCATCCTTGCAGTCCAGAGTCAATGTGCAGGCTTAAGCATGGTCAATGTGGCGCTTAACAATCAATGTCATCGAGGTCAGATGTCCTTTTCATCGGACATTAGGGAATAAGAAACCCGAATGTGGCCTGCGATTTATTTGTGTAACTAATCTCGAGGCCAAGCAACACATCTCCATTCGTTAATGAACACTGGATGGTAATTGTACATGAGAGATAAATACACAAGAGGCCAGATCTCTGATTAGAATGCGGCATCACATCTTATTCATTTCGTTTCTGTATGATCTCCCTCATAGCAATTACCCAATGCGCCACACCCCCTTTCATGGCACATAACTCTTCGGGATGAAGAAGCAGAACTGGATGCATTGATCCAGAATTACCGATGAGACTCTCGTGTGAAACCACAGATACATATCCCACTCTTTTCTTGATAATACCAGACAGGCTTTCACAGTTAAATAATTACGACACTAATGGCTCATCCATAAATCACTGACAAGCACCTTTTCACGACGACACTGCAGTTCTTTGGCAGCAACACATTGAAGTTTCAGAAATGCATCAAGAGGAAGCGGAAATCAAAACGCACCATGTCTGCGTAATGGCGTTTCTGCAACCGCAACTCTTTAATGGCAGTTAAAAATTTGCAAATTGGGTTAACAGCCGTTCGAGTGTCTTTGGCAGGAACAAGAGCTCTTTACGTCCCTGGCACTGTCGCAATTTTACGACTTTCATCAGTTTCGTGACTGAAACTTCAGCAACTGACAAAAGCCTCAACATGAACATGTAGTTTCAGGTTCGGATCGAGACTCCCAGCTCATCTGGTTAAAGCCCGCCATCAAAGGCATTCGTGCACAATTTATGTCTTCCAACGCAAAACATTGACTGCATAAAGCATTGTACCAAACGTTGTGTGTACTCACATTGTTCCTGAATCACAAAGGAACCACAAAACCTTCATTTTGCCGCACTGTCAACAGGGAATCCAAAATTGTGAATGTTTCATCCTCGGGAAAACTCATTCAACTGTTCCTAACGAGCTGCAGCAATACATCTTCATCAAAGCAACGAAACCATAATTTTTCCCCCAAATTGTCATTTCTTCATGCAAAAGTGAACAGGCATTCTCGTGCAGAACCGCACCACAACTCCGAGACAATTCATGACGGTGCCGTGGAAATTCAGAGTCTCAACATGAGATGGAACATGTATCTTACCAAGCAAAACCAGAATGCACGACTTACCCGTCTTGACAGCATGTGAATCAGCACTTGCACTGCTATGAGCTCCAAGTCATCACTTCGCGACCTCCCCTTCTGCCTTTTCCGCAATTTGGACATTTTCTCTTTCCTGTCTTCGACCCGTGGTTTCGTGAACTGGGGAAGTTCAAGCAACAAGTGCAACACAACTGCAGACCGTACAGAGCGAAAGGTTCTGTAGAAAGTTGTGGCACCCTTGCGCCAGCCAAATAATAGTGCAACTTTTTCAGATAATTTACCTCAAAACATGTAATTATGATGTTTTCAGCAATGGAATCGAGATTCAAGTAGTTCATTGTCTGGGGAGTGAACAAGCGGCGCTTCCAGAAACACGGCACCAGTGGCGCATCAGACAAAGTTCTCCGCTGGAAGCCATTTACCTCTCAAAGAATCAGAAACAAACTGATGGACACAAACACAGCATTCACAATCTACAGAACACACGAATAGAAAGTAGAAAGCTTTATAAGCAGCAAACAAGTTTTTGATGGCACTTCAGCACGCAATGTCCTCGCATCTTGCGCTATCACTTCGCCGACAGCAGAATGAAGCCTTCTCTACAGTTGTTCATCAATTACTGGCAGAACTACCTCACTAAGTGGCCCATTTGGAAAGCATGAAGGCATGTGATGCAGCAATTACATGACCGCAAACCTTTTTGAATTATTGTGACAATTACAATGATAAATTTAGTATTTCCTGGG
>JAAUYG010099716.1_pt1 | contig 16228 bp, 15 predicted proteins | sample 7278091 | NCBI WGS metagenome assembly JAAUYG01 (sample SAMN14350201, study PRJNA611818) | marine sediment metagenome | isolation source: surface marine sediment (0.6m) | place: French Polynesia: Moorea | collected 2018-08 | reverse complement strand
CTGAACAGGAGGTTTCGGTGGGTCCAGCACACTGGTGAGGCTTACTTGGCCAACAGTCTGCAGAAAGGGTTTCAAAATCAAGTGTTGCATCAAAATTGGCAATGAAATCTTTTCCTTCTTGTTGATTTAGATTCTGTATGAGCCATGATAGTCTCCATCTTCCCAGAACAAAATCGCACTTTTCCTGTCTCCTCTGGAAATAGATGGCTTTTCACCGTGTTTTGGAGTTGCCCCCTCCACACCCATTACACACACTCCCATGATATGTCAGGGTTTTGCGCAAGCTCCAGGCCTTCTGGAATTCTCCCAGAGTTCATGTTTACCTTTCTGTAAATTACAGCCCTTGACACAGGCATTAAAAGTAGGTTGTAACAGATAATTATTTTATGCAGCGCCAAAAATTATGCTTTTCGAGAAATGCAAGACACTACACAATGCTCTTTGTGCTTCTGTTGTGAATGATTTACATGGCACTTTCATTGCTGGCGACGTCTGCATCTCTTGCAATGAAAAGGACTGGCGTGTGTTGTCTGGAGTATCAATGGATGTGTGCAAAGTCTGTGGTAACAGGAGGCACATTTTGGTGTGCTGAATTCATAGCTTTGAACAGACGCACAAATGACTGAACAGCAAAATCACAGCTTGCAGTTTCACAATTTGATATTTCTAGGCCTTGAAATTTGCATTAATGATCTGATAAATGGCTTCAAAAATCATGCAGATCTATGTCCTAGTTTGGGCTGCTTGTGCAGCGACAAAGACCAAAGGAAAGATTTTGCTTTGGTCTTGGTTTGTTGCATTGAGGTCTCTGCAGGCCTACCCACCCAGACCACCACTTGAGGACATTGAAAGCTGTGATGTTGCACAATGTTTCTTTCAAAGAAGCCACAAAGAAGCTTCAATGTGCATCAAACTCGCACGTCATTAACTCCGCTGAATAGATTTGCAGACATATTCCCACATGTATCACTTTGGAAGCCTGAGATAATAGCCCTCTGCACTTAAGATCATATTAGGGATCGTGTGTTACTTCGTGCAGTCAGTTCACCGAGTACATGCGTGATGCAAATTACGCAATCTGTTACAGGTTTTTGTTGAGGTTGAAACAACATTCAGGAAGCTGTGAAAATCATTTTTATTATGGGACCATCGCAGGTCTTAAATTAAATTGTCAAATCTGAGCAGATGCAGCGCTATTCTACCAGCCCTGTTGTCTAATGGAATTTAGTGCTGTTCAGAACGTGAATGAAATAGCTAACTGTTCCAGAAGCCTCTGTGTTGCAGTATAAAGTTGCAGCTTTTTGCAAAACAAAAAACAGTGACTTGAGATTTTCCAAAAATGGAAGAAGGTCTGGACAGAAAAACAAAAAACAAAACAAACAAAAAAAACCCAGACAAACAAACAAAAGAGGAGAAATGTATTTTCAAGAAAATAATTTCAATGGACAAAAACCACTTCTTCCGCCCAAGCCACTGGAATTAGAGCCCAAAAAGCATCCTCCCCTCACAGACAGAACTACCTGACCAAAGTTCTGTACAAAAACCACAGAGTTTGTTTCAGCAGAGAAAAGGAGTTGGTTGGACTGGGACAACTTCCTTTCTGGACAGCTGCAACTTTTTTCAGGCCACCAGAAAGTAAAGGGGACCAAATTTTGTTGTCACTGGTTGAGTATGATTACGGTAGAAGAAAAAAAATGTTGTGGATTTGTAAAAAAAAAATTTATCATAGCATTGGCAAAATTTACGGTGCACTGATCCTGATTAACAGGTTTAAGAATGAGTTCATATGTTTTCCCTGTTCTGAGTAAACCGTATTACTTCCATAGGATTAAGGGGATGAGGCTTCTTGTGACAGCGTCCCATTAATCTTGCGTACTTGATTTGCTTTAATGTTACTGCAGGGAACACTTTGAGGATTCTCGCAGTTGCTTCGAAAACCAAGATTTGTCACCAGCTGAAGAGAGACTTCGTTTCTGTGCTGTTGATACCTGCAAGGAATGTGTTGTGACTCGCAAAGCTTTGCAGTGGAACGGGCAGGGAGAGAAAGCAGCTGTATGCAGGTCGTCTGTGCCTTTTTAGCAGAAAAAAGGAGAAATCACAAACTAGCTGTTAATTTTTTGTTGCCCGGCTGTGACATTGAAAGTTCATGACAATAAAATTAACACCAAGGCTCTGAAGTTCACAAAAAATGAATATAATAACTTTTCAAAAACCAAGAAGTTTTTGCGCTTCTCGTGACCTCCTTTGTACCGGCAGTGTGATTTCCCGCGGTGAAAGTGGATACAAGACAGAAGAGCGTCAGTTCGTTTTGCAAAAAATGGTTTTCCAGAATGAGCTGGAGGTTTTACGCAGGGATTGAACAAGGCTGTGAGAAATTCGTCGCCTGACACCCCGGATTTTGCACTGAGAAGAAACTGCTAGGGTGAACTGGAGTGGAGTGCGGTTCTCCAGAGTGTAGGCTGACTGCAGATTGAGTGTGTAGTGCTTCCTATGAGGTTTAGATGTCACCACAATCTGATGTAAAGACCACAAGGAGAACCAAGAACATCCAGCTTTGCCTCAGTTGTAGAAGGCCAAAAAAAGTTACGGCCAATTGAAAATCCCTTTCAAATGAATTACCAAAAAACTGGTCGAGCTTCTCAGAGCAACTGAAAAAAGCATTCAACAACTTTCGTGACAAAGAAAAAACCTTTGTCATAAAAATGGGCTACGAGAGTCAGAATAGAAGGACAAAACGACCGTGGACTGCGACTGCCAGATCCAGTTCCGGGCAGCTTTGCTGTATCCTCGCCGCTACAGTGGACATCCGCGAGGGCCACAGCGACGGAGGTTAGCCGCGCAACTGCTGATTGCCTGTCGCCTGCAACTGCGGCCGCAGTCAGCAACCTGACCCACGCAAGGGATGAAAAGGATTTAAGGCGAAGGATAATCAGCGCGACTGAGGCAGATGAGTTTTGATGGACTGAGAGAAAACCAGCTTCTTGGAAGGAATTGCTAAACCATGGAAACGGCCATCCTCGCGTGAGCAGCCACAAGCGGACAATAAAATTTGCATTGTCTGTAGCAATTCAAGGTTCGTGAAATGGGGCAATAAGAGAAATTGAAAGCTATTCAAACAGAGCGGAGTATGATATGAATTCTGATGAGTGAAAGAGGCTTTCCCAATGATGCAAATACCTCCGTGTCGTCTTTGAGGCAGTATTGCTTGGAATTAGGCGACAGGCTTTCTGTACTTCCGCGACATTTTCAGTAAAATAGAGCTTTTTAAGTCAATCTGAGAACTTCAAATTCCTCACAAAATGTCTGGGATAAAATAACAGGAAATTGTTTCAACAATTCTCCTTTTGTTAGAAGTTTTATGCTCCATCGTTTTCTGTCTCAGACATGAAGAGAACTGCAATTTGTAAAACTTGGAAGCGTGAATATCTGTCAATGTCATAAATGCCTGTGTATTTTCCCCAAGAAAACCGCAGCGAGTTGACAAAGTGGGTATTTTACTTTTTGGAAGAGTGACTTTCGCTCCCAGTGTGGATTTATCACTCGAAGAAACAGACAAGAAAATGACTTAAACTGGTGCCACTTTCTTCAAATGTTTCGCTGGTGCTTAAGGATTCTCATCAGTCATGGACACAAAGCGTTGGAAAAGGAGCCGTCTCTTAAGAAGTTAGCTGCGACTCTAATTACGATAAGAATCTTTCAATCTAATGACGCGGGATAAACTTTTAATCAGCAGCGTAAAAGACGACTTAAACTTTCTGCAGGCAGCGGAAACTTTAAACAACGTTAATTAGTTGCTGTCGAGGATAACTGTATTTTCCGTTTCTGTATACATGATGTAAATTGACGATGAAATGAAATAGCGGAGGCGAATCTGAATTGATTAGCTGCGATTACAAGTAAATTACAGCGGATACCTACCAGACGACGACGAGGATTCGTGGCCAAAATTGTATCCAACACAATTACAGTGAAAAGAAAAAACAGAATCAACTCTTTTGATAACTCAATAAAATATTTGAGCAGCTTCACGCATACAGGTCTTCTTCACCGAGTAACTTTCCCGGCAAAACTTTCTCCAGCTTAGTCCTGTTTCTTTGGAGACAGAACTTTTTCTTCTTCAGGAAAGTGGTCAATGTTGTTGAAGGAACAATTGTGGAACGATGGATTCCACGCGAGGGCAGCCATTCTGAGGATTCTGGCACCAGAGGAGCCACCTATTGTTAAGCTGCAAACTCTCTTGCATCTTGAGTGACGGATTTGGCGCTCAGTGCGCAGTCGCAAGCCATATTTATTTGGAGAGCTCTGATGGCCGGAGAGCATCGGCTGTGTCTATTGACTGTGCAATTTTGCTCTAGTTGAACCGGGTTCCTTACCCGGAGCTTCATTTGGACTACTTCTGCTCCAGCCACAATGTTGCTCCTGTCACCTGCCACTGAGGATGTAGATTCTGTGCACTGAGACCTGACAAAGGCAATGGATTTGTTGTTAAAGCTCGAAGCAATACAAGGCCTGTAGTTAGTATGTAACACAGAGCTGCTTGCAGTGTTCTCTATCTATCCAAGCTGCTTAACTACAATCTGTTTATGGCAATATTCTGCTGTGCGATAGACCTGACATGTATCTGGACGTAGATTTACTGCTGCTAAGGGTCGACAAGGCCATGTTGCGACAGTTCGTCAGTCTCGTGCTGTTCCAGTCCCTGTGTTACGTGAGCGTGCGGACGGAGTCCCCCGAGACCATTGCCAATGGATTAGTCAATGTGTCCGAGACAATCGCGGAATTGCTGGATGAGTACGACATTCGTCTTCGTCCACAGTTTGGAGGTATGTGTTCATTCTGATACAAAAAGCACAGGAGATTTTAATGAGAACAAACAGGGCACACAAAGGAAATACTCCAGGGCCTGAAGTACACCAGAATTGTTCATTCTTTTGCACAAAAGGTCATTTAAATTCAAATTCACTTTTTCCCAATGAAAGAGCGTTGTATCAAGTAGCTCAGAGATGAGAAATCATTACTGCACGCTTTATACCCACAAACAATGACAACAGGAGGCAAAATAGATTCACTTTTGATCTTGTGCGTGCTGCAGCTGCTCTGCTGTCTTGGTATTACAATGGCAAAAATAACTCCAGCAAATTCAATCTTCTGTTCAATGAAGAAGCCAGTACCAGCTATGGCCTGGAAATACGATGTGGAATACAAACACAAGCAAAATAGAGCCTGCCTGATGTAGTTCGGCTTGACAGTGACGAAGGCGCCAAGTCCAGACTCAATAACCCCTCCTCCCCCTCCACTATCTGTACAGATGTACTTGACACACAGAGCAGCAAATGATGGTTCTGGGGCCCATTGATCGGAATCAAACTTCACTTGATCCTGTGGACGTGAAGGGGGTTTTCAGCCCAGCAAGTTGTGCCCGTGTGGGCCCCCAGTGCACTGAGCTTTCTTGTATGGCTTTCAAGGTTTCAGGCCCAGTTCTGTTTAAGTAATCATGTGTCTGCACAACGATCATAAGCATCTTGCCTTTGTAGCTTTTACTGGCAGTGATAGCTCATTACTGCCGATTTTATGTGCTAAGCATGGGAGGAATGGTGATGTGTTTTGCTGCGTCAGACTGGCTCGAAGTAAGCATCATCTTGATACCAATAGAACAGAGAGTGTAAAGATAGATGCCAAGAGGAGGAGAAGGCTTTCATCGGGAACACATTTCTGCAATTGAGTTATTGCCAAGACCATTGAGAATATCAATGTTGTTATGGGTATCGATGGACAGGGCCAAAACAGTCATGTAAAATGAGATTTAGAGATGCAGAAGGAAAACTGAGCTTGCAGGAAAGTCCCTCCAAGGGGAGGGAGAAACAGATGAAATGTTTTGGAACGGCCAGTGGCCAGATTAACAGACATGGCCACTCAAGAAAGTGAAAGGAGTATTGGGTGGTCCTTGTGGTTGGAAAGGATTTGTTCACTGACAGGAGCAACAACATGAATGTTTGTGTGAATCCTGTGTCTATGGCACGACCAGACAACTGAGGTAGCAACCTCTTGTCTGCTTGCACTGTTGGCTGCGCAAAAAGGTGCAGCTGTTAAAGATGCTACAGTCGCCTGACTGTGGTGAAATTGTCGGCTATTGATTTAACCCCCTCCCTCTTTCATCCTATGAATCCTCACCATCTGTATGTGCCCACAACTTCAATACATCTGCTTGTAGCTGACGCAAAACCTGCCGATGCACTGCTCTGTAGGTCTGCAAATAATTTGATTAAAAGCGTCTATCTAACTTGGCTGTTTCCAGTTGTGAGTCGAGAGAGAACTTGGCATCTCCACTGCCTGGTATTTGACTGCCTGAGTCATAATCTCCTGAGAAATTGACTGGTCATCAAGCGGTGTCAGTTTGCTGAGTGGTGGACTCGTGGAATTACAACTTAGTGCAGCCGTTCTCGTCAATTACTCGTCTCAATCGGCCTTTTTTAACAATGATGCAATCATATCTGAATTGGCCTCCGATCAATGGAGATTTTCGCACAGATATGAAATTGAAAGTCACGGTAAATGGACATCCTTTTTTTTAACGAGATTGCAAATCGATTTTTGGCAGTGTTCAGCTGGTCTCATTCCACAATTTTAATAAAAACGACCAGGGTGGAAGTCCCAATTGTTGACGCTTTTGGGTAAATAATGAATGACTTTGTCTGGCAGTTTGTGGGTTTCCAACTGGAGTGTGTACACTCAACAAAGCGGCAATTATTTCCTCATCCATCAGAAGTTCCTACAGGGTTTCAAACAATAGAGTCTACAGTTTTTTAATTTGCTGCAGAATCTGGATGTGTAAAAAAATGTTGGTGAGGCTGTGGGTGTTCCATCCATTGGACTAACCACGACACATGCATCTCACGAATCTCTTGAAGAAATTGGTTTGTTTTCCAATGAAGCAGAAATCCTATCAGAATTAATAAGTACTCGCAGCTGATAGTAAATGGCATTGCCGTAAATGCTTCTGCTGTTTGCCAAATCTGCTCTAATCACTTCTCTGTGATCTGAACGTAGTGGGCGTTGATTTGCGAATGTTTCAACGTACAGTCCGTTTGTTTCCCTGTGTTGCGGGGGCGGACGCAGCGCATCAGTTGTGGGTGTCATGGCACTGGGAAAGGGAGCAGCATGTCCAGTGGGGTGGAGCATCAGTGAGAGATGCGACATTTGCTTCAAGTCCTTTGGTTCATGTCTGGTGATGTGCGGCCGGGTGCCACACCATGGATAAACCACAGGCGTCAAACCATGTGTGAAGCAAATACATTTTCGCCCTGCAATAAAAAGGAAGTAAAATGAATGAAGTCTCGTGCTTGCTCATTTAAACAACTGACAAAAAGAGGACGACAAATGCAGTGGAACTCAAAAGAGTCGTCATGTGGCTGTAGAACGTGTAGAATGGCTCGACAGAGAGCAATAAAATGGGAGTTAAGTACGAACACAGCCTTGTGTGGAGTGAAACTCAAACATCCAAGTGCCGCCGGTGGGTCTAGCATCTCTGCTCTCTGGGTTTTATCTTCAGTGAAACTGCAGGCACCTTTTCACATGCAGAAATTGACAGCTGAGGTCCTGTATTGCCCGCTGTTTGTAATGTGTCAAAACCCGTTCAGCAGAACTACACAGCTTCGTTTCTACTATTGTATCAGCTGATGCGGATGTGTTACATTTGCGAAGCTGTAGATCCCGTCCATCTTATGCGTCTTTGCCCCCGTGATCTTCCTATCCAGTGGCCACAGAAAGCAAGGCGAATTTATGATGGATGACCGTCATAAAAAGTGCTCATAGGTTAGCACTGGAGTCGCCGGGGAATCTGCATTATGTTTCTCCCGTGCCATGGAAATGGCCTTTCTCTCAACCTTTCATCCATTCTTGCTGCGAGAAATATTTGCTTGCATTGCGTTTGGCACTACATCTTTTGAAGCGTCGAATTTTATGGCGCGTGCCACTGCGTACATTCTATGGATCACATGACGTGAGCTCGCAAATGTGTCGACGGAAATTTCACCTCCTGGTTCGTGTTGTGGTCCATAAACTCAGACGCTGCCTTTTGGCAATTGAACGGGCTTTTTTCCTGGCCCTGAAACCACAAATGACGCATGCCAAACAGAAATCTAGTTGCTTCAGTTGGTTTGTTTCTTTGGTCAACACTGAGTCAGGAAAAAATTCTTGCCGACTTACCTTTATGAAGTGCTCTTGTAATCGGGGCAAAAACACAAAGGAGACGGGATGGTACTTGAGAAAGGAACAATCCACTGAACAGGTGGAAAAAGTTTTGGTTCTCCGTGTACAGCATTGACTGACATCCTTGGTGCGAGCAGGAAGAAGAATGGAGACAATATGGAAAGTCGCCGCAGTTGTGGAACTTCCCAACACCGGTAGATTCTTTGTTCAGGGGTTGTGACATTTGTAACGAATCAAGTGCCACCTTGGTGACACGTTTCCCTTGCCAAGCAACCAGAATAAAAATGCTTCTGCGGTATCATTGAGGCTGCGTCGCGCAGCTTTGGAAAAAATGCACACTCCACAACCTGTTTTGGGCCTCCTTTTCTTCTGAATGATGGTGCTGTTCCTTTGCACTTCTTCGACTTTCATTTTTACTTTGTAACAAGGCTTTTTGTATCCAGTAGCATCATCTGTCTAGTTTGGCTATGTAAAACACGTGCTGTCATTGTTGTGACGCGAACACAAATTGGGCAGGATTGCCGTTCAGAACCTGGGCAGCCAAATGCACTGAAAGGAACCCCCCTCAAACAAAAACGTGCTGAACTAGCCACTACACTGTGGATGTGGCTGGTTTTTATGATTCAGAGAAACGGAAATGGCAATTGCAAAAGGAAACACAAACCCAGAAAACACAAACCTTCAATTAGGCAAATGATTTTGTGTTTGATACGGAGCTTAGTTGGTAACTGAGGATTTTGCACACGCATAGATCCCAATGCATCTCGTTGTTGCATGGCAAACAATCCCAGCGGAAGCCTTTATGATTTTTATATTTAATTTATGCTTGCTGCTATCTGCTGCATTAAACGAATGAATGCAACACAAAAAAACGTGTCCCCTGTAATCATGGTGCATGGTGTTCTTTTTGTTACTGCTGATGTTACAAAGAGATCCTTTCACACTCATTGCCATCTTATGTTTTCTTCGTCTTTTCTTGCAGGCGAGCCGCTTCACATTGACATGGAATTAGCACTTGCTAGCTTCGACAGCATCTCCGAAGTTAACATGGTGAGTATTCAAAGAAAAGAAGGCAACAGGGAACGGCAAACCACAAATCACCGTTCCAGCCGCGTTTAATCCCATCTTTTCTGTTGTTGTTGCGGGTGTTGTCATGTCTGAATGCAATTTGTATTCTGGCTATCATTTTCTGATCTCCGAAAGACTACGCAATATTTGAAGGATGTGGGCACTGAGAAGCAGTCTGCTCTTTGATAGACGATGTAGCATGGCTGCTGGACTTTCGGAAGACAAGATCACTTTGAATGAATGATTTGCTGTTGTGCATGAACAGCAATTTCATCCAGGAAATGTTGTTTTATTTATCAAGAAGATCAAATCAAGGCGCGAAACGGTCAATCTATCGCTTCTCAAGACTTACAAAGCATCTGAAATTCAAAGGACAGCAGTGTACCATTCAGACGTTTGGCCTTCTGAGATCAGCTCAGCAGGACAAAGGCCTTCATTTCTGACAGAGGAAAAGATTCTGTGAGACTGCATTGGAAGAGCCAGACAAAGGGAAAAGTCCAGACTATCAATGATGATGTCAAATTGCTGATTTTTTTCATCATAGAGGAAACAGGCACTGCTGCCCTCATCAAAACAGCCATATTAACGCACCTGCTGATGGGACTAACATGAGTGAAGAAGCCTTCAGCTTACCTTATCACATTGGGCAGTTTTATCTGTAGCACAGCAGCCCATGACAGAGCTAATGAAGTAAATGGGAACCCAGTTTGAGGATCCCTTGTGATAAGATCTCCTTTTTTTCACAGCAGTGCCTGATTTCAGGTCAAACCAAGGGTGAATGACCATTTCAAGACACCAACCTGCATAATTTTGGATCAGAATCCACTTGGCATTCTGGCAGGGAGAAAGACTCCCGACTGATGACCTGCCTTAGTTGTGAAGCGAACCCGAAGTCAGGGTTAAAGATTAAGTCCCATCTCGTTGCGTGTCAGATCTTTGTCTGTGCACCCCTCCTGCGTCGCACCAAACATGGTGTGGTGCATTCGCCAACTGTCCTGTCAAAGTTCACACTGAACGCTCATGAGACTCTGTCAGACTGACCAGCAGTCGCCAACAAAAAGCTGTTTGGACATTTGTTGTTCTCCTTTCTGGTGGCACAACGTTGTTTCTTGCTCCATACACTTTCATGTCTGCTCTGGAATGTCAAGGAGAAGCCAAACGGTCAAAAGAACGTGGTCTGCTTTTTGGGCTGCATCCTGGGTGCAAATGAAGACAAATGAAGCAATTGCCGTGCGTCATTAGATAGAAGGTTAATGGGCGGCAACGTGTGGAGCGGAAAGAAACCCAAAGCAATCGTGTTTGATCTCCCAAATGGCAATTGCCTTCCGATTCTTTTGTGCAATTAGTGGTCGCTTTTTTGTGAGCGAGAGACAGCAGAAACCCGAAAGTGCTTCACCAGATAGGCGAATACAGTACGGACGGTTTTCCTGTTTTTGTCTGTTCTGGTTCCTGCATAGGCGAACAAAGTCTGCTTCACGCAAAGAAGGCGGATAAAAGAACCTGATGGGTGGATCTGTTTCACAGCTTTTCCGTTTGATGGTTTCTTGCAGTGATCCTTCATTGTCTCACATAGGTTTTTTATGTTCATGTCAAATTCCACACGTCTGCAAACGAAGTGGTAAAACCGCCTCGATTGATTTTTTCGTGCCACATTGACACGTACGTTCAACATGCATGCAATACGGAAGAACACTGTCAAGGACAGTTTCAGAGAAGACTTGTACAAAAATCCAAGCAGGTATTGCAAGTAGGTTTGCCTGTCGCTTGTGAGTCTTTCAGCAGAATCATTCCTCTGGGGAAGCTGGAAAAAATCTTTGCACTGGAGACGTGCCCAAGAGGACCCTACATGCTCTAAGTCGTGTAGTATGGATTTCTGGATTGGAAAAGGAAGAGAGAATCAGTGCTGCAATGTTGGAAGGTCTGTGCTTAGCCTGTGGGTACTGCATTCAATTTTTAACCCGGATTGCTGTTCGATTTATGACAAACCAATGAAAATCAGACTGCAGTGCATAAATTTGTTTTGATCGTTTTCTGGTCTGGAAAGTCGGGCATGGCATTTCTGTTTCGAAAGGCAGACATGTCCACACAAAGACCCGGCTCTGAATTGTCCATACAGGATTCCAGCAAGGTCAATAAATGGACCGGTGCAGTGTGCAAAGGAATGGAATCAACTGCCGTCTAGTTGGCACAGAAACAGGCATCAGACATCATGAGGCACTATTTGGACTTGCAGATTGAAGTGCGCTTTTGAATAACTGAAGTCCTTTTGGGTGCACTCTGGTCAGCGCAATTCCCCACCGTTGCTTTTCTTCATTTTCTATTGAGGCAAGCCATGGTGGACAAGAGTGGACAATGTGATGTGTTTTCTCTTCATCCTTGTTGTCCTGCAGGAATTTCTTCAGTGCAGGTGTTTCTTCAGATACAGAACAGATGTCCTGTCCCAGTGTCTTTGTTGAAAAGTGTTGTGTCCCTTGAAAATTCAGTCCTAAAGTTAAACCGGAAACCCATTCAGCTTCTGACAACACAGACTGTGTTGTTCTTTACACGAAGTGCTCCCTTCCAAATTTTACTGATGCATCTGTAAGTCACACACACCTTGGCACAAAAATCCTGAGCTCTCAGATCTCAGCTGCGAGTTTATCCCACTGAGATTCCTCGCAATGGAAGTTGATTAATGGCACAGAAAAGAGGTTAATTGTCGGTATTCTGTTCATTAAAAGTGCCCTTGCCCTCCAACAGATGCGTTTTTGATTCCACAAAAAGGAAAGCTTCTTTGAGAGACATTGATGACCGGCAAGAAAACTTTTCAGTTTCCTCATTAGGATCGTCGTCGGTGAAACTGAGCAATTGGTGGGCTGATTGCGGAAATGTGTTGTTTCCATGCAGAAATCGTAAGCTGGAAACAGGATGACTTTTCACGCCACCACATGGCTACCACAGGAGACATTCCTTTCACCGAAAGAAATTTACCACACGATCTGCTCCGAAACCTATGTGTTAACCGAGGGAGTGCATTAATTGCCCATACATTAAGTGTGCTGTCTTGTGCAGAGCAACAATGGAGTCGTAAATCTGGTGTTGGTCGTTTACGTGAGCTCTCGCGGTATAACTGTGTGAATAATGCTGATCTTTTGATGAAACGGAAGACGACATTAAATATTTATAACTTCCTCTCCCTGTCGAGTCACGTTGACTTGTGGATTATTTCTGATCTGCAATTGGCAATGCAAAAGTCAGAACTCCTTCAGAAGGAGAACGTAATGATGCCCACCTGAAGACGTTCATGCGGTATTCGTTTGAAGCAGGCTTTTACGTGTTCACCTTCTTTTGGTGAGTGCAAAGCAGAGTCCCAGCTGCTTGTGAAATGTTTTCCATCCCATGGATTGCCAGTAAGCGCCATGTTGTACGGGGTCTGTGGTCTTTGTCTTACGTTGGGATTTCTGCGGCCGCGGTTAAATCGTACCTTCGAGCTGGTGCCTGAGGCGTGCATAACAAACTGGTTCCAGAAAAAGCAACAACAAAGGCAGCCTGCTCAACAACATACTGTATCACTTTGTAATCACTGTACAATTGCGAATTACAAATACAGGTGGGTCCCGCTTAATCCGAAGAAACAACACCAAGTAAAAAACTTTCGAATTAAGCAAACTTCAAATTTTGCATGCAGAATAGCATTGTGGAGATTGAGATGTAGTTTCCACAGGACTTCGAATTATCCGGGAATTCGGATTATCCATTCGGATTAAGGACAAAGCGGGACCAACCTGAAAGCCTTTCTTCACTTTGGAAACAGAAATTCCTTCACTTTCATGTCTGACTTTGGTTGTCCGACTGAGATTTGCCTTTTTGTGTTCAAAAAGAGTATTCTGGTGTCCGAGTTTGTGAAAAGGAATAGGAAGCCAGGTTGATGTGATCTCGAAAAGAGAGATGAGAGCAGACAGCATTTTTTAGGGGTTGGTGAAGGTGTATGAAAGCTCCTAGGTTTTGTGTATGCCCTATCTGTACTCAGGGTATGCAGCTCTGAGGTAATCTAGGTGCAAATAAGAACGGATGTGTACTTGTCACTGGCGTGGTGATAAGATTGACAAACATTTAGGTCAGAGTATCTGCTGAGAGATTCATGCTTTCGGATGATTCAACATGGGGGACACGTTCATTTGTGAAGGAGTTTTTTTTCCAAACGGAAACGAGTGTTTTGCCTGAAAAAAAAAGAACCACAAGGAGGTGGTAGTGTAACACTCCTCCCGGATGGTTAAGACACATGGAGCAAGATCATGATAGTGGATATTTGACGCTGGAAAACATCACCCATCAATGCTATTCCACAAGCCGTCTCATTCAAATTCAGTGATGATGTGTGATTCCGTGTCCCCGCATTATCTTGGACTTTGGATTCGTTCTCCTTTGCTGCTTGAGGTTGTTTAGCTGGACGAAAACTGATTCCACTGAAGCGGTGCTTTGTACATCTGTGTGATAATGTAATCAGGTACATTTTTCCCCAGTGTTGCTGGAGAGCCCCGAAATATTTTGGGGCCAGCTCCAACCCACCTTCCAGGTCCATAGAATTCACCCCTGTGTATATAGCTGGAGGGGCTTCAATCCAACGTGAGTGGCTGTCGGTCTTGCTCTCAGAAGGCCTCCACCTGAATCCCACAGGGGTCCGCCTTCTGGAGAAAAACGAGTATTTTATCGAAACTGTGTGTCGGATGCAGGGGTGTATCCGTTCTGTTTCCCAAGTTTTGCCAGCCAAAGATCCAAAAATGGGTGTTAATTTTGGCTTGGACTCCTCATGGTCAAAACACATTGAGCCGAGTTTTGAGTTGCTGTCCGAGTTTCTTTTCTTCAGAGCACAGTAAAGTCAGGCGGGATCTTAAAAATCCGCTTGATGTGCTTTGACCAGAAGGTTCAACTTCGGAGTTCAAAGTCTGGACCCACCTGACAAAAATCGAATTCCCGAATTCTTGCTGCTTCGTTTCTCATCTTACATGGATATTCTGGTGGTTGCCTGAGTGTGTTGAATCCTCATCTTGATGGTGGCGGTGTCGTGATATTCTCTCACACTTCCAACAAGCCACGAAGGTCGTTAACGTGCTTCAAAGGTGTCGGAAACGTGTGAAGATTTTTTAACATTTCTGTTCTCGTTCTCTGGTGTACATATGGTTTGTGTTCTTCTGGAATTTGAAAGCAGTTTTCCACTTGACACACTGCGGTTCACTTCCCAGATCTGAACGGACGACGAAGCCTGGGCAAGTCCTCTGCACATGCATTGCCTGACCCGCAGCTCACCGTTTGTGGCCAGGACACATCCACAATGACTTGTTCTTTCATGTGTGGACAACGGAAGCCGAGGTAAAAACAAAAACAGGAGGCAAAAAGGCTTGTTTGCGTTTCACTCCACGTTGACCACACCTCTGTTGCCTTTTGGTCATTGACCGCGTGATTGGTTTCAGCACTTGACGTCTCACTGCCAGTGGCTCTGTGTAAGACTGTCGCAATGGGGAGGATTTGAGCAGAAGAGATTTCAAGGAGCCCTGCTTACAAGCTGGTGAAAAAATGCATCTGGGAAACATGGAAAACAAGCAGTGCTTTGGAAAGAAACACACCTTCGTCCTTGTTTGGACTGAGTCACTTCTCTGACATTTGCATTGCCTCGTTGAGATGCTCAAAAGTACCTTATCGGTAAGTTGGAATTTCACAAAGAGTCGTGGCTCTGAATGCTTACAAACCTCTTACGGAACTGGACTGAACGACGTCTCCACAAGTGGTTATGCGGTATGTGACGAGAATAAGTTAAGCATACATAACGTAAGATAGCAAGAGGTTTTGATGGGATTTAATCCTCGTCCCCCGTGTGGATGATTGGAAAGCACAGCAAGCAAGTTATCATATTGCGAGGCGAGGCTATTAGCATCGGAGCTCGGGTGATAAAAGAGCAATATGTGACTAGAGAAGGATTATGAAGGAAAGCTGGCAATACCATCTAAGCCGGTGCAGTTAGCCTTGCCGACATTGTGGTCAACTGTCAATGATTCCAAGATAGTGTTATTGCTTTTCGCCCAGCATGTTCACTGCGGCGCTGATAGATAAATTTGTCGCACATTTCTGTTGGCTTTTGTTCCCTTTTCACTGAAACGATGGAAGACACTCGTTCGTCAATTTCGGGGCGAAGTCGGTTTCTGCGCGAAGGATGGTTTTTGCTGCAAGAGGAATCTGATGAAAAGCTGGTGTGCTTGGTTTTGCGCATGAAGTCGACATGTTTGTTTAATTGACACAAAACGGCTAATTTGGTGGCTCTTTTGTGCATGACTGTGATATCCAGTACATTTAGTACTTCACAAATATTGACTCTGTGTCAATGCTGGAATAGGGTTGTCATTCTGAGAGGAGGTTGTCGATCCGGCCTGGGAGCAAGAACGCGCAAGCCAGGCTGGAAGAAACCTTCATTGTGCGTATGTACGGATTCAGCAGTGAAGGTGATCAATGTGTGCCACTACGGAAGCCAATATTGAGCTGATTGAAAATATGTATGTCGGTTCCCGCGCTGCGACTTTGGAATGCCACATCCATTTTGTCGGACCTGGGAATTTTTTCATTTTTCTGTACTTTCTTTTTTAGTTCTATTGGCCTAGATGTACTTTGTCTGGTGAAAAGGTACTAATCAACATTTCTACATCTTTTGCAGCCTGTATTGGTTGTCCTTTCTATATAATTCTGACATGTGGTGAGCAATAATAGAGCATAATGACTTGACCAAAGATGAGAAAATTTGTTCCTATCTCAAAATTCATGCAAAGTAACTTGAGAGTGGCTTCAAAACCAGTCCATTTGACTAAAGACAACACAGAGAGTAATGAGGCAAATTGTTCTCAAGGATCAATTGTGACTACAGAGACCCAGAACCCCTCATGTTCTACGAGCCTTGCAGAACCAGTTGATCAGGCCCACTGTGCTT
>JAAUYG010039218.1_pt1 | contig 16228 bp, 10 predicted proteins | sample 7278091 | NCBI WGS metagenome assembly JAAUYG01 (sample SAMN14350201, study PRJNA611818) | marine sediment metagenome | isolation source: surface marine sediment (0.6m) | place: French Polynesia: Moorea | collected 2018-08 | reverse complement strand
CATCTCCCCACGATCGATTAATCTGGGTTGATGGACATTCTACATTCTGATGGGCATCTGTCTGAATTGAAGTAAGATTGAAGCTTATCACAGGAAGTACATGGAGAATGTTGCAGATCACAGGACCCAGTTTTCGCAACAATAGGTATAAAAAAGGGAATTGAAGAGGCAGGCGAGCGAAACTAACCCATTGGTAAAGGCTACAAGACAGTTTTCTAAACCTCTGAAACAAATGAAAATTGGAGACGCGAGGTATATGCCCAACTCATGGTAGCGGGATTTCACACCACTAGTGAGACTCAAAGGCATTTGTGATGAATGCTTGCTACCTGAATGATTCCTTCATGGCAGATGGTCTTTCAACTGGCCAGCCGTCAATGAATACATCAATCTCCAGAAGGTATGCCATGTTTTCTCAAGAGTCTGGCCGTCTTTGAAATGAAAGCCCTGTGGATTACGAAACTAGGACAATTTACTGGCGTTTGTCGTCTACATTATATATGTGCGCTAGGGTCAGTGCTGGAAACCCATTGGAAGTGATGCACCCTTGGACAAGAAGCGTCTCACACGATCTAAACCCTGCCATCATGCCAAGAAAGAAGAAAAATTGTGTATATTATACTGTCTCACACTACTAATGCTGACTGGTAGGAACCTAACCCTGATTGTATATGGATACCTTATATCTGCAGCAAAAGATTACAAAAGCTGGAGAGGTCCTCAAAGAACAGCACCCATGGCTCAGAGGGTTTGCTTGGTCCGCAGTGCTCCTTGACTAGTAAAAGTCCAAGAGGGAAGATAATCATCCGATAGGACAGCTCGCCGTTCAGCTGACGCTTAAACTCATGAACATGGAAAGCAGGACCGCAAGCTACCCGATACGTTACCAGGCATGGACGCAAGAGTCGATGATGATCCCTCGTGATACATGAAGCATGAAGGTAGCATGGAAAGACGGTGGTAAGAACGCATTATCACATGATATGTTGAATGCTGAAAAGTAGGGCGACACAGCTGTTGACGAAGCAGCCAAACTCATAGTCACCTTGATCAAAAGAGTAGATGTCTTCACCAAGTGGCGCCCCAGCCGGTTACTGTCTCCTTCCTTTCATGGGTCCCTGATAGGGAGTTAGCCCACTGATTGGCTTCCTCCGTTCCCCCTTCGAGGCAGTGTTGGTGCCAGTAGTGTTCAGTGTTTACATCAATTTATATCACTGTCAGCAAGGACATAGAACCAATTGTGGTTCCCATTACCCGGACAAGCTGCTGGTTGTATATTCTTTGAATGCATTTTACTTTACCTGAAATAAACAGGCCATACACAGTAAAATAACATCATATAGCATTAGGCTTGTAAATACAGGTGGAGAGTTTAAATGCGCTCTAGAATGCATAATAGTATATAAGTACGTTATGTGTACATGAAGTACCTGCTCATCATTAGACTGTGCATGATTATACTGGTCAACGAAAGTGACAGTGGAGAGGTGATGGTGTATGGTACCTGGCAGAGTCTCACCTGATATCCAAGATTCCCAAAGCGGTCTCTGTTGCACTTTTTGTTCAGCATGCAAAGCCAAGTCTGTAGATGATGTGTTGTTACCTCGTCAAAGCCAAGGGGCTGTATGGCTGCTTCGGCGTCACTGATGACGAGCTATGGCATATTGTGGTCGGCATTGGAAAATCTCTGGCTCCCTGAAACCAATGGTACCGTCAGTGCATTCCTGTAGTGTCACTGATGCTGAGCCAGTACCACCGACATTTGACCAATGAATATGCAATCGACAACCAGAAGTGCGTTCTGACCCATGGATTAGAAGCTTTTGGAGTTGAAGTATTGAGAGTCACTCTTTTGGGGACATAAAGCGGCAGGCCACGTGCTTCCATCATACCATGGTCCCACGTGCATGGACAATGTTCCATTTTGGATAAACTTGTATGGCGCGCCAGGCATCATGCATAGGCATCATCCCCATCTTGATCAATATTGGGTTAATAGAAGACTTCTCTGAACACTAGAGACTGGGCCTTGCTGGGAAACCGACAAACAAGCCAGTGATTTTCCCCGACAAAGTTCCAGAGACAGTAGCCAGCCAACTTCGCGAGTGGCATAGGTAAGTGAAAATAAAAAAGGGCCAAGCGAGCAAAAATTCCACAAAAACAATTCTCTCCACATCTGCGATCTATATAGGGGAATGGTAATCTCTCTGGCAGAACCGTTTACTCTGCCCCATGAGTAACGAACCATTAAAACAGGACTTCACCAGCGGTAGTAGAAAGCAAAAACCAGTTCAGTGCCAGTCTGAAGTACTAGTATATAGGAAACGAGGATGTCAATGCCAGGTCTGCTGCAACGCCCCATTGAACGTTGGTGCACTGACAAAGATCACCAGTGATGCATCAAAGCCACTTATGTCTACTTTGGCAACACGATAATTCCCTGTAATCTCAACCACACATATTCTGCATGTGACCTGGAAAATATTGAAGGGACGATTTCAAGGATAACAGAGATTCGAGTAAGCAGAGTTTAGGGAATACTAGGCACCGCAGCAGTATTCAGTAGCAGAGAGAAAAAGTGATTCGTCACATGTTCTGAAGCGTACCTGGTTGGAAAAGCCCTTAATGGATGTAAGAAAAGTTCGCCAAATTATCCGAAGCAGCAACCAGCGGCTAGATGGCAGCAAAGGTAGCTGAGCTGAGAATTTCAAAGTAGATCCATTATACAGGAGTGTCGACTAATGACATGTTATGATAATGGAGTGCTAGGAAAAATATCCCATTTGGTACCAAATGGAGGCCCATGCTGAATTATTGACCCAATACCGGTCATAATTCACTCATCGATGTACTTTCATCAAGATCATTGAAAGGAAACTTGTGGAGTATGCCGGTAATTTGGATCAGAAAGACATAAAATAAGATATGTCTCTAGCATGCAGGCGTTTCGGGGCGGGCGGGGGGGGGGGTGTTTTGGAGTGCCTGGCTGAAACGAAGGGAAGATCAATTGTTAAGACCAATGCACCAGTGCAGATTGTCCTTGGTACAAGCAGGATAGCTGGTTATTTACCAACAATCGTTTCTGTTACATCGTACAGAGTCAGAGTGTTTGAGATGGATATGGTTGTGGTAAAAATGTCACCATTTCCAGGGCCAAATCTCTTCTGGAGTTCTCCAAAGCAAAGCATAAAGTATGAAGAGAAAGAAAGCATGAAGAACATGGGACTTACATTGAACAGAGTCCCTATATAGACTGCGCAGATGGCATATCAATGGCAGTAAAAAAAAAAACAAAGACAACCGTAAGTAAAAAAAAATGGACCCAATCCAGAATTTTGGTCAAACTGGTCTTCTTTCAGGAATTTGCTTGTTTCTGCTTCCAGTGTCGCTACAGGCATTACCCAGCTTGCAATAGATTCGTATTCAACAATGGTTCGGTGATGCATAAAGGTGAAGAAAACCAAGGATACATAGCACTGCACTATGGCCACAGTCTGGATCCTCTCTAGTGGCAAAATTCCAGTCATATCTTAGGCATCTCTATGATCTTGCTTGCAGTTTTCTGTTTTTAAGATCACTTATATTCAGCCACAGAAAAGGTGTGTCCCTTAATTCTAAGTGTTATCAACATGGAGCTAAGGTTATACCAAAAATGTAAGCATCACATCGTAGTGGTTTTATGTGTGCTTAAAATGCAAGATATTGTAGTACGGGAAGGCTCTATAGTGTTAAGGTGGTGTAATTAAATTTGAAACTTCTCCAGTAACCACTAAACTTCCCAAGTATATAAACACCTTTTGCTTTGTAAATAATAATGTAAGTTTTGTTAGTTGCATTAAGACTTAAAAGAATAGACGCTATAACAAGGTGTTCAGTGAGTGGGGGATAGAGTTACGGGTTATATGAAAGGGTGATTGCACGTATTTTTAGTCAAAACGTACATCGTTATGATAAAGTTCGATGTCTTAAAACATCCCTAGCTCTACACGACAGATAATAGACACGTGTATTGCTTCAGGGAAGAAACATGTGACATGAGGGGATCAAATTTTCGTTCGCGTCATCTAGTATATAGTAGACTAAGTTGTCGTCAACACTAAAGTGTTACTTGCGCGTCATTTTCAAACTCACGTAGCAATTTACCAGGGTCAATATATATTTGGGTGACACCACTGTGCTGGACTGGACTAGTTTAAAGAGCACTTAAGAATCCCAACAGTATGATTGGAATTTACCGGGACTATGACAGATCATTGAGATCTAGACAATGAGGAGGAATTAAAATAGAGCAGCGATGTCCTATGAATCAAAGAACCTCTAATGTACTATTAAATCAATTAACAGAGGGGGGTTTTTTTGCATGTGATTTACTCTTTCCAAATATATACCTTAAGTGACTCTCATATTAAGGAGGACTACTGGTGTGCTAGCCCGCTATTGTAAGGTGGTGGTGCAATAATAATGTCCGCATGTGAAGCCTTCGAGGAACAAGGAAAACTCGCACATTTTACGTATTCATGGTTTATTTAAAAGTGGAAAAAAGATCTTTTCAGTACAGTTTCTGATATTCCAGTATATCACATGAAAGTATCACCACATTAAATAACAGATTGCATTGTCCACAGAGATGCTCTTTGGTCTGTGGTCTAGGGCAGTCTGAATCAACTATTCCCAAAGAAACATTTCTTTCTGGATTTTAAGCTGAGGCGAGGCATTATAAACGAAATGCAATATATGCGTATATGTTTGATATATTTCTGCAGGATTATATAGGGTGCCCCATTTAATATAATTCTTGCACTTATATATTTAATGGAAGAAAAGTAGGTTCGCTACCCCGTAATATGGTAATCTATGTAAGCTTATACTGTACTGTTAGCACCATCACTGACGTCATCTTCGACGTCATTACTGACATCATCACTGACGTCTGTAACAGCTTAAGCAACCCCTTTGGTAACATTACTACACTGTTCATATCTACTGGTCTCTCGTGCCAAGCGTTCTATTATTACAAATTTGCCCACTGACAATTGCATAAAAAGTGATACATTGTACGTTGTCTACTTGACCGATGTGAGTGCTTTAATATACAGTATCCAGTTCCTATTCGCGTGTTAAGCAATATACAGTAGCACACAAAAAGCTATAGCACAACCCCTTGTTTAAGAAAATACAATTGTATTGTACACAGAAATACATGTACCTCACACTATTATTTGGAAACCAGCTGCTGTTGTGTGCAAAGTTTTTAAGTTCGCTCTTGTGAGATTTCAAAGAAGATGCTTCTTCCAATAGATGTTAATTAACGAATAGCAGATCGTATTATAGAGCAGACCTTCGCAGAGATTGTTCGGGTGATCTACCTATGTACAGTAAATACATGTCTATTATGCAATGGGCTTAATGCTGGTAATATGCGCTGTTGAGATGGTATTTCACCCCAGGGCGAATGTACATGTATTTCCCTCCCTGCAGTAACCCAGTATAAGACACCAACCCTTTCGCTGGTGTTTCCCATGCTTTTGCTGTGCAAAATGTGAACAAGCCAACCATCAAATGGGAATCTTCGTTATGTCCCAGGCCTTCAAAAACAAACTCATACATGCATATACCTAGGCAAAGAGCCTTGGCTACACACTCCCTCCACAAGAAATATCTTTTGCCCTATCTTATACCCTGTGTCCCTTATAAACCTTGATTTCAAGACAGTCTTCACTGTACTTTATGACACACAGACCAAATTGATAGCTGGGCATGCATACGCCGTTTCACTGTTCAACGATCCAAGTCTTTATGGTTCACTTATGGTTCACTCTGTTCCAAAGACTAATTTAAAGCCATACCAAAACTGGTACAAACAAAAAAAAAACAAACTCGCCAACAATTTCACCTCTCTGTGAGGTGCCATAAAACAGCCAAGTTACACATGTAAGATAAGGCGTGAGATTACAAGTCAACTTATGCAAGCAAACATTAAGTATTATGTACAACGGTACCTTAGCAATATCAAACACCCAATCATGTTGCATTCACCGTTTTCACCAGTTGCCAATCTAACATTTCTCCGTAGAAAGCAAAGTACTCTAATGGTCTTCTGAATTCATTTAACTAATATACACTACAAAATATGTTTTGTGTAAAAGCTTACCGTTTTCAAAATAAATTTGTATAATCGCGGTGCTTTTGGTTCAACCAACATGACCATTGGCACCTCTTTTCTTAACTACCATGTGGGGGTAAATATCAATACATTACCTAAATGTCAATATATTACCTAGAAATTATCAAAATATTGGATAGTTTAGAACATATAAAATATATTAAATCTTATAACAACTCTCTTAGGGTACCAAAATAATCAATGCAGGATCGCTTAATAAATTAAGATATCATTATTAATGACAGAATGATGTCGTTTGATAAATAGTGTAACATGTAAAGCATTTGTTAGGACAAAGATCTAAACCACAGGATATATGTGTTCACCCATACAACACACGCACACATTCTCGACACACCAGGTGACCTTATATATAACAAAGCATCTAAAGCTGTAACCATATTAACAGGCCATGGAAAACATCTTGCCCGACCTAGGTCACCCGGATGCGTCGTACCACAAACGGTAGAGCATTATGTCAGTTACCTAGAATACTGTTGGTTAGTCGAAACTACATCCATTGTTTTTGCGTGTTCGGTCACAAGGAATCCTCTCAACTTTCTACAGCTGTCGATATACGGAATGTGAATTAAGGTTGCTCGAAGCGTATTCCTGGAAACAGCCAACCTCACACCACATATCCCTGGCCAGTGTGTTACGTGGCGTTTTTCTTCCAGTATCCATCAAGAAACAAAGTCGTCTGCCTTCGTGGGAACGCGAGGTCTCCATAGTAACGCGTAACGGTATTCTGACAGTTATTCGACGAAATCAGAGTTCGTGGGGGGAGCCAAGTCTAGACTGAGTTTACAAACAACGCTTGGGTATTTCACAGATGTAGAAGTTACGCTGCAGGCAGGTTTCTTTAGTCCAATCGGATGAAGTGGTTCGGTAGTTCATGTTGAAAGTCGAACAAACATCGACGTCTTCCTGAAGGGGAACAGGTGGGAATACATTCCTCCAGTTGGTGTAGCTTTCGATAAACACTTGCTCCTTGATATGATCGTCGTACCAGACCCAGCGGTCCAAGTCGGTGTTGTACATACCAGAGGTCCAGAATCTCTCTTGGATGTCCGGACCTTGGGCTGGAGGAAAAGGTCACCAATCATTAGTTATTGAGGTTATAATACATGTCTATACGGTGGCAGGTGATGCATTATACGAGATGTGCGACACGAAATAGATCAGAGAAACGAAACTTTATGGGGGAAATGGGCAAGAAAATAAGACACTCCAGAATGCAAAGTATTCTACAGACAACAATTTAATTTTGTGAAAACATGCATTAAAACTTTAGTGGAAGAAGTTTCCTAAATTGTTCATTATAAGTGGTTTTCATATCATGGTAAATCCGTATTCTGCCAACATCTCTGGCCGTTTCTGGACTTTCGGCCCGTCCAGCCGTCGTAGTACAGATATTTATAATACCATGGTGTGGTTTAGAATACACTCTACCATTACCTCTACATTTATTGATCAATAATATTAAGTCTTCTTATCTCAAATCTCGTATCAAACTATCTTATGTTTTATAAAATGATGAAATTTATAATTGACATATACACGTGACGTGTACGGTGATTGACGGTAACCCGTTACCACAGGATTTTCACAAAAAAGTCCCATCGTCTGGGAAACTCCGGGGCTCTATTTCTTCCAATCCCAGAGTAGGGCAGCACTCTTTTGAACTTTTACTACCGGTATGTTAATACTACTTGGCTTATATTATGTATGGGGATCTCTGGTAGTACTGCTATAATGTCAATAATGTGAAAAAAAAGCTCGATGAAATCAAGAAAGACTGGTCAGGCGCATACATGTATGTAGGCGCATATGTATTTCAATCTTATGTCCCACATTCCCAACTACATGCATGAACAACAGTTTCAGATTTGACATTACTCTGTCTGGTCCCAAAAGATACCTAACAAATTATTCGGAAACAAAGAAAAAAATCCTTCGTTCCGAGATCTCTATCTGCAATTTGTACTGGAAAAATTGACACTCATGAACAACCTTTCCAAATCAAATTAAACTGAGGCACACATACAAATCAACTGAGGATAATCTTACGGGTGGTAGCGTTAATGCCAGCGGTGAGGAGGAGCTGGTTTCGGATGAAGCGTTCCTCGACATCTGTCTCTATGGCCAGGAGATGAGCACCAATGTCACGACAGCGGAACTCGGCGACACCGAACTGGGTCTTCTCTTTCTGGATAATGTAACAGGAACCGACGCCGTAGGTTCCGGCGACGAAGCCGGTAGGACAGATTCCGGTCACAGCTTCGGCTGGAAAATAGTATATAGAGATCTTAACCTGGGTAGAAATGGTAGGGGTATCCTGTGTCGTTTTATTTTATTATCGGGGTCACCAAATTGTATCAGAAAAAGATCTCCCAAGAGTTCACAAAAGTCACATGTCAGATCCTATGAATTTAATAAGATGAAGCATTGAAGCACATGTACTTGTAGGGGTAATTCTAAGATTGTTACTGACAGTCTAAGCTTAGTACTGACCCTATTCAGGACAATGGACTTATCAACATATATTTGTGCCGTTTCAATTTTATCGATTCAACATTTTTGTGCCCTTGAGAATCACCTTTATAACAACTTTGCTGTGTCCGAGCACTTAAAAACTTTCGGCTCACTGAGTGAGACATTGAAGTTGTGTGTTAGCTTCTGTGATACACTTACAGTTGTAGATTGAGTTGATGATTTGCTGCAAGTCGTTTATGGTGCGCTGCAAGCCTAGAATCTGTTCAGTCTGCTCGGATATGGACAATCGGACCTCGGGCACATCGCACACGACATCCGGCCCTGTACTATCTGAAAAAGGTACAGAACTCAATTCGTGATCGCGGAAAGACGTTACGGCGTTGGAGAAATGCTTCAAGTATCTTCAACTGCTACATTTCATGCATTTAGATTCCACACTCGGAAATAATACCCAAAAATTCCAGAATCTACGAACAACGCAAAGTCATTTCAATGCGGGATGTGAGATTCTCAACCGCGGCATTACAGTGTAAAGATTCATCACCTTTTGTAATGTCTATATTCCGGATAATATGGATAATCACAACAAAGAAATACAAGCGGTTGCGACATACATGTATAATATATTTTCAATTAGCTTACTTCATAACATCCTTCTAGAACGCAGAGGTCTTCCTCAATTTGAGCAGCCTCGCAAATTTTGCGTTATCGTTTCACAAGCATTAATAAAGCTGCCTAAACTAGTGTCAAGGGAAAGAGAAACACTCCAGAAATATACTAATACATGTAGGTACACGCAGCAAATAAACAAGCTTAACTGTACGTGTGCATCTATGTTAAAAGCTACATGTAACGCTATAAGAGAAAAGGTGCTGTTGAAGAATACATACATGTCACAACCAAGTGTATTTCAAGTATAAAAAGACAAAATGCGGCACAGCAATAAGCGTTAGAAATATTTGATCGTCAGCGTCATGCTTTTGGGGACTCAGCTCATTGTCCATTTCTACACTACGTCTGTCATAAGACCCGGGCCGGTTTCTTAAAGGAGTCCACTAGTGACTTTAAGCATCTAAAGACAATAGTTGCCAAGGTGATTAGTTAACTTAAGTCCATTTCTACACTAAAGAGGTTTCTTGAAACTGAGGCCTGGAGAGTTACGCATGTCCCAGGATAGATGCAGTCTTCCTGTCCAGTAAACCCTGACTGTTATGTTTTACATGTAGTCTGCGATGGAATCTGTTATGTGGCAAGGTGTGCTATGCTTTTTAATTAATGTGCGTATATATATTCATGTATTAAATATAATATCATGAATATATGTACCGTGGGAGGCTAGTATATCAATTCTGGCACTGCTCTCTTTGTCCAGAACGACTGCACCCCACTCGAGTGCCACTTCCTTGGAAGGACATCACGTGTTGGCTGGCTATTAATCTCAACGTCCAACCAATCGTACGGCATTGCGCAGAAAGCGCATAAAGCCACCACAATTATTGTATCACATCTTACTGTTGCCAAAGGATGTATTCGCTCTCTGACACTGGAACTAGACTTATTCTGGTCGCGTGAGCGTAAAGTTAGACGCATGCATAGTGTTTGTTAATGACCATATAAACCGAGGTGCTTGACCTTGATATGGCCCAATATGAATTGACCAAGGTGGAAGGTCATGTCACAATGTCAAAAACATTAAATCATGCAACCTAATCCATGTTAGTAATGCCGGGGATGCAGGAAGGGAATCCCCTCAAGCCCTACTATCTTTACCCCTTGGGGGGGATAAGGTACTTTTTTAAGTTCCACGGTTGACCTTTCAAGGTCAGCCAAGGCCAAAGGTTACATCTTCCCGAAACCTCGTATCCAACTCCCTGTCTCTGCTGTATAATGGCCAAGCGTTTTTGTGTAATGGTCAATTTATTCCACGAAGTTTGCAACGAGCAGTAACATATGTACAACTCCTCTCGGCCTAAGCCTTAATATGCAGTTTATGAGTTATTGCGTTTCCAAGCTGAATTCACATCCATTGCAGCCCATTGGTTATAATATTAGTTAATAATGGGGAGTGGCAGTCATCAATCAATGAATAGATTTGTATTGAACCATTCCACAACTGTGCTCATGGCACAGTCATCTTTCATAAACGTGTACATGTACATGTACGTGCCCAAGCATCCTCAGTTTTAGCCACTGTGACCGTGTAGCCTAAGACCTACATTGTAACATCCAGTACGCTTCCCGTTGCTTCTCCACAATGAGAATTTGTTGGCTTAACTGATACTTCGTACTTGAATCACTGATAATAGTAACTAATTTCTGCGGCAAGGTGCATATCCCTGGTCATCCGCGGACAATTTAAGACTGCCCGGCCATGTGGTCATGCACAAGAGCAAATTTGAGAAACATTATAAACATTATTTTGTTGTGGCGTATGCATCAAGGCGTGATTTAAACACAAAACGAAACTTTATGTCCATTGACAATATATTATGTCAGTTTTAAAAAAAATAGTCGATCGGTCATGGAGTATTAAAGTAATGCTTTATTCATTTTACAGAAAGAACTTCTCGATAAAAAAGCACTTCGAAACTTCGCCTTTTGTGGCATTGTCCTTTGTCGCTGGCTACGAAAGTTATGGGAGGTTGATTTTAAGGGAGATCTGGCCAATTTTAATACCGCCGTATACCAATGTCGCCTAGTCGAATTCAGGCGTTTGGGCACTTCACAAAGGTGTGGACGAAGGGACATTATACAATAGTATTTTAGACTACCTCCTCAAAAAAGCTGACAGTATGAAAAGCTTTTGAAAATAATAAATAATATTTGACACAGTAGCCTATTCTTTTCTCTACATAAAAAGTTCGTAGGTTTGCGTCTGTTTTTCCATTGGCCAGAATAGAAAGCAGCAGTTGGTGCAGCCTGGCTTATCTTTTGATTTTTTTTTCTTTTCTTTCTTTCTGTTAATTTATCTGTTATTGAAATCCTGTACCTAACACCAGAAATAATAAAAATTACCTGTTGCATATCACAAGGAAAGCAAATAAAAACAAAATTTAAATAGGACATCAAGAATGCACTCAAATATTTCTGTGTGTCCAAGGCTTACAGTCCGTCGGAAAAGTGAACAGAAAACATGCACACACCATTAACTGGCCGAGATGATAGAGAACGAAGTGAAGAGATAGTCTTCAAAATGTAACATGGTGAAATAAGCAAATAAACTCGTAAACACCAACTTCCATAACTGGATACACACGGCACACATAGACCACCATATCAAAGGCTACTCACCGTTTCCTTGAGGAGTAGGGTGAATGGACAGTGAAATAGAAGAGTATAAGTCTTCCCGCGATACTGTATATTTGTCAAAACATTGATTTAGCAGTGTTGGATTTCCACGTAGGGTGTTTGTTGCTAAGTAAATCTTGAGAACTACATTGTAAATTACATTGTACTGTCTACACTAAAATTCTGATCCCAATAGATTCACCCGGTATGCTTTGTGGGTGCCCCACTATGCTTATTCACTGGCGTATGCATTTTTTATTAGCTTTAATTAAAGCACTTAATTTTCTCAGTGCATCACGCTACGATCTTACAAGCATAAAATGAAGATAACGCAGGTATTATGAGCCCATCACGATGCCTCCCCCCATGCCTCAATGGTCTAGATACCCCTCAGTGAACTACATGTAGAACTATGTAGGGCGTTGGCCGAGTGGCAAAACGTTTGCTTTCAGATGGGTGTCTAAAGAGTTCGAATCCCATCTGAGGGCTTTTACATCTTTGACCTTGTTGCACCTGTGCTGCATGTTAATCACATATGCATAAAAATGTGAGCATAAACCAGATCACTTCAGTTACATATACTAGTAGATGTAGTAACGGCAAAAGGCACTAACCCAATCAGTGACAGGATATTGATTGCATCCAACAAACTCAGCAAAGGCTTACCCATGCAAGAAGAACCTCCATTTTGAAAACGGCCACATTTTTTTACATTTGTTGGGGGTTTATATTGGAGCGTTGATAAGTTTTGTTTGTGGACAGTTCAGTTCTGAATCAATAGCTTATGGAAGATTCCACTCATATTCGATCTCTGTTTCGCTATTTAACTTCGCATGTGGTGGTTGCATGATAATGTACACTGTATATTGCTTGATACATCGAGAGAGATGTACATGCTGCGTAGAGCCCATCTTTAAGCATTACTCGTATACCTGTATCCGTACTTTCTGAACGGCAAGTTCCTGAACCACTTTAACCCCCTTCTGCCTTTCTCATTCACCCCCAAAAAACCTCAGTATGGAATACTCACACCTACATGCATATTTCATACTTGACGCTGACAGTTCTTCCGCCCGTTTCATGATTCAATATTCTCGTTAGAGTTGTGCATAACTGAAGGGACTACTTTGTCCTTTAGATAGTTAAGTTATACATTGGACCTACCAAAGCCGCCGAATCCAGGTGGTCCCGGAGGCCCAGGTGGTCCGGGGGGTCCTTGTGGTCCCCTGTCCCCAGGGGGTCCAGCCACACCCTGCAGTAAACGACAAAACACTTCACAATCCATACAGAGATAAGCAAAGTAATTGAACAAACGATTTCCGGATCTACATAACAGTTTACCGCCCGGAAGTATGGTCTGTGGCTGCTTCGAGGGAATTTTGCCTGTAACTTGTGTTTTGACATCAGAGTAAACTGGTAGGGATAACAAGGTCTTAAAACTCCTTTGTATCCAAATATCAGAAGTCTATTATCTACATGTGTAAGTCTATAATACTATACACCTGTCTTACATATAATAAGGCCTTAATATACATTGCATCCGAATGCCAAGTCTTCTCTAAGTCTACATTGCTCTTACAGACAAGGTCTTAACAAAACTATATGTACATTGTATCCAAATATCAAATCTTCTCTAAGTCTACATCGCTCTTGCAGACATGGCCTTAACAAAACTAGATGTACGTTGTATCCAATTATCAAGTCTTCTCTAAGTCTAAATCGATCTTACAGACAAGGCCTTAACATAACCACATGAACATTGCATCCAAACATCATGTCTTCGTAAGTCTATATCACTCTTACAGACATAGCCCTAATAACAAGCCTAATACCAGGAACATTTTATCTTCGTTAATTCTACACCCCATCTTTGGCTCAGACCTGAGTGCACATGTACTTACCCCTGATAGAGGTAGACCTGGGGCCACGTCATCAATTTCGACACAACCTGGAATTAACGGAATGCAATGGTTACATTAACGTTGCGGCAATCATGTAGTCTCTAATACCATGTACATACTGACAGAATAAGGTATTATAACGCAGCTAGTTTTTGTACAAAGATGATTGTCTCCATGCTGGTATCCAGACTGACTGTAAGGGTTAAAAGGTCAAAGTCGCACTTCATTTGTACTAGATCATTTAATCACCCAGGAACGTATTTGCTGATATACGTTGGCTAGCTCATGTATACAATTCCTTGTCATTGTTCAATAGCAATATACATGTTCATGTATACTCGTTTCTGAGATATGTATACATAAGGATTTCCCTGTACTCGACTTTCAAGATCACTCAATCATGCAAAAAAGACGTGGCTATTAAACAGGGTTCGGCAAAACTACAGTGTATTTGATTCATGCATTTGTATTTGTATTTAATTGAACACAAATTTGACTGTATTTGAATCAGACTTTGCAAAAATGACATTTGTATTTATATTTAACTCAGGACTTTATTTGAACATATTTGCAAATATTAGCCAAATATTTTGAAATTTTCTGGCATGTCAAGTAAACAAGTACTAATGCAATTCATAATGTGACATTCCCTGGGTTATCAAAGTGGCTTCTCATTAGACTAATAATCCCAAACAGCTGGGCTCTACTGGCTCCTACGGGTCCAATTTACAGACGCTGTAATTAAACCAAACAATGACTGACCCGGTGTTGTCTCAGAGTTTTGCTCGGGCTGCAAAGCATGTATGCAGCTTCCAGGTTGAATCCTTTGTTTAGAGTTGCACTGATAACATGGATGTGGCTTTGACATTAGCTCCCTATATACATGTATTTTCATACTGTACTCATCACATTGCAGTTTCAGACAGGATTTAATTACTGTATTAAGAAGAGCTGTGTATACTACATGTATTTCCATATAGCGAAATGTTGCATTATAAATGTCCTTTGATAAAGTTTTCATTCAACCCTGATCCCTTGAAGAGCAAACATGCCTAAATCTAAGTTTATTTTTCCACATTTTTGAATGCCCAATGGCTCCCACCAGTTATTTAGTTTCCAAAGTTTTGTTTACATTTTGTTGGGCCGGTGCCAAAATGATTACAGCTTTCTTTGCCAGTTCTACTTTCACTTGACAACAAAATTAACATGATACATATAGCGGGGGTACGGACATAATCCCTAGGACTAATCCCCAGAAAAACTCACCCCGGACAGAATACCCCGTCAGAAAGTTGCAAGGTGGACAGAATCCCCCCTCATACCCATATTTTTTATTTGATTTTTATACTATAATTTACTGGGGCAATGCATCAAATAATGATAACACTTCAAAGCTGGTCGCATTAAATGACAAGCCGTTCAATGAAAACCTTTGAAGCCTACAGTATGTGTCAGAACATTAAAAGTAATGTTTGAACACCACATGTGCAGTCAGACAAAAACAGATGAAAAAGACATGGAAAAGGCCATTGTTATTTTGCTGGATTGTACCAAGTAACTGTTAATCTCACAAAGCGCGTTGTTGTGTGCTGGGTTGTACCAATTAGCTGTTGAAGTGAGCAGAAAATGTACCTAAAGCTACTCATACTGAGCAGAAAAGCAACATCTGCAAGTCAGACTCAAAACCATATGCGAAGAGTACAAGTAAAACTCGACAAGAAAGAACACTCCATGCAGTCAGCCATTGCAATAGGTCGTAATCACCATTGTGACTGTATATGTTGTATATACATGTAGATATCCGAATAATTATCACTAACTGTATTTTTGTTTTTCTTTCTCCTATTTCGAGTTGAAATTGGGGGGGGGGGGGGGCGTGATTTTATCCACCTGGTCATTTCCTTGGGGGGCATTATGTCCAGGGGGGATTATGTCCGGGGAGGGGGGGGTTATGTCCGGGGGGATTTTGTCCTACACTCATAGCAGGTTAGTGTCTGCCATTGTACATGTAACTTCATGTAGTGGCATGAGCATATTTAAATTATCTTTTTATCACATTTTTCATCATATGCAGAATAAATGAATGATAAAAGACATCTGATGGGCACCGTTATGAAATATAATGTCTACATGTACACTCTAAACTATAAACATGTTGGTATACGGTCGATTCGCTCACAACGACCAGCTCAAAATTTTTGCAGGACGACCCGTTCCCACTAAGCCCCATGAGCTGTGTAAAACATCAGATTATAGTATGTACATGTATCATTATCATATTATCATCTGTATTATTCTTCTTGCAGTATCCCAAGTATGATTTTGCTAATACTTTGTACGCCATTTCCCCTCAAATGTACGTAGTTGTGACTTGTAATTG
>JAAUYG010284742.1_pt1 | contig 16233 bp, 12 predicted proteins | sample 7278091 | NCBI WGS metagenome assembly JAAUYG01 (sample SAMN14350201, study PRJNA611818) | marine sediment metagenome | isolation source: surface marine sediment (0.6m) | place: French Polynesia: Moorea | collected 2018-08 | reverse complement strand
CTCGGGCGTCTTGGGCAGGTCCGGCAGCTTGCGGTTGGCGCCTATGCCCATGGCGCGGTTGCCCGTGGTGTAGGAGTACGGCTCGCGGGCCTTGATGTCCGCCTTCCCCTCGTGGTCTGAATCACAGTCCGACACCACCACCCCGTTGTACATGTTCCCTGAACACAGTAAATCTCACAGATCAGACAGTTAACTCGTGTTGACCGCCTTTCAAAATCAACCAAGAGGCCGATGAACCAGGGAAATTTTTGTTGGACAAATCTGCTTAGGGTCGGTACATCATTGCTTGAGTTCCCTGGCATGGCAAGAGGGCTCTTACTTCAGGGTCAAACCACTGAGAGACACTTTGATCCAAGGAGATGGAATAAAGCATTAACACCAGAAACAGAAAAATCCCTGTGCAATTTTTTTCCAATTGCAGCAATTCTGGATATTCTCCGGCAGGGGGCTTGGGCGTGAGGGGGTGATCCAGCCTGAGATCGTCCAAGACCAAAACCTCCATTTGCAATACACATCCAATGACAACTGTGTAACTGTCTTCAGTGTTCTGTTTGGTTGGTCAAGCTGGTCTTTTCTAAGGCACCAGGCCAAGGCTTGGTCTGATAATGACTGGGTGCGGATTTCAAAACAATGAAATTACCCCACCTTACAACTATTGTGGAACGCAGCTTAGAGGTTTCCAGCACCGCAACACTCAAGAATATTCTCCTGCCAATTTTTCTTGTAGTTGTAAAAAACTTTTGCACTCACCATTTGACATCTTGAGAGTGCCGTTCACTCCGTTTGGTCCATGAAGATCGTTCAAGTCAAGCGTCACGTGTCTTGGAATATCTGAGGCAACTTTTAGCACCTGCAAAGGTGACAGTACAAAATTGGACACCACTGCAAGACAGTTCCTCACTGATGATTATTCCTGCAGAAAAGGGTGGGATTCTTGGTTTTTAGCACTTCGTTGCAACACGAAAGTAGCTACATCTTCTAAAGAATCAAATTGCAAGAGAAGTTGCAACGTCATTTTCGGCTTTTCCTTGATGCAACTTTTCAACTTGTTTTGAATCGGGTCATTGCTTGGCTTTCGTGAAAGATTACCAGTACAACAGTCGCGGAATAGATAAATCTATCTCTACCTTGTGATTATTGTTGAGTCTACGTCTGCGGTGTCTAACTACGATGAAAACAATGACCACAAAAAGCAGGAGAATGAAAGTAGCAAGGAGGCCAATCACCATGCCTAGGTAGTCTGTCAAAGAACCAGAAAAGAAACAGCAAAGTGAGTCAGAGTCAGAGTTAGTGTGGAACAGCAGCTCTCTAGGATCTGAGAGGTGTGTCAGTATAGGAAGCCAGTGGTGAGAACAGTGCGTATGTAAGCTCTGAAACAGAAAAGTACTGCACATCTAGAAAGAAAGAAAAAGGTTATTTCTTTGTCTGCTGGTCCAGAATAGTCATGAAGCCCACAGTTTAATCTTTGTTCTTTGAAGATGTCATCCGGCAAAGACTACATTTTGGGTTTTGGGAATTTTTGAGCTGGAACATTCTGTCACCAACAGACTCAGAAACAGCGTAGAATTCCGTTGCTGGGCAACAGCTACAAAAGCAGAGGATCTCCATGGAGGCACACAGGACACGGCAACGAAGCGAAGCGTCTTGACGACGGCCCTAGTTACCTGGTGGTTGTTATTGAGTTTATGTTTGCGCTGGCGCACAATGATAACGGCAATGAGGACGAAGAGGAGGAGGATGAGGGTGGCGAGGGCGCCGATGATGAAGCCGAGGTACTCGTCGTCCTTCGCCGAGGGTTTACGGGAGGCGTCGGAGCCCTCCCCGGCAGAGCCCTCGCCCCGCTCCCCGGCCGGCAACGCCTGCCCCTTCTCTCCAACTAATGGAAACGTGCGGATTAATTTGACATGAAAGACGAAATAAGCATGAATGACGTGACAGAGGTCTCATAGAATGGAACGTCGTGGACTGCAAGCCTCCTCGCATGAAAGTTCCAAATATGTGAATTTTCACAAAACAAGAACAATCGCGGAGACATTCACAGTGGTTGGTTCCATTCACGCATTCAAAAGCGAATTGCTGGTGAATTGAGCGAAAGTGGTTGGCTAAAAATCAAATCACCAAATCTGAATTTCTGAGCAAATACATGAACAAAGAGCACTGACAACTTGACCAGGGACATTGCTCCGAGTGTGAGTCTCCCTCTTCTTAAACATGTTGAGGACAAGATTTACGGTTAAAAATTTCTTTCTTTCATCGTGTAACTTCAAGAAAAAAATGTCTGTTGTACATGATAAAAATTGAATAATTATTTCAGCAAAACAGGAATTGAGGTAGTTAGTTACCGTAGATAGGCGTTTTTGGTCCGCGGCCCTGCCCGTGCACGAGGTCGATGACGCGCACGATCTTGTCGTCCGTCACCCTCAGTCCAGGGGGCGGCACCTCCTCCGTCACGTTTGTCTCCACCGGAACTGCAATGACGTCACAGCCACGTGAGGCTTTATCATCATTAACGTGATACAAGTTACGCATTTTTCCTTTCCTGTAAAGAGGCGCTGTTTTGACTGCCGTACCCAGGGGTCGCACTTCAGATTTCGGGGTCTCTCACTGATCAAAAATCTGAATCCAGCTTTGTCCTGCTTGCAACGAAAACGGCCTCCAAGATGACTGCCCCCACATTCTACTCCCCCACAATCAAATATCAGTTCGCGCCTGCTTTGCTTTGAACTAGATCTGCTAACAACAGAAAATATGAAGGTGAAGGGAAACGTACCGGAGTCGAACTGGACCTCCGAGATCATCATCCACTTGGAGTCAAAGTTGAGCTGGACGCGGACGAACTGTCCGATCCGGTTATCCAGGGGGATGACGATGTGGCGCGCGTACTCGATCAGAGTATCCCGCATGTACTGTAAGTACACGAAAGAACACCGAAAGTGAACACCTTGAAGGCAAGAGAATTCCGTTTCCGTCAACTGCTAAGCGGAAGCTACTTCACCACAGCCATATTAGGGATTTCTGATTAACAGTTCCGTGGACTCTGTTCCTATGTGTGCCAGAATGAAACGCAATCACCAACCAGTCCCAACCCCAAATCCCCAAAGGAATTTTGAGTTCCTTCAATAGACGTAAGAGAAGATTACATTCACTTTCCTGCATGAGTACCTGACTCGCTGTTCCTTTGTAGAAACAAATTTTCGCAATCTTTTCTTGGCGTCAGTGAAAATTCATCACAGTCAACTCAATCTTAAACCAGGACCGGAGGACCTCACACAACGAAGCTGTAATACCTCAGTCTCACCAGAGCATGAAACATCAAAATGAATGAGGGTTTTGAGCCTCACCTTAAACTCCTTGGGTTCTTCCAGGAAATACTTCCCGCCGACACTGAAGTACAGCCGGGCCTTTTTGAATACGCGCACCTCCTTGGTTAACATGTTGTTGCAGTGGATGCGAATCTCGGAGAAGTTGCGAACTTGGTCGAACTTGAAGAGGATTTCGATGGGTTTGTTGTTGAAGGTGTCGTTCCGCCACCCGACCCACTCGTAGCCCTTGATTCCCATGTCCTCGCTGTCTAATCGGAAGTTCGTGTTGCCTTCCACGCCATCTGTCAGCTGACCTGTTGGCATTTTTTGTTTTGAATTTTAATTTTCATTCAAAATTTGAAAAAAGAACAGATCTAATTATATCGCGTGCATTTGCAGATCTGATAGTGCAAAGTAACCACAGTCATTCCCGGTTTTCTTGTATTGTGGAGATGGAAAAGGTCTTTGGAATTGAAATCAAATTGTGCGGGGTTTATTGGCATTGCACTGGAACACTGCTGACTGACTTTCAGCAAAGCGTCTGAAGCTGCAACAGTAACCATGAGACTTGAGGCAAAGATTTGCATTGCCTTTTCATGTGCAACCTACGCCAGGGATGTTTGGTGTTCTTGCCAACGCACAAATAGCTAAGCAACGCACAAATAAGTTCCCTTGGTGACTTTTTACGTTCTGAAAACCTTGGTGATTTTGGTACTCGTGAATTCTTTTTAGCTAACATGTATTGCTGTGAAGTCACAACTTGTGACTGAAAAACCTCACAGATTTGATGAACACCAGATTTCATGACCAGATTTCCTCACAGTGACCGTTTCAGAAACACTGATTCCATCATTCAAAAATGAAAAGTATGCTGGCAAAGATACAAATCTTTGTCATGGAAAAGACAATTGAATTAAAATGCCATTTGATACACACTGCCATATCATACCTCATTAAAAAGGCAATTTCCTGCAGAAAATGACCTGCAAAGGACAGGTGAACCCGACGACCTGTCGCGTACTTGTTTACAGGTGAGACCTTTCCGTTACCAAGACACCAAGAACACCCGTTAAGCTGTGATTGGCTATTCACTCACCTAGTCCTCCGGATAGGAATCTGTCCTTGATTTTGCCATCGTATGTGAAGTCCAGCAGGTCCACCTCGGTGCCGCGTCTCTCACCCTGCCGCATGTTGTACCACACTGTGCCATCTGGAATTAAAAAAAAGTGTCAGTTTCTTGTTGGGATTCGGCCACGTGAGATTTTTGAGCTTGCAAAATAAAATTTTAGTCTCCAAGGGATGGCACTTCCATGATTCCAGGCTTGAAATCTACTGTTGATTGACCATCAAGAATCAAGAATGCTTGCTTTGACAGACCTTCGTCTTCGTCAGACAGTTTCCCAAAGGCAGGGCATATCTTGGAGACAATGCTCTGTCTTTTTCACGAACAAACAACGGACTTCTCGGGATTCATAGAATGAATCCATCATTGGTGTCCCATGCCTCACCTTCCCAGTTGCAGCCGTAGAGCTCCACTCTCATGCAGACCGTCTTGGGGTGAGCGCTGTAGGGCAGGAAGCGAATCCTGCGGGCGATAATCGGGGGATCTATCTCCCGCAGCTCCGCTATGTACGTATTCGTGTTCCCTTGGAAGATCTGCAGATACAAGAGACACAGAATACATTTAGATTGATGCACCTGATACGAGTCCTATGTCTTCGTATGGAGAATCTCTTCCTCTACCTTAGCGTATCTGATGACACAGGACGCTTGCCAAGATTAGCCTCCTTTTCCAGAATACATTGTGAAATCCTCCAAACAAAGACATATAAAGACACAGACAAAAAAGTGAAAAGCACTACACGTCTTTTTGTGCGCCAACGTTAAAAGTACACACAAGGCAGCTTTTGCATATGCACGCCAACGTTAGAGGCTAACGCTGAATGGGGACCTAACTTATCGGGAAAATTAGAATTGGCGTTGGCGTCTTGAGTACGCATGCAAAAACTGCCTGCAAAGAAAACCAGTGTAAAAATTTCTGGATAGGGAACACATTTTCTTGCGCAATTGAAGAACAGGAGAAACATGCCTGCAAAGGCTTGTGTCATTTAGCATGTATCAGTCGACAACAGGAAAAAGGGCCTGGGAACGAAAGGATAAATGGGTGTTCTAGACGTGTAAATGCTTCAGGAAAGGTTCCGGAAGGAAAGGATTCCAGAAACTGCGGAGTGGTGATAGCCTGGGCGACAGAGAAGGGATGGGACTGCAGGGGGAGGGGAGAGAGGGGAGGGAGGGGAGAGGGGACACAGGGAGGGAGATCGCTATCACCAAAGCTGTCTGCAGCCCGAGCCTGAAGCCAGGGGGACAGGGGGAGGTCATTCCAATTAACAGTGATTTGGTCCTGGAATACAGCGCACTTCTTGGGTGGTGAAGGCTGGCTTGCTGTGACTGCGGGGAGGTGGGTTCTAATCAAGGCCCGACTTCCACGTTCACTATCTCAAATCAGATACATCATTCCCTGCATTAAACACTGCGGCAGAACGCAAGTGCAGTCTGCACCAAATTCACAACAGAATTGGAAGAAACAAGAATTCTTCTCCAGACCAACTGTTTTCGGCCTCAAACAACTGCAACAATTCCTTGTGAAATTTAAACTTTGTTTCAGTGTTTCCTGTCACTTTTTTAAAATCTCTCAGCCATCTGCAAAAACGTTTCTTCGTTTCAAGAAACATTTCTGCCTTCTGGTAATCTTGCGCTGTTAATCTTCTGAACATTTTTTCTTCTAAAATAGGCAACCTTCCAGCTGAGGGGGGCCTTGCACTGTCAGCGTGATTCTCTGCGAAATCCCCGACATATCTTTTGTGCGTTCTTGGCTAATTAGGCCCAAGAAGCTGTGGCGGTCCACTGATGCAACATAATCACTGCCACCTTGCCTGTCGTCCTTCATGCGGCTTTTTCTGAAAATCCTGCGCTAATAACTACGCGTATCCAATTTAAAACCCACAGGAGTAAATCTGAGCCACCCTGAAGAAAGTCCAAACGTCACGAAAACTCATGTCGTACTTTTGAAAAGTCTGATGTGACGTGACATGAAAAGTTTTTGTGTCTCAGTAAAGTTTTGCCTATTTTTTGTTGTCTGTATTTCCTCCGGAAGGAACTACGGGATGCTGTGAAGTGTCCTGATCACCAGTCCCCAACAGTGGTTCGCAGGTGTGATTCTTTTCGTGGACTGGTACAACAAAAGAAGATTCGCGTGTCCAGGGGAACCAATGGTGACGATCCAGGCTTTGTTTATAGGAACACTAAATTGGCCCTGTTTCTGTTTTTTGTTTGCATAATAACCAACTGGAACGTCCCAAGAAATCCAGAACATGCTCTGACTCCAAAACACCACACCCAGATCTTTTTGTTTCATCATACAGGCTTGACCACTGGACAAAATCAGGACGGGTCAGGCAGGTTGTGGGCAGTAAACGAGACTCACTGTGATGAAACGCACGAGTGCAGGTCACAGAACTGCGTGCGTGCTGGGACCCCAGGAGAAATCAACTGCAGGTCCAGAAGTAGGTCCACAATCCGTCAGTCTCAATCTGATCCCAGTGATTTGTTCCGGATTTAATTTATTTAGCACATCATCCGGGAGATTGATGGGGATGTTCAAGGTGTTAGTCAAGGTACTCCTGCTCATAAACGTGGGGGGGGGAGGGAGGCCTTGAGGCACTGATGCAGGTTTCACCTTAAGCTCTGGAGATAAGTTGAAAGCGTCTTTGGCTGCCAGGTCAACGAACAGCAAAAGCGACCGACGTCGTCAGAGTTCTGTGCTTTTTTTGCAGCGAAGGGTAAAGGAGGGGTTTTTTGCAAGTCACGAGGGTTAGACAAATCTCGAATGTTTAACTGTCTCAAAAGTGATTGAACGTGGTGACTGAAAAAAACTGAAATGCTGTGGACAATCTGCAACTAGTTGTAAATGTGAAGAAACGAGGCCAGTGATCTCGTTGTCTCCCGATGTATCAAGACGCATTGAAACGGAGCCTTTCCCTCAAGCAGTTAACACCAGTAGAAAATCACTGCCTTTCCAAGTTACATAAAAATTCAGGAATCTGTTTTTTTTTAAAAACGATATCTCACACAAACAAGCCGTTTCGGGTGTCCTCATTCAAAAAGAACAACACGGCCAGGAAACATGACGCCGACCTTTTCACAGGTCCAGGTGTGGTTCTCAGATTCAGTTACAGAGATTGCTCTTTCAGTGATGAGTTCGGTTTCATTTGATTCCACGCCCACGAATGAACAAGATACTCTGTTGTGGGACGAACAAAGGGAAACTTGAAGCTGTCGTGCTCTTTAACATCCGGTGCTCACGTTTTTTTTGTAAAAAAACGACACCACGGTGGGGACACTTTGTCAAGCAAGAACACAGTTTTAAATGGTTGTTTTTCGAGATGGCCTCAAACAAAGAAATGGTGTTCGAGGTCCTTTTCTGAGACTTAGATATTTTCAAAATGGGATTTTCTGGAGTTGGGTCTCCATAATCAAACGAATCCTCCTTCTGATCTTGTGGTCTGTGTTCCCCAAGCCAGAATCCCTGACAATGGTCTCATAATCGGGCATTTCAAAGAAGACATTGAGTTTCTTAGGCAAAATGATGGTCTCAGAACAATTTTGTGGATGTTAGTTGCCTACAAGGAGACTCTCTTTGGCCCGAAGAAAAAAACACAAGTAGCCAATTTGTTACCAAACTCAATGTCTTATTTGAAATGCCCGTACATGTAAATGACACCTTTGACAGGAAACATTTAGCTGAGGCTCACCTCCTGTCCCCGCCTGTTCCTGAACCGAAACCAAGGTCCGTCGTTCTCTCTCTGGTACTCCAGCAGGTACTGGCCCACAAACTCCTGACCCTGCAAACACATGAAAAAGACAAATACGTGAGATGCGAATTCTTGGCCATGAGATACATGGGTTGCAATACGACACGGATGGGAAATTTTGGTGATGATTGTTGAAAAATGATGCGACTGTGGGAATCATTTCCAAATGTGAGAATTTGGACAGACAAAGCTGATTCTCATCAGTGTCTGGCAAACTTGCTACATTGGGAAAACGTTTAAAAATATGTTTTTGCAATGAAATTAATTTCAATGCAAAGTAAATACTTTTTTTTGGCTGATGTCACCAACAGCAGCGAACAAAAAGGGAATGGAAATATGTTTTCCCCTGCCATGAAGTTAAAAGCCTGCACAATGCTCCTCTCTCTCTCTAAAGTGGCTGTGGCTCCATAGCTGTACTTTACATTTACCAAGCAGAACAGCTCTAATTGGAAAACGACGTAACTTCCAACTCAGACTCCATTTGCACTGGCTTTTATTTCACCCCAGGGATCATCTTCTGTAACTAAATGATTCATTTGAGCCAATATTATTGGAGCCCCTCTACTGCAGTGGAAGCATTACTGCCTTTTAAGAGCTGCATATGATATGCACAACAAAAACAATATTCCCTGTGAGGGCAGTGGTGCCAGTATAATGGTGACAGTTGCTGGTGTTCCATACCCAGCTGTTTTAGTTACATCTAACTTGGTAATTGCTGGATTAGGGGTTTCTTTTTTTCCTGGTCTTTCCAGGGATGACACATCTGTGGAACCTACTTTACATTGGTGCCATGGATATTTGTTTTTGCAGTGACGCATGATGCTGTCAGAATGCTTTTCTGATAAGGCATGGGAATAGAAAGCAGAAACATTCACATCTCCACCTCTTTTCGTTTCTGAAATCAAAACACCTTAAAGCGAAAACTCCAGCAAAGGAGACTTCAGATCATTGACGTCAAGACATTAATCTTTCCCGGCGTAACCTGTGGTGTAAAGGAGTTAGTATTGACCATCAAATGAACCTCCTAAAGTTTCCTAGAACACATAACCAGGTTAACAGCAAGGGGGAACTGCGGATGTCTTTCTTTGCGTTGCTCTGGGAGATGCTGGTGTAGTGTAGAGCAAGAGAGAGAGAGAAAGAAAGCTGTTGAAATTGCTGTGTGTTTAATGGTGGTTGGACAAGAAGTGTTGACCCCCGGATGAATGTCCAGGCAGCTTATCTCTTCTCCACAGGCCTGCAAGGCTTGTGTATCTTCCCTTTACTTCTTGTAGGCATCACTGCAGAAGCCTTACCCCCAGTACTACACAACTTCCAAAACATTCATTCCAATCTTTGATCTGGAAAACCGGCAGGAAGCGCAGGCCAACTGAATCTGACTTTATTTTCTGTCTTGTTGCTTCAAGCTGGAATTTGCATGATCACACCGCCTTCCAGTAAATGGAAAGAACGCAGCAAATCATTGGCTCGGAGAAAAAGTCATCATGCTGCTGGGCAAAGGTGATTTCCATGATTTTCTTCCACAACATGAAAGGGGATAGAAGAAGAAGAACAGTTCCATCTACATCTCCTGCAGCGCATCCCATTCATGGAGTATTTGTTATTGCACAGCTACCAAAGGGGAAATTGAATTTACTGTTTCAATTTAGAATTACTGAAGCTGTTTTTACGGCGCCGCACTGAATGAATATTGTGCAGCTTATGGGCGCTTTACTCTTCCTTAACATCACAATCTGGGGGTCCCTTTTTCCTTCTTCCATTCTGCATTGGCTTCAATGAGACACTACATGATTGTCAATTTGCACAGGGAAAATGCAATGTTAATTTCACGTGTAAAACGGCTGATGCTCCTGCAAAGGGTCATTGTACCCAAATATGCATAAGGTGCATTGATTCCACACAGTACAGCTGCAAAACTTGCTTGAGCAGTCTTCCTGCTTCTCAGAGTTTGAAAGCAAATGTGTACTGTTCATTGCCAGCTGAGTGCAAGAACTTCTGCAGTTGCCTATTGTTTCCACCCGGGAATAGAACAAGGGCCTTGCGACGCATATGCTGATGCCCTTGACACGTGGAAGTGCATTCCGCCTCACAGTTCGTGCAAGGTGCCTGCATAACTTTTGTATCATTCACTAGAGGTGCAGTCTTGGCCAACGGGTGTCCAATTGTCAGGTTGAGGACACAGAAATAAACAAGTCACTGTCATAGAAGGATTTTGGCAATGCACATGGGTCTGCCATAACAAAAGCAGGCAACAAACATGGACCTGCAGAAACAAGCAATGGACTCACGACTGCAGTGTCAAAGAAACAGGCAAAGACAAAAGATATCTGTGCAAGAAAACATCTTTTTTTTTGGAAAGTGGAGCGAAAAACACAGCTCCTCAGTAAAATGCTGCGGGGGAGGAGCTTGTTGCTTGAGAAAAGGAAAATATGAACAAAAACTGCTGAGATAGCGTTCATCTCTATAATCCTTCAGCTGCAGGTCTTCCTGTGGGAAGATCTTTTCCTCTTCATCTCCACTGCTGGGAGATTTTGGTGGGTTTTTTTTTCTTAGCGTATCAAAGCTGGCAGATATTACAAGGCGGTGTGCTTGTGTGAAAACAGAAAAACAACACACGTTTTTGCTTCACTTTATCGCTGAAATAGAAGAAATAGAAATAGAGACGTCTTGCAGCAAAAACTAATTCAACAGTTGTCTTTTCTTTTTTTTTCATGAAAAGATATGTGCTTGAGCCTACATGTTGCTGGGAAAAAGAAAAGATGAAAAGCGCTTCTTAAGGCAGTCACAGATGGCAAATGTTCTTTATTAAATCAGGAGGAGCTTTCTGATTACAACAGGTGAATCGGCTCTGCAGGAAAGACAAAAAGCCTTTCATATTGACCCGCGCAAGCTGCAGCAGACTGTTTGGAACAAGAAGTATACTTAAACTACTATAACGGTAACCGGCTTTTCAGTTGGACTCCGAAGGGAGCTGGGAAGAGCCTAGGTGGGGAGTGCGGCAGCCGGAGGCGCCTGTCCCCTTACAGTTACTGGGTGTAACTATAAGAACAGAGACATGAACACAGGCTCGCGGTAAACGAAGCCCCTTTATTCGTTAGACACAAGCTCACCCGGGGGTGAGCAAACCACACACACAAGAGATGAATAAGACATGGTATCACAGAATGGTTTACAGTGAAGAACAAGTTACAATATAAGTTACCACCATATTACTGGACTACAGAATGTAGTCCCGGTGCTTTATGAGCGTTTACACTAAGTTACATAGAAATTTAAACCAGAAGACAGCTTAAGGCCAAAGACGATCGTCAACTTACTGCTGAGCCATCGTGGTAAGTTTCAGAATAGGTTACATGAAGTTACAGACACGAGAAACGATAAATGGTCGATAAATATGCCACTAGCAAATATTTACATACAAAAACACACCTACATAGAGCTCTTACCAAGCTGTATGACGTGAAAGCAAAGTGCTTCTACGCAGATATACTTATCCGCTAAAATAACAACAGAGTGACTCTTCCAAAGAGATACAGGTCTTTCCTGGTGAGAATCGTCTGAAGAACAGCCCAGAAAAGCGTTTCATCTTAACTGACGTGAGCACGGGTTCGTTGCTAAGGGGATCATTATTGATAAAAACAGGTAGATTATGACCATACATCCCAGAACCACTGGACGAACCACTGGACGAATTTACTAGCTGTAAAAACCGTCGGGTGGTACGGGAAAGGAACTTTCCCGCACCGTCCGCCAGGAAACGACTACTAGTCGTATTAATACTGTACGGAGGGCGGCAAGGAGGCTAGAACTTTACAATAATCAATAGGAAACCATATATGGAGAGACCAATGACACCATCACATTTGATAATGCGTGACCTTGAAAGCCCAAATCCAAGGTCACTCAGATTTCGAAGCCTTGTAAAGGAGCACAGTCAGGCCATATGATACTATTAAAATTAATAGGAAAGCATACATGGGGAATCCAATGACACTATCACATTTGACCCTGAGTGATCTTGAAAGATCAAAGTCAAGGTCACTCAAATCTTGAAGTGCTATATATCTCGTAAAGGAGCGGAGTAAGGCCATATGTTACTATTAAACATTAATAGGAAAGCATATATGGGGAGTCTAATGGTGTGTTTACATTTACCTTAGTGACCTTGAGTGATAAATGTCAAGGTCACTCACATTTTGAAGGCCTATCTCATGAGTTTTTGAGATAAGTCTGCAGAAAATTGCCATTTTTCATACCAACTGCGCGTGTCAAGCAGAGCGCCAAGGTCTTTGGACCTCTTGTTGTAGTTCCACTTCCTTATACTGCAGAGGTTAAATTGCGAAATCGGCCGATCTGTGCCGAGTGGTGTGGAACAAGGCGGGAATGACGTTCGTGAGGTCAATGTTCTAAGTTGTAAGGTGCCACGGGGTTGAAGTTGTTTCCTTTTTATTGCTGTATGTCATTGCACGGTCAGAAAGACTTTGCCGTTTTGGGGGATCTTGAAAAAAGATCTTGGTTATGAAGCTTAGGCAGTGTGTCATAGCAACGAGATAAAACTCTTCCACGATGTAAACATAGTGGGTCTCGGTAGAAATGTAAATTTTTACCTTTATGCTATTGGCGTTAACCCACTCATGGCGCAAGACAAGACCACCCCAATTCCCATGTACCCTCCGTTTTTTCTGCTAATATTAGCAACGCTTCACTGGCATTTAAAACCATGGTTTACAACGGGTTGTACTCGTAAAGCGTTGCTAACTTGTTGCTACCCCCCACCCGAAAAAAATGTGGTAAATATGAGGTAAATATGAGTGTAAGAGAGTATAAGAGCAGTTTAAGCGAAGCAATCTACTATTCTAACCGATATTACAGAACAAGATGGACTCTCTCTCTCTCTCTCTCTCTCTCTCTCTCTCTCTCTCTCTCTCTCTCTCTCTCTCTGTGACATGTGACAATTCTCCTACAAAATGTAGTCCTTAGAAGTTCTGTCCCTTAGGAAACCCGAAAAGACATGGTGACCGATGAAACGGTGGAAATTCTTCTGGAATGTATCGAGGGTCTCTCCACTCTTGAAATCACATATATAGACATCGATCACGTAAGAATTTAAAAGGATCCCAACACTATTAAATAGCTGTCAATAATAGCACATTGCGTAGCGTTATATATTTGACATCACATTTTAGCCTTCCAGTCTCAATGACTACTTTGTGTTATTACAGTCCATGCAGTAACAATATTGATAAATTTCATAAACTATACCCAGGCGTTGCTATAAAGAAAAAAAAATGGAATTATCCTGCAATCCTTGTTATGGCGTGTGTAGTTTTTCTTAAGATGAGGATTGTATGTACGAAAAGCCACGTATTATACATATGATCAATATACATGTCTTGTGTTCTTGGTGAAAATTATTTGACTTAAAATATCCCCTTTACGGTATATGTATATACTGTATGGTACCGTATACCGTACGGTATATGTGTATGTGTATTTTTCCAGAGTATGCATACGGTTTGGCATTGGAGTCGGTCCATTGGGGTTTTCCTGGACCACTACACTGAACCTGCGATTGACCGCATTAATACCAATAGCAAGGGTGAATGCTGGGTAGAAAACTTTACCGTTGGGCACCGAAAGTATGGCATTGCTAGATTTCCAGGGAAGACAGATATAATGCCGATAATCAGTAATTTACCGTCCATGGGTAAGTTCAGTCAATGTTTGTTTTGTGTGTGTAGGCCAAAGGTGGCTTTTTCTTGAAGTATTTTATGCTACTGGCATTGTTATAATCGTCTGGTCAAACATGCAGTCAAATTATACGAAATACGTAAAGATCACTATAATATTGGTAGTGGATGAAGCTGTTCAAACATCAAATGTTTAGTGAAGAGAAAAAGCCCAGGCACCATAACATTATAGTCGCTTGGAAAATCTTGAAAAAGTTCGATCCTACGTATTTCTGTTGCAGTATTGTTGGACACAAACTTGCATCACAGTCTGTGTATATTGTAGAACAAATTTATGGCAAAAATATTTTATGTTTGCACTCGATCAAGGTTAATGGTTAATTAGGGTCTTGAAACAGGGACTCACACGTGAGTCAATGTGTGAGTGAGTGAGTGAGTGAGCGAGCGAGCTAGCGAGTGAGTGAGTGGGTAAGTAAAAGTTTATATTTAATGTCGGAATTGCCCCAAAAACATTAGCACACGTGCTATTTGCCAACAGTGACATTTCAATGACATTATGGCATGAATATGATGATGAAATGAAATTTAATGTACACTGCAATCGGGGATGATTTAGATGCGCATAAACCATTCAATATCACAGACCGTGTATCAATAAAATCTGATTCGTGAGACTAGAAACGGTCTATCTAAAAATCTGACACATTCCACTGTGACTACATCTACGAATCACACCGGAGAATGACAGTCACAAAATTAAGCCCACATTTAAATGCCCAGACGTGATTTCGTATGTCTGGATGGAAGAATATCCAGAAACTTAGTTGCAGAGATTATCAGAAAAAGAGTGTACGCCAGGACCTTTTCATCTTTACTACTGTTCCTAATATCCCTTACTATCAATTATGTTTCTCCTTTTTCGGTAGTAGGATGCTACATGGGTTACCGGTGCACGCATTAGTTATTTCGTGCCAAAGGTGGTTTCGATACATTTGGAGTCAGTATCTTACTCCGTTTAGTGAACTCACCAACCCGTACATTATATGTTTTGTACACCACATTTCCCGTGTGATGGAATGTTAAAATGATGAAGCTGGGACTTCAGGAATATGATATCCTGCGTTCCTTTTCCCTATGCAGGACACGAGTGATTGACTTTAGTGATTGACTTTACAGGAACTAAATGTGCAACCTGCCCAGCTGGAACATGGCCTGTTAGCTACTGGTCTTTCGCTCAAGTTTGCATGCATGAGCCATACTAAGATTGCTACAATGCTTATCCAGTGCTTGGCCCTTGGCGCTCGTTGCTTTAAACTTAATAATGTCGGCAGAGCTGTAACAGGTGTCAGCTCAGGCGCGGCATAACGGACTGCTGTTTTAAACGTGGTCTTGTTGATTCTATCTCCTTTCAGTATCATTCGAACATGGTAGAGTGGAAATATATCTAGATGAGACAACAAAACCTGCCAAAGGAGAGAGTCTCAACAAAGAATGTGAAATTACATTATACTACGTATGGCCAAACGGCAAATCACATGAAGATCACGTAGCCAAGGTTAGTGATTCATCCGTCACTTTAACCTGGAAATGGTGGTGCAAAAAAGTTGTCATGTTTTACCTGGCTAATGCAGCTGACAGATTTTACGGATCGACAAACGAATAAGTTTTAAACAAGCACGGCATATTGCCTATGCAACCATTTTAAAACTAAACAATAGACATCCAGAATAATATACCACTGCTAAACATAGTATAACATATAGCTCTCCTGCCAATAAAATTCGAAATGACCCCGAATTTGACCTACCCAAATCACTCAAGATCAAACTAGTGATGCCACTGGACTCCCCATATAGGATTCCCTGTAAGTAATTAATAGTGGCGTTTCTTTTACAAGAAACAGTGTATTTAACTTTTGAAGTTTATTCAAGGTCAAAACTGATAGTACTGTGGTGTTCCGCTCCCTCTTGTGGTTCACAATCAACTGAGTGGCTCTAAGTTGGACTAGGTAATTTTCCTTGAGGAGCGCGACGCCCAGGACAAGCGCGCGTACGGTCCCACGCCTTTAGCGTGGCGACCTGATTTATATTTAACCGGGCCCCACTGATCAGTGACTGTCATCCCTGGGGGAAGGACGGGACGAGTAGGACAGAGTCCAGAGATCGACCTCGCCTCACGCTCTCGGTCTTCCTGTGTACAGACGAGAGCCTGTGGCGCCTTCAGACCACCCACGAGAGAGATGGGCCTGGGCGAATACCCTAAGGGGCTCACCCACCACGCATCCGGCTGCGATGCCAAGCTAGAGACTCCTCCGCGACCAACCACTGATTACCTGGGAGAATGAATGACAAACAAGAGTCCGATCTCACGGAG
>JAAUYG010087427.1_pt1 | contig 16235 bp, 10 predicted proteins | sample 7278091 | NCBI WGS metagenome assembly JAAUYG01 (sample SAMN14350201, study PRJNA611818) | marine sediment metagenome | isolation source: surface marine sediment (0.6m) | place: French Polynesia: Moorea | collected 2018-08 | reverse complement strand
CCATGTTGGCTCTAAGAGTGTTGCGGGCTAATGGGGATTGGGACAGTTATTGGCAGAAAACTCCGATAGCGATCGCGCGCGCTTGACCATCACTTATAATTACACCCGGTGATACCAGAAGGTGCCAGCGGGGTGCTCCGGTGGAATATTAATCTGCATATCCCATTGATGCCCACCGGGTAAAAGGCTATCGATCACATCATCACTAACCCAGTAATCTGTCTCAGTCGTGTTAGCCGGGTCAACGCCATGTTTAGTAACAATCTTCTTTGTGCTTTTTACAGTATCCGCTGGTGAATCATGCAAGCCATGAGTGTGGAAATTGGTCATGTTGCAGGTAGCATCTGAGACACTAGTATTTCCAATGCAAGACAATGCATTAGACTCGGACTCACCATAGTTACTGCCTCTGTCATCAGGCAAATTATTGATTAAGTGAAGCGTGATCGTATCTCCTGGTTTGGTTCGCAGGGTCGGCCCGATCAAGTCAGTCACCCAAGTTGACTTATTGCCAGAACTTGGAGTTTGTGAAGTTTTTGCAGAAGGTTTATTTACCGTAAAGGTACCTTGTTTGACATTCTGCACGGTGTAGTTGCGCAGCGCAACCACATCTTGACCGATTTTATCAGGAGCATCAGATGCAGAATTTTTTGGAGTATATGGAACAGATGTGGTGCTTCCCGTAATACCACTACCACTATTACCCCAGATTGGATTGGTCGTGGGAGCGATATTGTAATCAATTGAGATTGTCGCCTCAATCTTCCCCTTCTTAGATGCAATCTGAGCGGGGGCAGTTAATGGCTGCATATAATAATCGGATGGACTATCAGAACTATCATCGGCTAAGGCAGAGCTATTCAAGAAGAACCAGAATATCCCCACCAATAGAATGGTTAAAAAAGACTTAGGTTTACTTTTCATGAGATTAATTTGTCATAAAACTTTTACACAATGATTTTTTCAGGGGGAGTAAAACGTAGCTTACGCTTATCTAGGTTTTCAACCTACTCCTAAAGGTTTGTCTTTCGCTGGCTTTGGCTATTTAAACAAGGGAAATTTGCCAACACTGCGATTGGATATGCTCTCTTACCGAAAGCATCCCTCGCAGTCAAATTTCTCAGCCAGCAGATAATAAAAGGTGACGCGGGACTTATTTTTGGTATCTTTCATTTGGTCGCAGACTTCACTAATAGCCCGATCTAGATCGGCATCACTAGCAGTTAATCCTAGTTTCTTTTTCAAAAAGCTCTCTCGAACCCGATCTAACTCAGTGCGATCGCCACAAGAAACTAAAGAAGCATCTCGACTTGTCACTAAAAGTGAACAATCTCGCCAGATTTAGCTCGAAGGAATACCGTTGTCATCTGCTAGCCTGGCAAGAAATCCGAACAGTCTGCCGTATCTAGTTTCAGGATACTGGGGACGTTTTAAGCGGTCTAAGTGAGTATCGGTAATTGTGTTTTTCAGGAACGGAATGTCAATATCAAACAGAGAATTACCATATTCAACCCCGAATACTGGCTGTGTCATACAAAGTGACAACAGTAAGATTAAGGCGGAGTAGAGTAGTGACTGTTTGGTCATCGCGTCCTCCTTTGAGCAAATCTCTATTTGTACTTACAAAATCACAAAACTTGTGAATGATGACGATTTAGAAATTTGTGGTCAAGCTGAAGATTCAAGACTAAACTTAGTCTGACAATCATGTTATTTACAAATCAACCTTTGTTGTTCTAAGGATTTTTAGCTATGAACCACGATCGAATTACCTTTAATGCCGAATTGATAAATAACGAAATAGTGATACGGCTTAATTCCCACAATGACAATCAGGATCTGGCAATCAAAGCAGCAAGTAAATTGTTTGCATCTCTAGAAAAAGTTGGCATCGAAGTAACCAGAAAGAATTTAGAAAATGATTGGCACCTAGAGCCTTAATTTTGTTAGAGATTCTTAGGTAATAGCTAGGAAAATTTATCATCTATTAACTATTACCTATCATCTATTAACTATTACCTATTACTTATTAACTTATTAACTTATTAGCTTCCTGGTAACTGTTGAGACTGTGCTGGTGCTATCTGAGATTGTTCTATAGTTGCAGTCATAGGCTTAAATCGACTGGGTTGAACGCAAGCAGCATTATCTAGTTCGTTTTTCAGGTTAGAAGCAAAGGACTCGAACATTTCTGCCAAAGCTTGACGGTCTGTTAAACATCCTTGAAGTGCTACCAATTGCTCTAATGTCCAGTTGTAAAGTTGATTATCTCCCTGTTTAATTCGCAGATTCAACTGAGACTCAAATTGTCCCAAACGAGCATAGAAGTTATCCACTTCAGCTTTAATAGTCTGCATATCGAGGAAGAATTGTTGATTGGTGATATCAGAAAGGATAGTGGTGCTAATTGACTCATTATTGTGGTTAATCTCATTCTTGACGATCGCGGTCACATCATCACGGAAGTTGAGAATCTTATTATCGAAGTTGACATTAATACGATTATCGATGTCCCCCATAATATTGTTAGCTACGACTTGGACATTGTTTTCTGTCGATTTATCAACTACAGAAACGACCTGCCGATCTATGTCAGGTTGAATCTGCTGAATCACCAGATTTTTAACATTCTGGGGCAAGTCGTTGGTTTTCAAGCTGACTACAGCATCAATCCGCTTATCAATATTGCCTTGAATCTGCTGCACCACTGAGGTGTTAAGCTCTGGTGTGAGATCGGTAATCTTTAAGTTAACGACGGCATCGATTCGCTTATCGAGATCGGCTTGAATCTCTTCTAAAGCAGATTTTTTAATTTCTTGATTTTGGTCGCTAGTTTTGAGGTTGACTACTGTATTAATTCGTTCATCCATCTCATTATGGATCTGTTCGATGACCGTATTATTGATTTCTTTAGACCGCTCAGAGATACTGACATTGACCGTATTAGCGATCCGTTGATCGAGATCCGCTTTAATTTGTTCCAGAGATGATTGCTTAATTTCTTGACTGAGGTTAGCAACTTTCAGATTAACAACAGTATCGATGCGCTTATCGATATTGCCTTGAATTTGCTGTACCACCAAGTTATTTAATTCAGGAGTTAGATCGGTAATTTTCAAATTAACTACCGCATCAATACGTTTATCTAAATCTGCTTGAATTTCCTCTAAAGCAGATTTTTTAATCTCTTGACCCCGATCGCTAATTTTGAGATTGACTACAGAATTAATTCGCTCATCCATCTCATTATGGATCTGTTCGATGATCGAATTATTTATTTCTGTAGAGCGATCGGCAATATTAACATTGACTGTATTAGCAATACGTTTATCGAGATCGACTTCAATTTGTTCTAGAGAAGTTTTCTTGATGTCTTGGCTGAGGTTAGCAACTTTTAGATTGACGATGGTGTCGATGCGCTTATCTACTTCAGATTGCATCTGCTCGACTACTAAATTCTTAATATCTTGGGAGTGTTTGCTGAGATGAAGATTGACCTGTTCATCAACCATATTGGTAATTCTGGTAGTGAGCAAGTTATTCAGGCGATCGTCAAAATGACCCGACCAAGCTTGGAAGTTTTGATTAAAGCTGACTTCCATCTGTTGAGTGATGGATTTCATCATAAACTCCAGCCGTGCTACCTGCATTGCCAGTTCCTTAGCTTGAGACTGATAGCCTTTGAGAATCCATTTCTCTAGATTGTCCCAATAGTAGGCTTCTTTCTTCTCGTCCTGTTCGTCTTTTACTGTTACCGAAGCCTCGATTTTGGGAACCATTTTCTGCCACATTTCTTCCATTTGGGCTTCGTTAAAGTGGAAGGAAAAACTACTTCCGCCATAACCAGTCGAACTGGTTGAACTACTGTGGTGGCTAGTAGAACTACCTGAAACTCCCACGGCAACTTGACTTTCACTAGTAACTTGTTTGGTTGTAGATATCGTCGAAGTAGCTGTTACTTGTTGGTGACTGCTACTAGTGCTATGTTGTTGTTCGTATGCTTGAGCTACTTCAGTGGCACTAATAGGTTCCATCGCCAGAATAATTTGTCCTTCTTTATCTTCTTTATAGGTATCAAAGAAGAAGCCTGACAAGGTAGTTTTAGCTTTGACTTCTAATATGAATTCGTCTTGGAATCCATTTAAAGAACACCAAGTTTCGTTAACTTCAGTTTCGGTCAGTTTAGAGATAAATTTACCAGCTTTAATCCAAATTAAAGCCCAAGGCTCAATGTCAAATTTCTTATTATCTGACCAATAGCTGGCATTACCTTCCCGAATTTTAAGGCGATAGTTTCCAGGATCTAATTCAATAAAATTGTGATCCCATTGTTTCAGATTTGTCAGATATTTTTCATCGAGGACATAACAGTTTTTTTTGCTATCAACTGTTAAACGTTGAGAAGGAAAAGCTTGTTTTTTGCTAGTAATTGAAAGATCGACTGAACCGCTATTTTCAGTCTGATTAACATCAAAGAACAAAGCATTAAGAACGGCTTTGTCCTTAACTTCTAACTGCAATTTATCATTGTATCCATGTAAAGTCGTCCAGGTCGCACCAACTTCAAAGCCTGTATTTTTATTAATAAAGGTACTGCCATTCTCGCCATAAAGCCAAAGCAAGACTAAAGGTTCTCCTTCGGTTTCGCTCTTAGCAAAACTGTAGCGACCACTGGTAATTTGGATCTCATAAGTGCCTTTATCAAAAGTATACGTACTAGCAACATTTTGTTGCAGTTCGTTCATGCCATCGGGGTTAATTACGTAACAGTTGTCTTTGGTATCAATGGTTAATAGCTTCATTTCTTCCTCTACTGTTGTTTCAGACTGTTCATGAGAGTTGACTTTTGCAGGTGTCTCTGTGGTTGTTGCCATTGTTGGTTCGTAAATAGTCATACCCGCCCAACGACCGAGAGGCTCAGTCTTGGTGACTAAAGTTCCTTTGCCTGTAGTTGTGTCGATACGAATTAATTGACCGTCTTTACCTAAATCAAAGAAGTTACCCGTTACGCCATAAAGAACATCTCCCACAAATTCCATACTGGCAAGGTCGGGAAAGCCAATATCGCCGATAATTTTGACTTTATTTGTGTCAAGATTACACCTTGCAAGATATTTCTTCAGGTCATTACCAATCAGAGTAATGTAAGCTTGACCATTTTCATCAAAAGCTATTTCGCCACACCCACGTTTACCTCGACTCACTTTTATCGCAGGTTTACCTCGACCTGTTTCTAGGTCGATAGCAATCAATTGTTTAGCAGCAGAAGCATAAAGTGTATCGCGCTGGCGGTTGTATGCTAGACCAACAACATAAAAGCCAATGTCACCAACTACAGTAGCTTCTCCCGTAGCAGGATCTATTTTGACTAATTGAGTAGTTTCTTTGTGTTTTTCTTGGTCTAGTCCGTATAGTTGTGAATCGACAAAAGCAATGTCATAAACATCATTGGTAATAGCACCAACTAATTTTGCTTTTCCTGTCGTTAGATCGAGATTGTAGAGATTACTAACTTTACCAGAAGTACAATCTTGAACATAGATCATACCAGGCTGAAGTTCATAAGTATTGGTTTTAGTCATTTTAGGTTGTTTCCTTGATTGAAACAAGGAAATGAGATTTTTGAACATAGAAAACATGAATATCAAGAGATTATTTCTCCTGATTTCCCAAGCATGTTTATGTCATCTTAACCATCTGTTTATTGGTTAATAAACCTTGTTTAATGACAAGTTATTTTTTGTTAGCAGAAAACAACGAATGAATTCTTGAGCTGGCAATCTAGCCCAAAAACGCAATCAATTTGGCAGTATTTAAACAGTTTAGGTTTTGATGATCAGTTTAGTACCAATACTTCTCTTTTAAGGAATATTAGCTTTGAAAATGGGTTTGAATATATTGAGACTTCGTGAGTAAAAGTCTGTGTCAAATCCTTAAACGAGAAGTATTGAGTTTAGTGCGGTATTAAACTTTCTGAATAAATTAAATTTTAGATACTCCCTATTTGTAGTCTACTTAAATAAAGTATTTTAAAAAAGTGTTTTTATTTTGTTCTTTACATTTATTTGTAAAAAAAGTGCAAAGTATTTGTAAAAAAACAGTAAAGTAAAATATGATATAATTCATTAGGAAATATTTACAACAATAGAATTGCTGGGGTGAGCGGAAAAGACTGTGGGAAAAATTAGTAAGGCGCGATCGCTCTGAAATGTGGGACTTCAATTTTGTCTAACTTTTCTCTCGGGGTTGAAAAATTTGTATAAGTACCAAAAATCAAGACTTATAAATTCTGCATTCTGCATTCAACCACTACTTTTTTCTGTCTCTCAGGCATTTTTTCGTTCACCCGAATTGCCGTATATTTAATTTACTGTTTGTGACTAACGGGAAGACAGGTTGTTAGATTATGGCTAAGAAAAGTTTTGGGTTAGATAGTCAAGTTTATGAATACTTGCTATCGGTGTCTCTGCGTGAAGCAGAAATCTTAACTAAGCTTCGAGCAGAAACTGACCAACATCGGGCAAGTTTGATGCAGATATCTCCCGATCAAGGACAGTTTATGGCAATGCTGATTAAATTAATGGGAGCGAAGAAAACCATTGATATTGGAGTATTTACGGGTTATAGTTCCTTGGTGGTAGCTTTAGCTTTGCCCGAAGATGGCAAAGTTATCGCTTGCGATCGCGATCCAGAAGCTACGGCGATCGCTCGTCGTTATTGGCAAGAAGCAGGAGTAGAACATAAAATTGATTTTCGTCTTGCACCAGCCTTAGAGACTTTAGATGGGCTAATAGCAGAGGGACAAACGGGGAGTTTTGATTTTGTTTTTATTGATGCAGATAAACAAAATTATCCTAACTATTATGAACGAGCATTAACTTTACTACGTTCTGGTGGTTTAATTGCCGTAGATAATGTACTTTGGTCTGGAAGAGTCACCGATCTAGAAGATGCTGATAAGAGAACAATCGCTATTCGAGAATTTAATCAAAAAATACACCACGATCAAAGAGTTGCCGTAAGTATGCTTTCGATTGCTGATGGATTAACTTTGGCACTTAAACAGTGAGTAATTAACCACACTAATTATTGATTTTTTATTTATTTTTTCAACTCCAGCACAGAATCGATGTATATGAAGTATATTAATAATTTATATTTAAAAAAATATTTTGTTAATTTACCTTACAAAGCAGTTGATCGAGCAAAAACTAGGTTTAAATTAAGGTCATCAAGTCGCTACAACTACCCTGGTACTTAATGTTGAGAAAATTTACTCTTTAAATCCACAAGAAGTTTATTTAGAAGTTTATTTAACTGTTTATTGAATTTTTAAAGATTAAACTAACCTAACTTTAGAAAATATTCTCCTATGGCATCTACTGCATCAATCAAAACGATTACACCATCTTCAACACCAACTAAAATTCAGAATGATTCCATTACAACTGCTCAAGGAATCTACATCACAGTCCATGGTCACTTTTATCAGCCACCAAGGGAAAATCCTTACCTAAATACGATTGAAAGACAACCTAGCGCGCATCCGTATCATGACTGGAATGAGCGTATTCATTATGAATGCTATCGACCTAACGCTTTTGCTCGCATTCTCAACCATCAACAAGAGCTAGTGGGGATCGTTAACAACTTTGAATACTTAAGTTTTAATATCGGTGCGACTTTAATGTCGTGGTTAGAAAAATACGATCCCCAAGTATATCAACGCATTTTAGAGGCAGATCAAAAAAGCAGCCAAAGATTAAACGGACACGGCAACGCGATCGCTCAAGTCTACAATCATATTATTTTGCCCCTGGCTAATCAGCGGGACAAAGTAACCCAAATTCGCTGGGGGAAAGAAGATTTTCGTTCTCGTTTTGGGCGCGATCCCGAAGGAATGTGGCTAGCGGAAACCGCTGTTGATTATCCCACTTTAGAAGCTTTAATCGATGAAGGAATAAAGTTTATTATTCTTGCTCCTTCCCAAGCAGAAAGATGTCGTTTAATACCTAATGAAGATGTTCCTGAAACAGAATGGCATGAAGTCGGAGGTTCGCAAATCGATCCTACTCGTCCCTATCGTTGCTTTGTAGAGAGTGATAACTCTGCCGATAGTATTGGCGATCGCTATATTGATATTTTCTTTTATGATGGCCCGATCTCTCGCGATATGGGTTTTAATGATGTTCTAGAAACGGCAGATAATTTTGCTAACAGAATAGGACAGGCAGTTAAAGGCGATCGCCGTACTTCTCAGTTAATCAACGTTGCTACTGATGGAGAAACCTTCGGACATCACAAAGGTGGTACAGAAAAATGTATTGCTTATGCCTTTAGTGAACAGTTTGCTCAATATGGTTGGACAGTTACTAACTATGCCCACTATCTCAGCATTTCTCCTCCTACTTGGGAAGTGGTACTAAAGCCTGTTACGGCTTGGAGTTGCGCTCATGGAGTCGATCGTTGGCAAGATAATTGTGGTTGCGGCAGCGGTGGTGGCTGGCATCAAAAATGGCGTAGACCTTTAAGAGACGCTCTAGACTGGCTGCGAGATCGGTTAATTACTGTGTATCAAGAAACAGGAAGCAAGTTTTTCCGCGATCCTTGGCTAGCTAGAAATGAATATATCCAGGTATTGCGCGATCGCTCCCGAGACAACGTAGACACTTTTTTACAATGGCATCAATTAACTGAATTATCTGCCTCCGAAAAGATAGACGCTTTACGTCTGTTGGAAATGCAACGTCATGCTCTGTTGATGTACACTAGCTGCGGCTGGTTTTTTGAAGAAATTTCTCGTCCCGAAGGGGTTCAGATTCTTCGCTATGCGTCTCGTGCTTTAGAATTAGCAGGGGAAGTAGCAGGAATTCATCTCAAAAAAGAATTTATTCAACGTTTAGCTAAAGCTCCCAGTAATGTTGCAACTTTTGGTAACGGGGAAAAAGTATATCAAGAGTTAGTCGCCCCTTCACAAATCAGCTTGCAGCAAGTAGCGGCTCATTATGCTATTAGCTCTCTATTTACAAATCATCTCCACCACAAGCGTATTTACTGTTACGAAGTAGAAGATCTAGATTACCAAAAGCAGCAGATGGGAACGCTCACTCTCTGCGTAGGACAGATATATTTAACTTCGGAGATCACTTTAGAAAGTCAGCATATTGTCTTTGCTGTGCTGCACCTAGGAGGATGGGATTTCCACTGCTGTATAACAGGTTTTAATGGTCGTTTAGCTTACGCGGAATTAAAACTACAGCTATTTACAGATATCAAACAAGCTAGTGCGGCTCGGGTTATCTTAACCATGAATCGTTTGATGGGTAGTCAATCATTCAACCTACAAGATCTATTTACCGAAGAAAGACATCGCATTATAAGGCTGTTGACAGCTAAAACCAAAAAGCACTTAGATCAGCTTTATACCCAGGTATATCGTGAAAACTATAGTATGCTAGCGGCTTTCCAGCGAGAAGAATTAACTGTCCCTCAAGAATTGAAAGTAGCTGGGGAAGTTGCCTTGTCTTTTCGCTGTTTTGAGACGCTCAATAAATTAGAAAAAGCGATCGACGATCCTGTAGCAATGGATGGTTATCTAGCAGAATTAATTGCAACTGCTAACGAGGCTAACTCTATTGAATGCCGATTAAATGTACCCGAAGCCAAGAAAATCCTTGAAAATACAATTGTGCTGCTTTTGCGGCAGTTACTTTATGATGGTGAAGCAGCAAATCTCGAAGAAGATATTGCCAGATTAGAAACAGCGATCGCACTTGGAGATCGTTTACACCTGGGTTTAGCCCTAGATCGCCCTCAAGAAATATACTTTAACTGTCTAAATCGACGTATTATACCTGATTGTTTAGCCTCTCAGTCTAATCAAGATAGTAAATCTAATGCCGATCTTAATAACTGTCGTTGGAATATTGCCCAAATAAAACCTCTGCTGAGATTGGGACAAAAACTAGCGATCGATGTTAGCTGTTGGCTTGAATAAAGGATGAAGCAGAAATTATGCTCTAGCGAAGGTCAGTCTTTGACTGATCTAGCTATCTTGGGATGAATCAAGAATTCCACGCGCTTTCAGCCGTGGTGCGATTCGTTCTCTCGAAACTTACTGCGCTTTTCATATGAGTAGACCACGATAACCAAATTTTAAAATAGCTAATAGCTAATTAGAAATGTAGTCTATTCAACTGAAAACGGCTGTATATAGCATTACATATAACTGACATTACGCACATAAATTTCGATTCTCAATAATTAATTAGCTAGATATTATCTCAAATGCTTATTATGTGGTTATTACAATCATTTAATTACTTGGTAGAGATCGCCTTTCTTACTAGACTTAATTTTTGTCAGCGATCGCTATACCCAAGCTGAAATCAAGTAAATTTCTTTAATTATTTTTTTGAGTTAATTATCTGCGGAATGTCGGTTTATTCGTTTTTGGGAAAATTGCTTCTGAGGAAAAACCAACTTTTTTGCGTTGCTCCCGATCATGGCTGAATTGCTCCTAAGGCTTGAAGATTCTTGATCTGTGCTTCTGTCAAACCTTTAGTCGCGCTGAGATTCATACCTTCGTAGAGTCTTTCGCTACGAAAAGTTTTCAGACACTCCCCTGTCTCAAAATTCCACAGTTTAATTGTTTCGTCTTGAGAACCGCTGGCGAGAATTTTCCCATCTCCACTAAAAGTAACACAGCAGACAAGGCTAGAATGACCTGACAAGGTTTGATTATTTTGAGCGCGATAGATTTTAACGGTTCGATCTTCGCTACAGCTTGCTATAGTATAATCCTGGGAAATATCCACTGGTGCAAAGGCAACAGACCAAACCCAACTGGTATGTTCTTCTAGGGTTTGGATACATTCCCCTGTACGAATATCCCAAAATTTGATGGTGAAATCGTCACTTCCACTTGCTAAGAGACAACCATCATGACTAAAAGCAACACTTCTAACCCAGCTTGTATGTCCTTGTAGAGTTTGGATACATTCCCCTGTACAAATATCCCAAAGCTTGATAGTTCCATCATCACTCCCACTTGCTAGTACTTCTAAGCCATTAACAGTTTTTTGTATAGCTATAGAACGAATGCGATTTGTATGTCCTCTGAGGGTTGTCAAACATTGACCAGTAGAAACATTCCAAAGCTTGATAGTGCGATCGTCGCTACTACTAGCTAGAATCCTATTATCTTTAGTAAAAGCTAGCGATCGCAACCCACTTTTATGTCCCTGCAATTTCCGCAAACAAAGACCTGTATTTACATCCCAAAGTATTATTGAACAGTCTTCACTACCACTAGCTAAAATCTGGTTATCGTAACTAAAAATAACAGACAAGACTCGATTGCTATGTCCCTGCAAAATTCTCAAGGTAGAAGCTGTATCAAGATTCCAGATCCTTATTCTACTGTCATCGTGTCCGCTAGCTAGTAGATTGTTACTGGAATTATCAAAAGCAACAGACCACACTCCATTATGATAACCGCGTAAAGTACTCAAGCATTCGCCCGTACGAGTGTTCCAGACTTTCAGCGCAAAGTCTTCACTACCACTAGCTACAATGTAATCTAATTTCGTGTTGTTACAGTTACGGGGTGCTGTAATGGTAACAGAACGAACGTTGCTGTTGTGTCCTAATAAAGTTCTCAGACATCGACTGCGATCGATATCCCAGATTTTGACCGTGCGATCGTCACTGCTACTAACTAAAGTTTTTCCGTCTGGACTAAAAACTAAAGAGCGAATTTGATTGCTGTGTCCTAATAAAGTTTGTAGACAATGACCGCTATTAACATCCCAGAGTTTGATAGTGCGATCGCCACTGCCACTGGCTAAAATTTTACCATCAGGGCTGAAATTTATCGACAAAATCCAATCGCTATGACCCGAAAAAGTCTGCCAGCATTTATTACTGAGAATATCCCATAATTGGAGCGTAAAATCGTCGCCAACATTGGCTAAAGTATTGCCATCGGGACTAAACGCCACAGACCAGACTTCACTTTGCTTTCCTAAAAAGGTTTGCAGACATTCACCAGTGTGGACATCCCACAATTTTACCGAATAGTCTTCGCTACCACTGGCTAAAGTATTTCCATCGGGACTAAAAGCCACAGACCAAACTCCGTGGTGATGTCCGCGTAACGTATCTAGATTATAGCCAGTGCTAGTATTCCAAAGTTTTATCGTATAATCTGTGCTGCTGCTACTAGCCAAAATTTTGCCATCTGGACTAAATGCAACCGATGTCACCCAACTTCTATGACCTTTACAGGTTAAAAGTTTTTGAGCATTGGATATTTGCCACAAATGAATAGTCCCATTGGTGTCTCCCGCAGCTAAAAATTTACCATCTGGACTAAATGCTACTGATAAAATACTGCTAAAGGATTCAGCAAAGATTGACTTAGATAAATCTGCACCGCTAAAATTAACGACTGGTAGATTAGCATTACGCAGATCCGCTTGCCAAATCGTTAAATTAGAGAAATCGTAGCCTCGTAAATTAGTACCGATTTGAACGAATAAATTGAGAATATTTCCGGCGGTATATCCTCGTTGTAAGGGATATTTTACGCGTATTCTAACAAGAATTTGTAGGAGACGATCCTCTAAGCTTTTTTGACTGGGAAAAATAGTTTGTAGTCTCTCTATTACTGGGTTGAGAATCAGACGAATTTGAGTATCTAGGACGTAATTTAGCGATCGCGCTTTGATTAAAGAATGAGATCGCCACAAATTAATTTCTCGCTCTCTAATTTCTCTCACTGTCTTCTCAATTAATTGCTCGATAACATATTCCATAACGACAGGCTGGAGAGTAAAGGTAGTATTTTGGTTTATAGTTAGCGAAATCTTCTCGATCAGACTGCGACGTTGTAAAGAATTTATGGTGCTGAGAAGTTTTTGCCGAGCAACTGGAGAAATAATATCTTCTTGTAATTGGGTGAGGGATACTGGTTCTCGATTAATTGCTAGCCAATACATCACCTCTCGTTCTAATTCTGACAAACGCTTAAATTGCTGAGTAAGTAAATCGCGAATATCGTCGAATAAAAAGCTTCCTTGATTGAGATAATTGAGACCTTCTGAAACATTACCATCGAGAAGTTCAGCGATTGTGGCGGCGATGATCTTTAACCCTAGAGGATTACCTCGATAATATTCAATTAAAACTCTCAACTCTGCTTCACTATCATAAAAGCAATTTTTATCCCGAAAAATTTCTTTACTTTCTGCTGCTGACAAACCTTTAAGTAATAGCGATCGAACGTACGTTCCCGCTAAAATTCCCATTTCTTTCGGTTTTTCCCTAGCTGTCAGTAACAGACAACTTTGATGTTGAATCTGTGCTACTCGACTCAAAAACTCGCCATAATTTTCATATCCAGAACGGTAACTCCCAGTACGATCGCCACTTGAAAGAATTGTCTCGACATTATCTAACACTATCAAACAACGAGAAGAACACAAATACTCAAGCACTAAAGCGAGATTGTTCTCTTCAGTTTGCTGTAGATACTCGGCTAGATCGAGTTTCTCGTTGGACAAAAATTGAATTAACCTAATTAAAACCTGAGATAAAGGAGGAGCATTACGCAAAGATTGCCAAAAAATATACTCAAATTCTTCTTGAATCTGTTGAGCTATTTTCTGAGATAAGGTTGTTTTCCCCATACCTCCCATACCTAATATAGCCACAACTCGACAGCGTTCTTCTAAAATCCATCGTTCTAGTTGAGTTAATTCTACGCTGCGTCCGTAAAAAGAGTCGAACTCTATTGCCTCTATCCAATTAAAACTTTTTTTGAGACTAATTGTCTGGGTGATTTTGTCTTCTGAGGGTGGCGATCGCAAATCAGCACTGGCATAATCATCTTCAGTTAAGTTCAAATCCAAGACTTTAAAAACCAGTCTCAGGGTTCTCGGGTCGACCGCTTTCTGTGCTTGCAATACTTTCCTAATGGTCTTGGAATGTAATCCCACTGCGTCAATAAGTCGAATTTGTTGTGAAATTAGCTGCGGAGTATAACGGCGTTTATTTTTAGTTTCTAACTGACGAATGCGTTCTTGAAGTTTGCTTAACCCAGTAGAGGTCAGGATAAAACCGCGAGTGCGTTGAGATTTTTTTTCGGTCATTAAAAAATTGAAACTTTAGTTACTTTTAAGCAAGCTAGATTCAAGAGAAATTCAGATTTACTAGCTGGTCAAAAAGCTCTGCTGAATTAGAATATACCAATTTAGAGGTATATTTTGTCTAAGTTTCCCTTAAATTTCCTTCTAGATTGCTCGATCAAACTAAGAACCTAGCTTAAGATGACAAGAGTATAATCTCTCACAAAGCATTGCGAGGAAATTACTCAGAATGGAATCGAAATACTACGAGGAGCTTAAACCTAACAATTCAGCCATGGGTTAATCGAGGGTCCGTGTACCACCAGAGCAGATGAATTCTGAAGGTCTAAAGGCTGCGTATCATCATGGGGCAAACATTGCTCGAATTACAGTAGCGTTGCGTGGAGCTAGATTAATGGCACAGGGGAATACATCACCATCAGAGCCAGTTCGCCAGATGCGTACACAATTAGATGGAACATTTGCACTGGGCAATCCCCGATGAGTTTGTAGCTGATTTTGTATCTAGATAAAAAACTGTTTGTCTTTCGATATCACCTCAAGAGTTCTCATTTAGGAGACAGTTAATGGAAAAAATGAAAGCAGTTCGCATCTATTCCTATGGCGGACTAGAAACAATGATTTACGAAGATGCACCCCGTCCCCAACTAGGGGAGGGAGAGGTCTTAATCCGCGTCCGTGCTGCTGGAGTAAATCCGATAGATTGGAAAATTAGACAAGGGTTTCTTAAAGAAGTATTTCCTTACCAAATGCCTTTGATTCTCGGTACAGATCTATCTGGTGTAGTAGAAGCTGTTGGTGCTGGAGTAAATACTTTACAACCAGGACAAGATGTTTACGGGGTAGCAGATATGACCCTCTCTGGCTCGTATGCTGAATACGCAGTAGCAAAAGTAGAGGCGATCGCTCCTAAACCCCAAAGCCTAGATTACAACCAGGCTGCATCTGTTCCTATTGTGGCGATGACAGCCTATCAAGCTTTATTTGAAATTGGAAAACTTACAGCAGGACAATCCGTATTAATCCACGCAGCAGCAGGAGGAGTAGGTAGTTTTGCCGTGCAGTTTGCCAAAAATAAAGGCATAAAGGCGATCGGTACGGCATCGGCTGACAATTTGGAATTCGTGCGCGATCTAGGTGCAGAGCAAGTAATTGACTACAAAGCGACCCAGTTTGAAAATGTAGTTGATGGAGTAGATATGGTGTTAGACCTCATAGGTGGCGATACTCAAGAGCGATCTTGGGATGTACTTAAACCAGGAGGGATTCTCGTTTCTACAGCCTCTCCACCCTCAAAAGAAACCGCAGCAGAGAAAGGTGTGCGTGCAGAAATGATGATGGTACAGCCTCAAGTAACTATGCTCGAAGAAATTGGAGCAATGTTCGATCGAGGAGAGGTCAAAACCTTTGTCGATCGAGTGCTACCGCTGTCAGAAGCTCAGCAAGCCCACGAATTGAGTCAAAGCGGACACGTTCGTGGCAAATTGGTTTTGCAAGTTGCCTAGTAAATATTAAATGTTATCAACATAAAGGAGTTTAAAATGTCAAGCAATCGCGGAGTTGTTTACAAAGGGCCGAGAAACCTAGAAGTCGATAACATTGACTTCCCTGTGAAAGATGTATTTTGAACCCACGAACAGCAAGTCTGGTTGTTAGCAAAACATCTTGTAGATCAATTTCTGATTCGCAGCTAAACACCAGTAGTTTTTAACAGAATCAATTCTACTCAAGTTTTTTAAATAGGAGATAATCATGACAAATACATTGTTGCCCAATGAACAATATGGTCCTGCTGCTCAATTTTTGTCCACCCCTAAAAAACTTCTCATTAATGGCGAATTTGTTGATGCAGCATCGGGAAAAACCTTTGCAACCATCAATCCCGCTACTGAAGAAAAACTAGCAGATATAGCTCAAGGTGGAGTTGAAGATATAGATCGCGCCGTTACGGCTGCTCGTCAAGCCTTCGAGGGGGGTTCTTGGTCGTCTATGACCCCATCCCAGCGACAGCGCATTCTCTATCGTTTAGGCGATCTGATTCTGGAAAATGCCGACGAACTGGCTTGGTTAGAAAGCCTCGATAAT
>JAAUYG010093390.1_pt1 | contig 16241 bp, 10 predicted proteins | sample 7278091 | NCBI WGS metagenome assembly JAAUYG01 (sample SAMN14350201, study PRJNA611818) | marine sediment metagenome | isolation source: surface marine sediment (0.6m) | place: French Polynesia: Moorea | collected 2018-08 | reverse complement strand
GGTGGGACTTGTTGGCGATATCACTGCACGACAGTGACAAGGAAGGGGGGAGGGGATGGGGGGGGGGGGGGTATTGACCGGCCAATTTTGGCAGGATATCTAGCTAGCATGGTATCTTGACTGGAAAGGGTGGGGCCTGATATTGTGAAATCTCTGTCAATCATTTTATCATCATTTTATTATTAACCGCAGGACATGTACGCTGTCCATATCATCTCCAGTTAAGCACACATCCATATAAAAGCCGTATAACTATATATAACAGCTGTAGGTAAATTAACTCGTAATGTTTTACGCATGTTTTTTTTTTTCCGTTCTAAGCAATGCTGACTTGTTTACCGTAGTCATGGATACATCTGTCACTGTGCCTGTCAACCCCGATATTGCCTGGTGACACGTCCTCTTGTTCTGGAGGATCCATATACAGCGAGGTTTGTCACCGTTGGCAGACGGCGATCGTGCACTAGAAACATAATTTACACGCAGTGCGAGTGGCATGGTAATGAGCACTCTCTGCGAGCGACATCAAATCTTCCCATAATTTTCACTGTCATATAGAGACGGTGGAAGGACAGAGGACATCATTTTGTCCTTGATGGGGTACAGTGACAGGGGGACACTGATGATACATCATACACATGTATATCGATCGTGTTTGTTAATGCTACGTAGCACCAGACACTGTAAATTCATTAATGTGTGCGGGGATTAGGTAATGTTTGTGTTTTTGAGACAAAACCATGTTCGTGGGGATTAATATTTGCGGTTAGGTCACGTCTTGTTAATTATCTAGGTACATGGATTATGTTTGCGGGTACTGTAAATTCATTAATGTTAGCGGGGATTAATGTTTGCGTTTTTAAGACCAAACCATGTTCGTGGGGATTAATATTTGTCGGTTAGGTGAATTCTTGTTAATTTATCTTGGTACCTGATTATGTTTGCAGGTATTTATTTTTGCGACTTAAAGATGGTCACGAATTTCGCCAAATAAATCCCTCGCAAACATTAATGAATTTACAGTAATTGTGGCTACAATAGCCTCCACATACACCACGTACACTGAACTTGGCGGGCTCCTTTTTATCATGTCAAACACATTGGCAGGTGGATGTAAGAACTTTAGCCCAACCTGGTTGACACAAGTCACCAGGACAACTAAGTCTTCAATTTTAACTGCGTAACTGTATCTATCTATAAACTGTCATTGGAGACGGTGAACAGAACTGGGACAGTTCACAGTCACACTAACTGGAAGGAATGTAATTTTTTTTTGGGGGGGGGGGGTCACAGTTCACAGAACAGCCAATTACTTCAGTCTAGGATGACAAGGCACTCGACTGCCTACTTGGACACTTCTGGGAGAAGTAAACAAACGGTGAAAACATCTTGTTTACATACAGAAAAGGACTCTTTCAAACCGGACATGCATTGACAATCCCACACAGACCGCAAAAGTTTCAACATGCAGCCAGTAAAATCAGCCGACACAACACATATATTATTCTAAACAAGTCTTCTGGTACTCAAAAGAACCGAGTCACCCTCCCACATCCCCAACTCATTAACATAATAAACTAACAATTAGCAACAAAGTCCCTTACAGGAAGAAAATGGCACTGAATTTTCTCTATGTACACACTGTGTGTTAACATGTCAACCGTTAGCATAGCAGGAGGAGGCGTCATACATTGGCATCGTAACCATGGTAACAACCATTTGAACCTGAATCCTTGTCAACCACCGAGAAAGTCACATCATGAACTGTAACCATGGTAACACAAAACACAAACACACAACAAATCATGTACCGGTACCGATTATATTTGGTTGGTTACAAAGTATAGTATCAGGTTACCGAGATAACTTTTGCTTCTATTTAAAAGCATCTTGCACTTTATTTGCTTTCTTGTTATTTTGTTTATATTGTCTCTTATTGTAACAACAGCTTGGCATTTACTGTAGAAAACAGAATTTTAGACCTCAATATATATATAAACACATAACTTCTTGATATTAAAGTTGATATTAACCATACTACTGAGGCTTCACTGGTAACAAACCAATTTACTGCGGCGATTGAAAGACCAACCTGCAGTAAAATGGAAGCCACAGAAACCATTTGAGTGTACACTATGCGAGTACTCCGTACAATCTGACAATGGAAGTAGATGTAGTACAATTGACATTTATATTACAGCTTACAGTGGAACCATTAGTATTAGGTTTCCCGACTCAACGAAGTTGTGGGGGCGTGGGCACGTCAAAGGTCATGCAGAGTTCTCTTGCCAGGGGTTATCCCATACAAAGGACTCACCGTACATGCGAAAGCCTCTCACAGAGCCGCGAGCCTCCGACCGCTAGAAACATCGCAAGAAAAAACAAGACTTGAGAGAGGTAAAGGTTTAGAAAATACAAGCTCCAAGATGCACGGCGAGAAACCATAAAGCAGATTTAACTTAGTAAGAGCAAAAGTGAGAGGTGCTATATACACATGATACAGGTTTAGCTCAATATCCTGGACAATAGCTACAAAGCTCATTTACCAATATGATCTTTACAAAGTACGCAATAAGCATAAAACTGTGACAATGGAATGAGAGAGATCAGAGACATTTAGTTGCCCTTATTAGCCAGTTCATTTGCCATTTCATAGTACTTGTTGAACTTGGTGGCATGGTCCAAGGGTAAATAGACGTACGGACTAGTGTTGATGGCTTCCTTAATACGACATTTCTTCAGCGTAGACCAATGGCAGCGGCTCTGGTGATACCGATACGAACCCTTGGAGGCAAAATGGCGGTTACAGGCTTGGCAGCGGTAGTCCCCAGGCTGGTCTAAGTCGAGGGGTTCTGACGGACTTCTCTGATCAGACAGGGTGGGGGACACACTCCTCCTGGGACTACCTGAGTCTTTACCATCGCCACGTGACAACGGAGGAGACACCGCATCTGGGGGAAGGGTTATCTGAACAGACGGACTGCCCCCGGTTGAGTTTGGCATGACAGTGACAATGGGGTTGACAAGTATGACCGTGCCTGGCAAGGTGGTCTGCATGGCACTAGTACTGTTACTGTTTGTACCACTACCCAGCACAGCTCGTGGTAACCCTGGCAACGAACACGATCCAGGAGAGACAGGATGAGGAGACGACCTGCTGTGTGGAGTATGGATCAGTTTCTGGAGGCTATCCAGAGGGTGTTCTGTGTTAAAGTTTTTGCCATAGACCAGTCCCTGTAGAGATTCCAGTGCGGACCCTTTCTCTTCTGGATCTTTACTCCCGGATCTATCCTGCTGCTTCCCCTTCTCCTCTCCCCCTACTAAGTATTTATCTTTCTCTGCTGGGCTCTCCATACGTGGCTGAGATTCCGATTTCTTTGTGAGTTCCAAAGGCAGCGAGCTAACCGATGCCCGATCTCCGTCTGCATCGTCAGCCTCTTTCCCATTCCTGTCTTCCAGCTTGACCTGCCCATTGACGACTCTGTCCTCTTTCCATGTTCTGTATGGCTGAGCATCTTCAGGTCTAGGACTTGGCTTCTCATGGGTTAGGTTCCTAGGTGAGTCTAGTTTCCTGTCGTTCTTGACTGTTTCATACGGACTGGGTTGTGACTTAGAAGGGCTGTGTTTTGATGGAGATGGAATGCTATACAGCGGCGGCAGGTACTTGTCATTATACAAGTGATTACTGCTTATATGGACTGAGTTCCGGGCTGTTTCGCTGCTTGGTTCGCGGTTTTTTGTGCCATCAGGTGGCAGCACCGTGCTGGTTCGGTCCTGTGCCCGTGTCCGACGATTCGCGACAGCCTCATCTGCAAGGAACGACTGTGGCAAGCTTGAGAAAAAGTTCCGTGTGAACAGCTGAGAATGGAACAGCCCAGCATTGGACGGGGGTTTGTGGCTCGGGGTTCCTGGCGTAAAGCTCTTCTCGATAAATGACTCCATGGCCTTCAAAGCCGAGCCTTCTTTACCCCGAGACAAAGGTTTGACTAGTTCTCTGCTCTCGGGTATTGGAGTCCTGTCCATCTCATACACTGAACGGGTACTGCTATCGGCCTCACTCTTCGACTCGCTGCGAATGTCTCTACGGTGGCTTCGTGAGAGGTCTTCTACTTCTCTCTTCACTCGTAGCTCACAGTTAAGATAGTTCTGATACCAGTCTTTAGTCGACGGTGGACTCTTAGCACTGCTGTCAGATTTCTGATCTCGATGCGAGAGTGAATCTCGACGCTGTTCCATTGACTCAAATTTCATGCGACTCCCAGAACTCAGATCCTCCCCATGAAACTTCTCATCAGCATGCTGGTACTTTTTCTCCTGTGGACCTTGGCTCGGTGGCCTGCCAGCCTCTCGGAGCCTGCCAGCCTCTCGGATGCTTTCGCTTTGCTGTTCACCGGTCTTGTAGGAGTCACGGGAAAGCAACCTATCATCCTTTGGGTGAGCTTTGACACACTGCCGTACATGTTCCACGAAGCCACCAGTGAGGATTTTCTCTGAGCAGTTTTCACAGCGGATCTTACTCATATCACCGTGCATTCTGCCATGACCCTCTCCATGTACCCCACGTCCCGGGGATGGCAGCGAGCTATCTCTACTGTCTGCCTCCTCGTCCTCAAGTTTGGAAATAGAAGGTTTCCTTTCTCGTGGCATTTCTTCATCATCTGGTGACTCGGTGCTGAGACTTTCTAAAAGACGCCGTTTGAAGTGAATATGTGGCGACCGGGGTTTTGGCGACCGTGCGTGCTTGGGACTGGAAGATTCTGGAGACAGGTTACCATGGTTACTGGGGGACGGCAGCAGGCGGGGTGGGAATCTGGGCATGTGACATTTCTCTCGATGATGCTGCAAAGCAGACACATCATCGAAGTGTTCCGGACACTCGAAGCATTTGAAGCCGCCATCTTCATCATCGCTACTGTCACTCATTGACAGCGACATCTTGTGATGTGGCTTCAGCTTGCTCGGAGTAGCCTCGGAGCCAACAATGTTCGTGTAATGCTTCGTGTTGATCATATGAACTGTCAGTTCTGGTAGAGACTTGAACGATTCGCCACACTGCATGCACCGCAGGATCTGCTTGGTTTGTTCGGAGCCCTGGTTGAGCCACATGTCCTGTCCGCGCACTAGTTTTGGATACTCGGCTGTAGTGGCATTCTTTGTTTTACTCGCAGGATGCCCGGTCTCCTGAAGGTGCAATGTCAGCTCATATAGAGTGTCAAAGTCCTTGCCACAGCTGCATGCCAGATTCGTGTGCTTCTTGTTATCCAGACTCTGCTTGGAGCTCATACTGCCCGCACCAAGGCTCACCTCCTTGGACACCTGCTCTAAGAACTTGGAAGGCTGATAGGACGACTTGGCCATGGATTCTGAGGGCTGAGACACTGGGTTGCTACTGGCAGGAGGCTTTTTCACAGGTGGCGTATTACTGGGCTTGGACTCACTCACGCTGAACCGTGGGCCCTGACGCGCTGTACTGTTAGACAGCAAGGGTTGACAGTACGTAGAACTTGTGGATGTGCCAGGTATGGCTGCGTGAGACATATAGTTAGGGTAAGAGTTATTCAGGGCAGCACTATATATTCCCAACCCGAACGCCGACATGTAGAACTGACGTATGGGCGTGTTGAAATGTCTGCTGCCTATTTTGTCTAGCACAGATGAGTGCTCACCGAACTTCTTCTCCAGATTCTTGAGAGAGGATGCACCTGTGTCCGATGCGCTGAGGAAAGTGTCAGCCGGGGAGAGCGAGTTTCTACGGCTGCGTTTTGTCGGAGGCTCCTCGCTTTCCTTTTTCACTTTTGTGCTGAGGTCGAGGGGCTCGTCCGGGTCCGGTGTGTCCTCACGCTTCTGGGGCAGACTAGGAGGCAGGTAGTAGTTCATTAGGCTACCACCCAGTGGAATGTTTGCTGACTGGCTGAGCGAACGTGAGGAGGAGGTGCTCGTCTCAGCCTGGTCCGACTTATAATGCCCAGAGCGCAAGATTGAGTCTTTACCCATTGGGGAGAACTGGTTGAGTTTGAACAGATCGTGCCTTGTGAAGGAGTTGTTGACCGTGGGAGGAGAGTTACGTTCCGCAGCTTTCACCATATCTTGCACAGCTTTCAAGGGCTCGTAATCCTGCTCCTTCCTCGAGTTGGACGATGGTGAGTACAAGAGTTCTGAGTACTTATCGAGCAATGGCTTGCTACGGCTGCCGGCTCGAATGTCTCTATGAGGACTGCGGCTTGTGTCCCGGCTGTTCCTATGGGAAGAACCATGGCGCAGGTCTCCCATGGCAGCACTGGAGTATTTGTATTTTGGGGTGGTGAACAACGAATGACGTTGGTCAGCCTCCACCTGGCTCTTCTCCCCTGTGTAACGCTCAACCAGGTGCTTCATGGAAGAAAGTCCCTTAGTGAAATTCTCCAGAGCTTTGAGTCCGCTCAGAGGGGGGCTACTGGTGAATGGGTCAGGGAAGGAACCATTCACTGGGGAGGTGTCTGACGTGGGACTGGAGGAGGCTAGGGGAGGACCCATCCCTGGAGGTGTCACTGCTCCATCAGATAGTGGACCTTGCTGAAGCCTGGCTGGAGACCAACTCCTACATGACTTTGAGCTTTCTGAGCCTACTCTGTTGAGACTGAGACTGCTGTGGTTAACTGAGGGGGCCAACCGTGGAGACCTCGAGGTAGATCGGGCTTCTGGACTCACAAGGTTGGGTCTGTGATCATGTTCTGATGTTTCAGTTTTCCCTTCTGGATCAAGATGTGGTATATCTGGATCTTGGGTTTCCATAGGTACAGATCCACAGGTCAACCTTCCAAGATCCTCTCCATTCAGGCATTTGCCATCAGCTCTGTCACCCGGAGGTGTGGCTGGTTGCAGCACAGGCACCTGGCTGTCTCTGGAACCGGCTGATCCAGGACGAATTATGTCATCAGGTTCACCTGGGAGAACATCATCAGTTGGGCCTGGGGAAAGTGGAGGAACATCGTCGTCCTCCTCAGCCTCTTCGTCTCCTTCCTCCTCTTCTTCTTTCTGCTCTCCATCCTGTTCTCCTCCCTCCTCCTGCTCCAGAGGACTTTTTTCCTCCTCCTCCCCTTCCTTCCCATCATCTGGAACAGACAGAAGATGCTCTGTAGGTATATATAATAGGCAGCATACAGATCATAATGTCAATTGTATGGTATATATTACATACAGTGGGAACACCAAGTATATACACATCAACCAACTACAAAACACTGTGCCTTCATAACGCATTATTTGGTTGCCATAAAAACACCCTCAGACATACACACCCTGATACACATGTACCCTGTGAGGCAATCATAGATAGAACAACCCTGAACGAACACTTGATCTTCCAGACAGATTTGGGGTTGCCTAAAATTCCTAATCGCCAGTGATTTTAAGCATGAAAAGACAATGGTTGTCAAGGAGATTAGTGAATTTTGTACCAATGCGGACTTCTGGAGCGGGACCATGATCTTAAATTGGTCATTTTGTGTGGTATCATGGGTATTGTATTACCGGTACTTCATTCACACATATCCTTTAATATTGGCTATTTGTTATGTTCTCACATATTGTATTACCGGTACTTCATTCACACATATCCTTTAATATTGGCTATTTGTTATGTTCTCACATATTAGTGTTTTATGCGCCCAGACATTTAAAGTGCAGTGATATTTCTGTTATTACATGCATGTATTATGTGTAATATTCTGGAAGTGTAAGGTGATTTTCTGACACTGTAGTCACTGATTCGCCACCACGGCAGGGCTTGTTTTAGTTTTTCTTTCTATGATGTATCAGTAATAGCTATTTAAAGACCTCACATTTGAGAGGAGAAAGATAAGTAGGCACAACAAGGGCGAGTCACTGCCAGGTGGCAAGTCCCATGTCTTGGCTGGGCTGAGTGATAATGGGTGCGACAACGTTACCCGAGTGATAATGGGTGCGACAAGGGTACCTGTCCTTCACCCAGCCCTGGCCTAGAGTCGGAGTGGCTACCATATTCACTTCAGCAGCAGGTGCTCCTCGAGAGACCCTTCCAACATGTCACTCCTCGATGTCAGGACCATAGATACGGCAATTCACACACGCACAAAAAAGCAAAAAAAAAAAGATTACTTTGCTCTGACAACTTAATAGAACACTTGTAGCAAGGTCCAACACCTTCCTGATGCTAAGGAAACTGATATGATATACTGATAGAGTGACACGAGACTGCTTGCAAAATATTTCCTTTGTTATACCCTTCGCCTTTCCGAAACATATCGCTATTAAAATTTGATGGTACATGTACCGGTACATACGGGATGAAAATAATGCACCCTTACACAAGTACATGTGGCATCCAATTATACAGTGTCCCTTCTAAATAAATATATATTAGTTGTACATGCATTGCAAACATGGCTTTTCCTTAAATGGTAAGATATAGGCCTATGCTTGCTAGCGCACAAAATGATCGGAGGAAATTTAACAAACGGATGTCAACTGGGGCTGAAGGATCATCCCTACAAGCTGTCACATGAGATGATCCTACTGTAATAATCGTCCTCTAGGGCTAGTTCTTGTGAAAGCACTTAAGTTCGTCTTAAGCCAATTTCATAGCTTGACTGACCATACCGGTAACTCAAATTACTGACTAAACACCTAAATGTAACAAAAAAATTCAAAGCCTGAATCGAAGTCAAATTGTAGTCTGAAACCAAAACTTTTTTTAAGAAATTTCCAGAAAGCCTGCCCTCGTCTTACAGACAGATTGTGTACTCCCATATAGGAAAGAACATGTGTCTATATATCATAAGCAAACTGACCATTTATTGCAACCAACTGTGATACAGCTTGCGGAAGATGTATGAGTTCCCGGGGTCTCTCCCCCCACCACGCACATGAAATAAATGATTAAAAGTTGGCATCAGATGGGATGGATGATCGTTAAGGCCAACCAAACCCCATACAACAATAACAAATGGGCCGTTGATAATGCAGCCCGCAGTGCATACAGTGACTATCAATCATGCTGCCGTGGCTGCCACGGCGATAGCGCGGGGCTCCTTCTGCGACTTTTCACTCAGTTTCTGGCCACTGGTCATCAATCTATGCCAGTTACCATTTAAACAGTACAGTTGTGGTCTCTCTCCCACTCCAACTAGTTTGGATGTGGCAACAAGCCTGCCGATTGAGGACGCAACCCGGAGCCATGGCATTAATTACGGGCTGCCATGGTGACAAATAGAGGAAAAAGGTCACAAAGATTGTTTTATCCTCTGATCTACGTTACATAAAACTGGGGATTAATTTTCATTGGACCGCAAGCAGTTCAATCATTTTAAACCACCATTTGTGTTTGGGACTGTGGGGACTATGTTTTCTGTTCAGAGAGACCGGGTGTGATTTGGAAATATAGTTAGGTCTGTTCAAAACAAGTGAACCACATTTTTGAAGTTGAATAATTACAACTGCATTGTTTGTAGAGACATAAGCTTATTGTCTAATGCAATAGTCTTTACCTGTACAAATGTCAATGTGGCAATAGCCCTCTCAGAATTCCAGGCTTCTGCGATCATAGAAAGTCTCGTGGAATGGAGAAATAAGTTTTTGTTACTCATGCTACTATTAACAAAGTCTTTGTGCCTTGGCTAAATGAGTTGTTAAAACCAATATGGTCCACCAGAGAAAAAGAATGAAGTCTGCTTCAACTAAGTGTATGTTTTGCCATGTCTTAGCACAATTTGAGCAATGTGATTAGCTACGCAGTACAGACTCTGACTATAAGATGAACTTTTGGATGTGTATGTGTGAACCCCTCTAGTGGCCCTGACAAGTCAGTTACAAATCACTTCACAAGCTCTGAAAGTATGAGCTGATATTATACATGTTATATTATTCACTGTCAAGCAACCAATGATGATTGGCATATTTCCCAGCGATTGTTTAATACAGTATTAGGACAAATACCGTATATGTCCTAATAGAAGCGCAGAGTGCAAGTGCAAAGGCTTGGGTGTACGTCTATTAATTTCCAGCCATTGCTTAATTATAGTATAGGAAAGATACCGTATATGTCCTAATAGAAGTGTAGTGCACTGCATGAGTGCAAGGGCTTGGGTGTACGTCTATTAATTTCAACAATAAAGCCTGTCGTCCGGTACCTACAATACACATATATATGGTAAACAGGAACCGTGTGGACCTTTGTTTACCAGAAAGTGGCAATTTGCGCATGTGCGGCAGCCAAACAGACCGGAATACCGCTCGAATTGAAGTGTTTTTGGACGATGTTTTGATGTTTTATCAGTCATTTGGTGTGAATCTGATGTGATGTTTTTTGCTGCAGCTGCGTGCGTGTCTATTAGGGCATGCGCTTGTATAAGGAGATACTGTATTCGGTACGTCCTGGCTTTCTGCCTCTGTGACTTCTCTGTGACTTTGTCTAGGATATAGGAATTGGGAAAGCTGGGAAGTTTTTTTGTTTAATTAAACACTTCTACATATTCTGTGACTATTTGAATGGAGTAGGGGGAATGTTTCTGTCCTGAGTTTCTGCCTCTCCAGGAGAGGAATGCTGGGATTGGGCTGGTTGCGGCTGTTTTAACTAGGAATATTTTGCAAAAGCACAAGAGATCTATGTGAAAGATTGATCGGGGAGACTGAGAGATGGAAAGGGACTGGTACCTATAGGCAGGCAATGACAGAGCAGCGTGAGCCTGTAGATGAGGCTGTAGAAGGGTGACCCTGTACCAGTTGCAATCTCCATCTGCTGCAGATCAACTCGATACATCACCAAAACCTCACCTCACTTCCTCAGTTTTAAGAACCCCTGATGCCTCATAAATCAAACTCAAATTGGCCACGGGTTTCCTGCACCTGTAAACTGGAGCACTTCCGCTTTCAGTCTTAATACCTAGAGGGTGCCACCAGTCATCATGGAAACGGGGCAGGTAGGGAGCAGAGAGGAACAGAAAGTTTATTTAAGTAAAAAATTCTGTGGAGATTACACATGAAGTGTGGGTCAGAATCCCATGGCAGGATCACTAATGCTAGAAATTAGAGCTTCTTGTTAATCTGAGGGGACGACAGGTCAGAGTGTACAAGTAGAATCAAATTACGTTGGAGGTTCTGGCAGGAGTAAGATAGTATAGGATGGTTTGTTTCTTTGATGCACATAAAAAGACAATAGAAGATTGTGAGACCAGCATAAAGAGTGAGAAAACTCTCCCAGCTGATACTGGAGTATGAGAGTGTGGGGGTTAGAGGTCATATTCACCATGGCAACCCCTCCAGATGAAAAAAGCCCCATCCATAGAGTAAAAAAACTCTTCTATATCACCATCTATCAACAAGGACTGCCATAAAATTGGCCCCTGATATTCCGGGTATCTTTCCCCGGGACCCCTGCATCAGAATGCCCGCCCGATGATGGACGGCGAACTAAATCATCCGCCGTGGATCGTGATGTCATAACCTGCCACATTTCATTGCGGCTCCGGTGAATCTGACGCTGCCACGCCCCGAGTCCCCTGACCTGGTGTCCCGGAAAAAAAAGCATGGACGTTGGTGGTGGCGGGGATGGCAATGGAGGCAGCCTTATAGTACCGTAGTGTTCCATGCCTGGTGCCATTTTATCAATCCCCCCCAGAGACACCCAGTGGGCTCACAGATAGGCAAAAGTTCATTCAATTTGCTATAAACTAATTCTTTGATTGCTTTTATCTAAAGGTCTGCTCAAGCTTCACGGATTGAGGGTGGATGGGAGGGGAGGGGGGTGATATAGAGGGGGTAGGAAGCAGCCGAACAATGTGCCAAGACCCCCCACCCACCCACCCCTACCCCCCAGGCAATGAGGCCTGTGTTTATTCGATATGACGGATACGACCGGCGCTGGTTGCCATATGTCCCCGTCTCCGCAACACACTGTCCCTGTCATAGACATGTCACCGTGGCAACCACATCTCAGATCACGTATCTTCCAGCGTCACTCTAATGTTGGAGGATGATAGTGGAACTGGATAGTGATAGAATAACATATTATAAGGTAGTCAGGAAAAACACACATATACAGTCACCGTCAGGTCCCTCTATTTTAAGACCACCCACAGGACCATGAATATGTGGTCTTATACCGCAGGTGGTCTTAAAATAAAGTTTGAATAATACACAAAATCGCCCTTTATGCCAAAGTATGTGGACTAATAATCATGGTGGTCTTAAAATAAAGGGTGTAAAATAGAGGAACTGCTGTTTGTGTTTTTCTTGAATATGTTATAAATTTATGAAATGTTTTACAATAAAATGTATTCAGTAAGCAGTTGCCTGTGTGATAGAAATTGCTCTCACAGACAGGACTAAGCACCGTATTTATTCCTTTAAATGCCTTCAGAAAATCTTAATTATTATTGTGTACTAAGAAATTGTGTACTAAGAAATTTTTATTGTTTCTGTAATCACTTTCAGCCGATAGGGCTGGGCTGGGCCGCTGCTGACAGACCTACACAAACCATAAGTGCTAATGCACTTAAATCCCTCTCACCAAAGGTCACCTCTCTAACATGGCCAAGATTTTTCGTCAAATAGGGTGGCCTTATTAGAGGGGGACTACTGCATTAATTTTGACACCACTGTGGGTATACCACAGCAGCACGAGGAAGCTGTCAGTGTCTTCATTCAAACCCCACTGCACAGAAATGCAGTTTGGATCGCATTAACATGAAGTAATATTTACCGTGGAACAAACATGCAAATTTTATTTTTCCCAACACATTCCATATTCCTGGCTGGAGTGAAAGGAAAACAATCAGTCAAATGTCAGCGCTGTCCATATTGACTGATGGTATGCTCATCCATCTTTCAGCCCCGATAGCTATAGCCGATGGTGATGGTAGGGGATGCGTGGGGGTGGGGGGTGGATTAACAAAACAATTATTGCATATGCAACGCTGGCAATGCTACAGAATATGCGCTTGAACTGCAACCCAAAATATTAGGAATCTATGAATGACCCAGTGAGCCCCTTAGTTCTTTGTATTTTAGAGAAAATACAATTAAAATACCAAAAAAAGTAGCTGAATAAAAAATTTGTGTCGGAGATCTTGCACACCACTGGTATACAAAGGACCCAGTAATGGGTAAGTTTCTTCCGAGTTACCTAAATGTACATTCCCAATTCTTCTGTGACCTTTTAGGTCAAAGTTCAAGGCCACAGCCTTAATTCATTGCTACAGTGGTCCCTCTATTTTAAGACCACCCATGGGACCAACAAGAAAATGTGGTCTTATATTGCAGGTGGTCTTAAAATAAAGGAATTTTTAACACAGAAGATTGCCCTATGGGACTAATTCAAGCAGTCTTATAATCAAGGGTGGTCTTAAAATAGAGGGTTGTAAAATAGAGGGACTACTGTATACAATTTCATATCATGTTTCAGGTCCTGTGAACTAGGGGAACTTCTTCAATGCAAGGATACTTGCCCTGGTTTAGTCTCCTGATAGACAAATAGTGAGCTAATCTAGATGTTGGCCATATGTTGAGATGAGATTGACGTTGACATTATCATGGTCATATGCTCACTGTCACCCACACATTATAATATAAGTGGTTATATGAAAATAAAAGATAACATACCGGTATTTACTGTGCATATTTCATCAGGGCCCTGGCCCCAGTAATGTAAGTGTTGATCAAACCTCCTTGATCTTTCCACTCCTGCAGCGCTGGGAATTAAAACTATTGGAACCGCTGGCTCAATACCGAGGCTTACAATTAGAAAATGATGGATAAGGGGAGAAAATGTCACCGGCTGCAGAGCGGAGTCGTATTGACAAATCTCTATCATCAATCAGCATACTAGGACATGCATCTTATCTGAGCTCGACCAAAGTCCCCGCCCTCCCCGTATTCTCGATGCTAAAACACCTGGTTTTTATATACATGGTGAGTGACTAGCCTCTGATGTCAGAGGGATCCATCTGCCGTATTTGCCCTTAACACACTGTGGCTTTTAAAGCGCTCATCCATATATTCACAATATCTATGCATATATCCGTGGACAGGGTGTTTGTAGCCGATGGGTGACAGACGAGCTTTAATCAAGCCAGGAGTAATCAACATGCGGCAGGCTCTGACCATCAGTCAAGTGACAGCCTCGGGCAGGGCGCACGGTCACCGGGGATGGCGGGATCGCCACGGTAACGGGAAGGCTCAGGTTGCACCAGAACAAAGGTCATCTGGCACCCCTCTCCTCTTAACCAATGAGAGCCTGAGGGGGGGGGGGGGGATGGAAAGTGATAAAGGAATATACATGTCATCATTAATTAATATACACATACAACAAAAATGATAGAATTGTAGGACAGCTGGGTGCAGTAATCATTCTGGCTGATCAAATGTTTTTTCCCCACACCAGATTAAATTATATATATACTGGTACAGTGAAACCTTAAAAGAGAGAGAGAGAGAGAGAGAGAGACAGAGAGAGAGTAAAAGACTTAAAAAATTATGGGATGCAATGGCATCTTCAGATGGGGAATCAAATCTTAAGTCTAGAAATTGACTTACATTTTTTTTGAATAAAGCAGTCACATGGTCTTTAAATTGAAATCCTAAAGGGCTAGCAAAAAGAGCTTGTAATTTTGGGTGACAGAGATGCTTCAAGAGACCGGTAGCACATGTCTGTGGTACGTGTAAATCCATGGCGGCTTATGGCTGGCACAACGGAATACACCCCTTCCAGGTTGTTACATTGAGTGCATTATGACAAAGCTATGGTATTGGCGATACTAAATAAACCACACCCAGTAGCAGGGACCATCAAATAGTGTTTGAAAATGAAATTATTCTCTAGATTATTAAAATATTTTTCCTAGAACCTGACTCCAGTACTAGTTACAGAAATACAGTGTTCCCACTATTTTACAACCCTTTATTTTAAGACCACCCGGATTTATAAGACCATATAGTTGGTGCCAAAGTGTAATTTGGTGTAGCACTGAAGAATCTTCATTTTAAGACCACCTGCAGTATAAGACCACATTTTCATTGTTCCCTAGGTAGTCTTAAAATAGAGGAGCCACTTCAGACACATGTGTATGTAGCTAAAAGGTAAAGATTCCAAACCATATTTTGCTGGCTGATATATTGTAAAAGAACCAAATGTTGAAATCAAAGCTTACACTGGTGGACTGTTTGTATAAAAATCCCGGAAAGTCTCAGATGGTTGTTTTAATTTTTTTTTCACCAGATCAAAAGGTACAGAGTTAACGATGATCACAGTTGCAAGCCGCTTTGGAAACCGTGTTTCATGGCCTAAGAGACCCGAGATGACACGTTTGGTGTAAAAGGCGAATAGTTTGCTCTGCCTGATGGAGCAGCGACGTTTGACGTGACGACAAACAGGACTGAGAGACGTGGAGGATCGTAGATCCCGTCACCATGACAGATCGTCAATAGCGACGCGGTGAGTCCATCCTACATGTCGCCATGACAGGGAAGCAGGCAGATTGATATTATAACAAGCGGTATGGATGAAACCCACAAAAAAATTTTGCCACCACTATCATGTAGAGGATTATTTCTCTCCACCAGACAAGGCCCAATGTATATTCCACTTAATGTATCATCCCATTTTCTGTGTTTGGCCCAGTTTAGCTAGCCTGGCCCAGTTTAACTAGCCTGGCCCAGTTGAGCTACCCTGGCCCAATTTAGCCAACCTGGTTCAGATTAGCTAGCCTGGCCCAATTGAACTACCCTGGCCCAATTTAGCAAGCCTGGGTCAGATTAGCTAGCTTGGCTCAGTTAAAGCTCGCCTGGCCCAGTTTAGCTAGAATGGGTCAGTTTAGCTAGCCTGGCCCAGTTTAGCTAGCCTGGGTCAGTTTAGCTAGCCTGGCCCAATTTAGCAAGCCTGGGTCAGATTAGCCAGCTTGGCTCAGTTAAAGCTCGCCTGGCCCAGTTTAGCTAGCCTGGCCCAGTTTAGCTAGCCTGGCCCAGTTTAGCTAGCCTGGCCCAGTTGAGCAAGCCTGGCCCAGTTGAGCAAGCCTGGCCCAATTTAGTCAACCTGGTTTAGATTAGTTAGCCTGGCTCCGTTAAGCTTTCCTGGCCCAGTTTAGCTAGCCTGGCCCAGTTTACCTAGCCTGGCCCAGTTTAGCTAGGCTGGGCTCAGTTTAGCTAGCCTGGCTCAGTTTAGCTAGCCTGGCCCAGTTTAGCTAGGCTGGGCTCAGTTTAGCTAGCCTGGCTCAGTTTAGCTAGCCTGGCCC
>JAAUYG010177883.1_pt1 | contig 16242 bp, 9 predicted proteins | sample 7278091 | NCBI WGS metagenome assembly JAAUYG01 (sample SAMN14350201, study PRJNA611818) | marine sediment metagenome | isolation source: surface marine sediment (0.6m) | place: French Polynesia: Moorea | collected 2018-08 | reverse complement strand
TTCAAAAATCCAAAACAGTACTTTTGTGAGGACCACTGAGAAGAAAATTCAGGAAAAGTTTGAAAAGATTCAAAAGTGATTTGAGGGAGGAGTAGCATTTGAAATTTCGGCTCCCATAGGTTCCCATGTTAACGGAATCGAAAAAACATCGTGTGAAAAATAAAAAAATTCAAAATTTTAATTATCCAAAGCAGTACTTTTGTGAGAACCACTCAGAAGAAAATTCAGAAAAAGTTTGAAAGGATTCACAAATGATTTGAGGGAGGAGTAGCGTTTTGAAATTTCGGCTCCCATAGGGTCTCATGTTGACAAAAACGAAAAAAATCCTGAAAAATCAAAAACTCAAAATTTCAAAAATCCAAAACAGTACTTTTGTGAGGACCACGCAGAAGAAAATTCAGAAAAAGTTTGAAGGGATTCAAAAGTGATTTGGGGGAGGAGTAGCATTTTGAAGTTTTGGCTCTCATAGGGTCCCATGTTAACGAAAACGAAAAAAATAATCCTGAAAATTTGAAAATGCACTTTTTCAAAAATTCAAAAAATTTCCGAGCGTATGGTTCAGGTGAAGCAAGAACCAAAATGTGAAAGAAATCCATCCATTAGGTTCAGAGATCATGCAACATGGAAGGACGGTGGATGAACGACGGACAAAGACACCATACCATGAGCTCAGCAGAGCTAAAAATTTTTAGACCATATTTTGCTGGCTGAATGGATGGTCTTAAATTGCAGGGACCATTGTGTTGTATTCTAACTGACATTAATTGTGAATCCTGATTTAAAACAAGAAGTTTGTATCACACCAGAGTACCGGTAGGTATAATGCAGAATTGATGTTTCAAAAGTTTTTTTTTTCAATAGGCTAGATGTATAATTGAAATATTTCCTCATGAGCCAGTTTAAGTTAAGCTGTTGTATAATTTGCTCAAGTGCCAAACAGTATATGGTACATATGTCATGCCAATGGTGTAAGTTGACACCAATAAATGATTTCAGATTAGGGACGGTACCTTTGTTTGAAAAGTTTAAAAGGATCTGGACATTTGAAACATGATTTAAATTTGATGTACTGAGAAAGGAACATGTACCCCAAAGTTAAACCTCAGTGGATATTGGAAATTTGTCAGTACGTATGGAATCGACTTTTATTAAGCATACAACATACATATAGGTGCAATTTAAGGCAAAACCTTTTTTTTTGTCATTTGTCAAATAGTCCGTGCACTTGCACCTTGTTATTTGATTTATTTGCAGGGATTACCATATCAACAACAACAACAGCAACTACCCGCCCAACCACAACAATGCCTACCACAACTGCAAGCTCAACTACAACTCCCACTACCACCACACCAACTACAAGGTCAACAACCAGCTCCCCTACAACTACACCAACAACTAGTAGTTCAACAACCACACCTACAACTACACCAACTACAACCTCTACTACTACACCACCAACTACAACACCAACCACCACTACTACCCCAACAACCACAACTACCCCAACCACCACTACTACCCCAACCACCACTACTACCCCAACCACCACCACTACCCCAACAACCACTACTACCCCAACTACCACTACTACCCCAACAACCACTACTACCCCAACAACCACTACTACCCCAACAACCACTACAACCCCAAGCACACCAAGTACATCACCGCCTTCTCCAACCCCTACACCTTCTACCATTTCTACAACTTTACCTTTAGTCACACCATTCCCAGTGTCAACGCCGAGTACAAGACCCACCAGAACACCTCGCCCACGAACCACCACCACTACCACCACAACAACTACCACATTACCCACTACTGCACCAAACACTACAGCCAGTACCACTCCACCCACAACATCGACCACCACTACAACACCCCCCACTCCTACCCCCAGCCCACGTCCCACCCCAAGTTCCACGCCCTCCCCGACGACAAGTACAGGGGCAACTGCTGGGGTGACAACAGAGTCTGTGGAACAGACAACACTGCAACCTCCTTCAAGTGAGTTATACACCCACTGCTTACTATAATTCATGTAGATTTAAATGTATAACATTGACATCAAGTATTAATTTAAAAGAAAAATAATGTCTTTGAGACATTCTGGCAGTAAGTTACTAGTTGTTGCCGTGTACATGTACCGGGTAGATATATAAGTATATTCTGATAAAATTATTACAATGAATGTTGATTAATGGCTGATGTTATCTTGTGAAATAAATTGACAAATTTGACAAATGATGATGATCTGACTGCAATGAATGTTTAAAAGTTCGAGTTTATTAGCATTGTCGACATGCATATAGTTTTCCAACTTCTTAATGATAATTTGAGATTTAATTTAATAAAATAATACATGTATATATATTATTTTGAATTTGCAAGAAAATGTTTTAGAAATATGTTTAGAAGTAAGATTTAATATGAACCAGCTTCCATGAAATAATATGTGTAAGCTAGTTTCATTTCAAACATGTAATACTGGTATGCATACTGCTCAAAATATATGTACATGTATACTAAATAATTAAGGGTACTAGTACTGAACTATTCCTTAAATCTTTTGAGCAGTGCAGTATAATGTACTGCGCAAAAGATTTAAGGGAACACAATATGGGTAACTTACTTGTTCTCTTACATGTTTTAAGTAGAACGTGTGAAATATTATGCATTTTATATAATAAATTTTCATAACTGATATTATATTTATTACTGTGCTGCTTGTCAGCAATATGTCCATGTATTTCACCGCCTGCTCTCATTTGCTGGAAATGTGTTGTGAGACAAATTTAGAACACTTAGTGTTACATTTTCAGTGGAATTTTTTTTCTTTATTTGCGTCCTGGTATCTCTATATCTGTAAATCCATTTTTATAACGGGCCTTAATTATTTCAAATGAAATCTCTTCTGTAAAATATTTAATCCCTAATCATAGGACTTACATGTACAAAAACAATTGAAATATATTTGTGTCGCATTTGCAATTGGTGGCTTTACAGATTTCTTCTGAGATTCACCAAAAGATTTGTACAGTTGTATAAGTGTTTTATGTGTTTATATAATTGTGGCTGATTTTGGTACATTCAGTTGTTTGTTCTTATTTCTGTTTGCATCAAGAATTACATTCATCTGATGCTTAGATGTATTAAATAAGCATTAAAGGTGTTTTAACAGCTCAAGCACGGTAATGACAGTAGTAGTTTCCAGTGCTTGGATGCTATCAGATATTCTTCATCAGTTTCTCTTTTCACTCATTCCACTGATTTATGATGTAATGGTTAAAAAAAGGTTACAATTTTATGCAAATAACATGGTTACATGGTCTTCGGCTATTTCCATATAGTAAAGTTTGATACAATTTACATTAAGTGCATCTTTAATAATATGCCAGATTAAATGTATTTGCATGTATAATATATACACAATATGTTAATTATGACACAGTAATATACAACTAAATGTATTTCGTTAAAATGCCTGGTAGCTATATGCTTAACTGTTTTGTTTTTATGACAATGCTCGCTCTTATTATCTCATATATATGACAGCTCTAAATATTCTTCTGAGTAACAAAGAAAAATATGTTATGATACATTCCTGTCTTGCAGATACCAGTTATTTAACCAATATGTTAACAATTGTTGTATATTCTGTTATTTAGGATTCCCCCCAGTCTTCAGATTCTGTCCGAGCAACCGCACAGTTCTGACCAATGAGATCGCACCACATGTTTGGTGGGTGGAGCCCCGGGCCCACGATTACTATGGCAACAGTGTTACGGAGATCGTTGCGAACATCCCCTCGGGTAGTACATTTGGTGTTGGTGTCACAGAAGTGGAGTACACGGCCACTGACAGGCGCGGAAGCAGATCACGATGCATGTTTTTCATACACATTGTACAACAAGGTATGTTTTAGTAAATAACTGGGAAATTATTTTAAAATTTCTGATAGAACTTCATACCATAAGCTAGTCAGAATGAATATAGCTGTTGGTCCATACAAAAATAAAACGTTGAACTCATGCATTATAACCCTTGAGCACCAACAGCAAACATGCATTTAAAATAAAGTAATGGTCATCATTCGTACATTTATATAGCAAGATCACCTTTAGACTATACTTATTTTAATGTAATATTCTCCCCACCAGATTTTACCTGCAGTGACCCCCCTAGCCCACTCCATGGACAGCTGCAGTGCAGCACAACCAGCTTTATCTACCAGTGCCAGGTGCAATGTAAGCCTGGATACACTGCCTTGGCTCCGCATACCAACAGTTACACTTGTCGTACACAAGGCTGGATACCAAGCTACCCTGAAGCTTTTGAAAATATGGCTTGCCAGCGTAAGTACTTGTCTACCTGTGCAAGTACCAGGATGTGAACTGTAAATGATCCTGCAGTAAAGTACAAGTGTACTAATGATCCTACCATAAAAAGTACAGGTGTACTAATGACCCTGCAGTAAAGTGCAGGTGTACCAATGGCTATGCAGTAAATTACAAGTTTACTAATAATCCCTCCATAAAAAAATACAGGTGTACTAATGACCCTGCAGTAAAGTGCAGGTGTACTAATGGTCATGCAATAAATTACAAGTTTACTAATGATCCTACCATAAAAAGTACAGGTGTACTAATGATCCTGCAGTTAAGTACAGGGAAGCTAATGGTCCACAATAAAGCACAGTTATACTAATGATCCTGCAGTAAAGCAAAGGTATTCTAATGATCCTACTGTAAAGTATAAATCGACTAATGGTTGTCATAGCTGAGTACTTGAGCCAAGACAGCATATGTCTGCAGTACATAAATAATACAACATACTGGTATTGCTTACCCCATATCGAACAACACTATTTGTTAAAAGTTGAAAATTTGTGAAAAAATCTTCATATGTACAGGTAGAGGCATGTAGCTCCTTTGCTTCTAACACAAGGGTTACAGAAAACGTTGGTATGGTACTTGATAATAGAAAGGTGCTAACTGTATGTACAAGTTACCAGGACTCAAAACATTAACACTCTTCCCGTGATGGTAGAAATTTGATTCAACATAACTAATATTCATTATCAGGATGGTCCAAAGGCCACCAGGAAACAACACTTCAAGTTGCCAAATTTGGGCAGAATTTTTGACCTTCGGGATGGTATAGATTATTCTCTGGGATGGGGAAAGTTTGTTGATGACGTACCATGCAAGTTCATTTTGAGGGCCAGACAGAGTACTATTGTGTGTGGTATACAATTATACAAAATTATTTTTCACAACAGAGCACTCAAACATGACCAATCTCGTATTTCAGGCCTCCAACCACCTATGCAGTGGACCACCATTGTAACACTGTTTTCCGGAGTCTGCGGTGAAACCGATGTGTTCCGATCCAGTTTCCTGTTTTTCTTGGAGCGACAGATCCGGGAGCATGATCTGTGTCTTGACGAGCAGCAGGATGTGATCCAGAGGTTCACCTGTGACCGTGAACACTACAGGATTGTCTGTAACCAGACCAGATCCAGCGGGGGTCAAGGATCGGGATCAGGGGTCATCGCTGTGGAGATGTCTGTGTGGATACCAAGGTATGATAATGCTCGATCCGAACCACTAACACCAAATTGTTGTTACTTGTTTTTATTAGCTCACGTCAGAAATAAACTAAAATTGTTTGTTTTTTTTCTCAGTAAAATAAATTTATTTTCTCTCTGCTGTTCAGATACGTCATGCCTGCATCCAATTATAGGCTTTAAGACTTGACAATTACGATGTCCACACCTCTCAAATATTATTAGATGCATTAACCAAAGCATGGAAATATTTAAATTTTGTTGGGTGGGTGGGTGAATAATGTTAGGTTATTCCAGTTATTTTTTTGTCATTTTCATGCAGCCACTGTTAGCTTACTTGTTATAGCAGCATTGAGTATTACAGAAGTGCTTGATATCCATATGTTATTTCCTTGTTCATTTATATACTATTGATTAACTTCATCAATTGCTATGAGCTAAAATGTGACCTTTAAATTTGCTATGCACTCATAACATCACTTTTTTACAGAGTGCATTAATGTAACTAGTGAAAATTATGCATGTCGATATGACTTATTTCTATATCTTAAATTGAAACAATATAAATATAGATTTACAGTTGAAACTGCTACACAGTCAACCTGTATGAAAAGACCGGGTGTTTACTAGGACCACAATTTGCAGAATTCCAGCCTGCAGGGGTATATACATGTATTTAGTGTTACTGAACCGGCACATAAAGACCATTGTGTATAAGGACCATGTTTTGTTGGTCTGTTGTAATTAGGGTTCCCATGGGTCCTTAAAAGTCAGGAAAGTCCTTAATTTTGGAATTATAGAAATTAAGGACTGAAAAGCCATGAAGTCACAGTTTGTCTCCTTTGATTGCAGTCTATGTCATAGTATTTGGAGTTTATTTGGACTGCATGGTGCCATTGTTCACTCTTTGATCATATCATGATTTCTGGGCATGTGAATTACACGTCCAAAAGTGCAGCATACATGCAACATGCACTGTGGGTTAGATCCTTGAAAAGGATCAAGCCATGAAAAGTAATTTGCTGATCGGGAATTTGGCATCAATGACCCAAAGCTGTGGAATAGCCTGCCTGAAAAATTAGATCAATTAGGAAAATTTAAAAGGGACCTGAAGACATGGCTTTTTGATATTTTTTGGTAAATGTATTTGAATTTACTCTTGACCGATATATGACTGATGTGCACAAGCAGCAATGATAACTCACTGCTGAATTGGCGCAATACAAATTTCTAATTTGTATTTTTTTTTTTGCAAAAGTAATTTACAAGTCCGTAGATTAGCTTCTGGACTGTGGGAGTCCTATAGTATGGTCTTATGTACGGATCTAGGTCGAAAAATCATAACACACACAATGCTTGATTTTCAGGGATCAAGTAACATCAGGCACAGCATTCCAACTGGAGCAGAGGAAAGCACAGATTGAAGCCTTGTTTGTTCAGAATGACTTCCGTGTGGGCGTTATTGACTACCCGCTAAGCATGATGTATGTTACCACACAGCCACCACAGTGTCCATCCGGTTGGCGCAACCTCACCCAAGGATGCGGTCAGTATATAAATCCATACAATTCAGTTCAATTCACTTTTATTTCAGGCCTCAGCCCATATCACAGTCATCATAAATCCATATACAGTGCAACACTTACAGTTCACATCCTGGGGTTCTAAACAAATAGTTAAGTCTGAGTTTTGACTTGAGTCAAATTCTTGGCCATTGACATTGCTCAGATTAGTGATTTCTAAGTCAGAAACTTAGACTTAAGTATTTTCAAGCACTCCAGCCCTGTCCATGTAAGTAATTTACAGGGTAATTTTGTCTTGATTGATTCACTGATTTCTAATAAGAATGTGTTAGTTCTATGCATGCTATGGGCCCCTGGTCTTCTGGCATTGACTACAACCTGCTATGAAGACACCATAGCCTTGTATTTCTGCTTACGGTGAAATGGTTGTAAGGAGGTTGTTACAACACATTAATTTTGTTTGACAGCAGGGCTACAGTTCTCAAAAAAAAAAAAAAAAACATACCCCTTGTAAGTCTTTAAGTTCAGCAATTTAGAATTCAGTCAAACTACCAGTACCTAATACCCATCTGAGAATTACTCTAATCATATGTCTTGGCAACCCTAGGAAGGAAATCCTAATAAGAAACTGATTTGTCGGATCACTAAACTCAAATGTGATCACTACACCAATTAGTGATTGTCTACCTCATCACTGTATTAGAAAATCGGTCGCAGGGTCGATATGTAAACATGAGAAGATGTATGAACTGCTTACAGTACAGGCATGTAAAAACCCCCTTGGGGTTACCTATTTGAAAAGTGCAAGAGATTTATCCAGTCGTGAGTTTCTGCCTGTCAGCTATAGGGTCTAGAAAGATCGCTGAAAACCCAAATTCGAATGGATCCTGTAATCTGCAGTCTGACCTGCTTGTTTCTGTTTCTAGTTGAGTGTCCAGTGGGGACGTACTACGATATGTCCCAGCGCGTGTGTGAGCCGTGTCAACCAGGGTTCTACCAGGACAGACCGGCACAGCTACAGTGTCACACCTGTCCTGCCGGGAGACTGTCACCACTCGCAGCCATCAACCCGAGACAGTGTACGCAGGATATATCATGCTAAAAACAATATGTATTACTATTGGCTGAAGTTAATTTTACATCTAGACATGATATGTAATGTTTCAAAAACACATACATTGTATTATTGTATTCATTGCATTATCTTTATTACATTAACATACTTTGTTCACCTTATAATTGCAAAACTGTATGTCTCATTTGGAGTAAACCTTATATTTTAACACTTGAAGGCACACCTGTATAAGGTAATTTTTAATACAATTTTTAGTGTGCCACTGTGTCAGACACTGTGCCTCAATCTAATGTTAAGTTGTTATATGTGTTATTATTTTACCAGGTTACCCCACTGCTGTCACCCCTACCCCCTCCCCCCGCTCTGTTGTCGAAGAAGACCAGCAAACACTGATCATCATCATAGTAATTTCCGTGGTCGGTGGCCTCCTGCTGCTGATCGCCTTCATCGTGGCTGTTATCGCCTGCCGACGGATGCGTCAGCGTCATGCCAAAAAGGTCGACTTAGACCAGGAACGTCAAACCGCAGCGAACGGGAAGCCGTTGAATGAAAGCGCTTTCAGTGCTAATGTCGCTTTTGCCTCGCCAAACCCAGCAGAGGTCATTTCAGTGAATGGTCGTGAGGCAACACCAAGAAAACAAGGTATATTTTAGTTCAGATGAAAAAATATTACAACCTACATTATTGTATAATTGACCTTGTACATCTGTGATGTCAAGTTAAGTCAGCATCATCATGCAGTTCTTGAGATGGTGATAATAAAATAGAAAAAAATATGCTTGAAATGGCAAGGGGTCGAAATATTAATATTGTCATGGTAAAAAATAGTAGTATTTTCTGAGTAATAAGACAAATACCTGGTACTAATTTTCAAATAATCACTTAAATACACTTTATCGTTGAAAATACAGGCTAAAATTTTGGGGGTAAATATTCCAGCCTTGTTTCATGATGGAATATTTTGGGACCGTCGCGAACACATCAGTAAGTCTGTTGAGCTTTGTCAAATGTTATTCATCTCTGGTGTCTTTGCCTACAGAGGCCTTGCCTTTCTATTGTTGTATTCTGTGGACATCTATACATGTATACCGGTATCTCATATTGGTATGTGTTTTTGGCCTACCTACGTATATTGCACATAAATTTGGTATGCGAGTAATCTTGCCCTGCATGTGCATATTCCATGCTTCAGTATTGAAACATCCACATATATTTTTGCTTTGATATTTTTAGTGATACAGAATATCTTTTCAAAAGAAAATTTTGTTAATGGCCAATATGTATTTGTGCTATATCTGGTTTCATGCTGTTAGGCTGACCAGTATGGCAAATTGTTTTAGGCTGCATGGCAAATTCGTGATATCAAATACCAGTGCATTAAGTGGGTGCATGCATAATATAATTACTAAGTGTCTGATTTTTGAATTTCATAAATATTTTGAAAGTTTTAGGTGTACTATTACAGAAAAATGCAGGAAAACAGATGGATCAGCATGTTGGTTTCAGAGTTAGTCACATTTGTGTATGGAGAAAATCTGGGGTACTTTTATTATAATGGGCAATATAGACAATATAAAAAATGAAAATTAGTAGTATTAAACAGGCAGTACTAAAGGGATACTAAAATATTTTCAATATGTTTTGCTTCTAACCTGGCAGTGGGTACACTCAATGGTCTTTTTGACTTCCACAAGCCATAAATGCAGGGCACTTTATACATGCTTTTTAGACAGTCATGCACATGTATGTATGAATTCAGCAAACTAGAATTGGTATGGCATGGCATTGCAGATGTTTTAATGCCATCCACAGCTACACACTGTGCACGAGCTGCATTAAGAGCTAGAGAAAAAAAATCCTGTCCTGGAGTTCTCAAAAATACTTAAGTATTAACTTAAGTCATATTCTTGCCCAATGACAATGCTCAGATTACTGCCTTAAGTCAAAACTTAGACTTGAGTATTTTTAAGACCTCCAGCCATATTTGTAGAAACTAAGTCTTTCTGACAGCATATATACGGCTTTCACATATGTTACTGTGCTTTTGGCATACATATATACTTCTTGAAGTCTTGTATAGAAAATATTTAGCCTCATAGTTAGAGTAATGCTTATATATTCATATGTTTTGTTGTTTTTTTTTTTTGGGGGGGGGGCATAAAGGTTGCTACAAAATGGATTTACATGCCTAATGGTTTTGCATTATGAATATCCTCATTGTCCAACATTTGTTATGTGCCTTTGGAGCAATCTATCATGCTGTATACATGTAGATATATTTGTTTCATTTAAGAGTGTTGAACACAAACTTTCATATAGGAAGTACTCAAAATTCAGCACTGAAATTATGCACACATTATAGGAACACTACAATACTCATCAGTTGAATATTGTCCAGTTTTTAGCACCAATATGTTTACGTTATTAGGGTAATTAAGATGCTACATGTATCTTTATTTCCAGTGTGTTTGTCATACTTGCACATGTACCATATACCAGTAGATGTCTTTCTTGTTCCTGCTGACCATTCATGGTGTACTGCCAAGACTTTGGTGAAGATACCAATGTAAATGTCCTCCTCTTGATATGTGTTTTCTATTCTCTAATTTCAGATGGTAATGGTAAATGCCTCCTACTCCTGTTTTGTGTTGTTGCAGTGATTTATCGCTTTAAATTAAAAAGATTTTTTTTTTTTACTTTTACTTCAGCCATGTTTTTGGGTCAGTTTGTTTTTGTAGAGCCCCCTATGTGTGAGTTCGTGGTCTCTTTGAGTTCGTTTTTTGTTCTCTCAATTAAGTTTTCTTTCATTTCTTCCTTCCCTGCTGTTTTCTGTGTGCAGTGCGGATGGCCGGGGTTAATCCACCCCCACCCTATACCCCTCCCCGCGGGGCATCGCCTACCCAGTCTCCTGTGCCTTCCGCCCCCTCCCCACCCCTGGCGTATGGTGCAGAACTGTCTGTTGGCCCAGGTTGGTTTACTCAGTTTGTGGGTGAAAGGCAGAGCCTCAATAAAATGACATTGATCTGGTTTTGTTAAGTTTCCCCTGATGATCAGTGTAACAAATACTGCTATATCATAATTGTAAATGGGTAAGTACATCTGTTTTAAGCAGACCAATGCCAACACATATTTTTGCCTTACAGATACTGTATTTGGATATCAATTGCTAGTGATTGCGTGAGAAGTTCCAGTACTGTGGAGGAACTTGTATTAGTTGGGATAAGAGTGGTATAAATTTTACAAATGTATTTATCCTGGCCACTGTGTCAAAGCTTGACATTTAGTTTGTATCATTGTATATTCCTCTTTGGTAGTGTCTTGAATGACAGTCTGTGCATTTATAATTGCCTTTCTGTCCTCAGCTATGGCCACAATGCCATCTGGTGCCAGTACCAGCGCGGAGGCCAGCAGTAGTGGTCGTTCCAGCCCCCAGGTGGCAGCAGTATCAACAGGAGCACTGGTTCCTACAGAGTACCGCCGCTTAAAATCAGGACAGCTAGTCCGAGTTGTACCAATTGCCATGAGACAACAACCATCAAAGGGAAAGAAACCACCACCCCGCTCGAAAAAATACGAAATGCGCCAGGCGGCAAAACGCATACCTCAGCAACCATCACCACAAGCTGGAAAATATCGTAAACGGATGCAGTCCCCACAACAACAGCAGCAACAACACCAACAACCAATGGTTGTGGTTTCACCCAGAAGGGTGATTGAAATTCCTACGCAGGGTGGTTCCATACAACGGGTCAGTGCAGGTGCCCCATCACAAACATTTCCACGGCGACAAGTGCGACCACCACCGGAAAACAATACTAAACCAACGGGTTGGCATAGCCTGTCTTTACTAGAGAAAACAACAATATGAAAATCTGACACTAATGAATCATACAAATAAATCTCTTTTTCAAGTATTACACATGACCAGTTATTGCTATTTGAAAGGTGAACAGTATATGCTCTCTTTGTAAAAGACAGTCATTTTAGTAATTTAGCGCAGGGTTTAAATTGGATTGTTACAAATGCAGTTGTGATGTACCTGAGAAGAGTTACAAGATGACAAGATATGAGGAATGCCTGATCTTGTTTCATATTGGACAATGTATGGTGCAGCGTCGCTTCTAAGGTGCCTTTTATACTGAGTTACATTATACATGATGTAACTTGTTAATAGAAAACAAATGATCTAGTACCAGTACATGCAGTAATACTGGTACAAAGTTCACTTGGAAGTCAACATGATTGATATACATGGTGCTCATGTGTAGTACTTTAATGATATGCTACATTAGTGCATTCTCCTTTCCCACTACTAATATATGTCTTTGGAATATTTTTTCTAAATGAATATACATAAGTCTCTTATATACATACAGTCGCACCGGTGCTGATTGTGGGCTTTTGCCATGGATCAAATACTCAACTGTCTATAAATTAGTAAGGAGTCTTTATATTCAGTGTTTCTTTTTCCACCTGGAGCTTTCAATGTCAAGATTTTGTTCTCTGTCTGGTATTGTGACCGTTTGTCTGAAGAGATTTCCCATTTTATTGTACCGGTAGTCTTAATTATGAAGTTATACAGTACTTCCTGTTGGCTAAGCCTTATGACATCAACATAAAGTTTCATTGGCTGCTTATTGATATATTTATGTATATTAAGATGGTTATCAACAAATTAATCAGGAAAATCAAGCAGTTGATGCATTACCAGTGTCCATACTGGTTTGATTGGATTATGAATGTGCATCATTTTGTGCTATGCTATATATGTGTTAGAACTGGTGCTCACTTGTCTTCCATTATAAATAATGGAACTAAATGTATTAGGTTTAAAAACTTAAATTCTAAACTCTAAGAAATTTAATTGCTAAAATATAAATACCGGTAGTGCGAGACAATCTACATGAACAGCAGGTTTTTTAGACAACTCGGTAATACATATATTATTTAGACTCTGTGCATATATATAGTGTCTTTCTTACACCTAGTAATAAGTTTTAGCACGCTTCTGAAGTATATCTGCCTTAACCAATTGATCCCTGCTGCATAAGTTTAAACAAAATCTTGTACACTTACAAGTACATGTATAATATTGCATGTATCACACAACACCTTTGTGATTAACTTATAATTTTTCACAATTGCAAATATAAAAGTTGGCATTTAACGACATTTCAATGTAATATTTTGCCTTGAGCCATGGTATAATGTTTTGCAGTTCACTTTTATAGAAATGGCTTGTACTTATAAGGGTATGCAATAATTAACAGTCATTATCATGCCTGTGTAGATTTACACATTGTAGTCAGGCTGCCAATGTGCAAAGGTTTGGATCGAACATATCGGTAGTTACTCGAGGGTAAAGTATGTCTACAGCAACTTGGTATATCTGTGTATTCTGCGAGCTTTGTCACCAAATATTATTTATAGGCTTTCTGTCAATTTTCTATAGAACTTAATGCTAAATAACTAGTGTTGTTGTTTACTTGTTAAAATTTGAAAGCTTTGTCTTGTTACCCATTGTTTGTGAATGTTTTTGTTATTTTCTTGTTCTTTTCAATGTACAGATCAGCTTCTGATATTATTGAAAGCGGAAGCCCAAAATACTGAAAGCTGAGGTTTCTTTTACGGACCAAGATTTATTTTTTATTTTGGGAGCATAATAACGAGTGGTGCAATCATGAGCCTATCCATGCCTCTGTAAGGTTAGTATACTTGTGATTCTTGGTATACAGTAGCATACAAGACTTTTAGTATACAGTAGACATTGGCAATTTGTATAACTGCCTCAGAATTAAGATCAACTCAAAATAAAGACCACTTCTCAGCAAGAATATCAAATCAATATTATCTCAGAAATAAGACCACCACATAATTGAGACCATTAGATATAACTGTCACATAGGTAGTTTAATTCTGAGCTTAATTCTGAGCTTAATTTATAATACTTAATGATGTGTGGTTTTCCATGCAGTATGGATATGTATACATATGTGGATGCATCACCGATTTTTAGACCTAGAGGAAAATCATACAAATTAGCCTTTTTATTTTAGTTAGGCGCACAGATAAATTAATTCATTGTGTACAGAAGATTTTGATGCTATATATGTATATATATGTAGTCTTGTACAGAAAGATACTACTTTTGATGTTTATTTTAATGTGTTTTTATATCTTTGAATGACATGAAGAAACAAAGTCTGTCAGAACTGATTTCTTAGATAAAAAGAATGATTAATATTTGATATGTTTTGTTTTATTCATACTTTCTTCAGGCAGTTGACCCATTTTCTGCATTTTTAGCTCTGCTTGACTCTGTCAGCAGAGCTCATGGTATGGGGCTTCAACATGTCGTCTGTCCGGCGTCTGTCATCCGACATCCGGGGTCTCCATTCACTATCTGTGTCATAGTTATCTCAGAACCTAATAAATGCATTTCTTTCAAATTTCAGTTCTAGGGCCTGATCAAAACTATCACGCCCTAGAGCAAAATGGAGTGAAAACTTTGATAGTGATACACCTCTTACTGTCATTTCAGGGTGATTCATTACCTGTACCTTAATAATTTTAAAATTGCAAGAAGCAAGTTTTGTGTGGGTTGTTACAGGGAACATTCAGAAAAAGTTTGGTCGAAAAAGAATCAAAGCTGTAGGAGGAGTAGCGTTTTGATATTTTCACTCCCATAAGGTCCCATGTTAAGGAAAATTTCAATCTTTTTTAAAAATTTGAAATTTCAAAATTCCTATAAGCGAGTTTTTGTGAGGACTCACGGAATATGTAGAAAAAGTTTGGTTGAAAAAGAATTGTAACTGTAGGAGTAGCGTTTTGAAATTTTCACTCCCATGAGGTCCCATGTTAAGGGAAATTAAAATTCAAACATCTAAAATGTTGAAAAACCGAAAAAATGCTCTGGAGATAGGGTGGATAGCTATCTTTCCCCCCCAAAAAAATACCATTAATAAGCTTGACGGCTTCTGAGAAAACGCGTTTTACGGACGGACGCCTGCACCACGTATGGCAATAGCTCTGCTGACACAGTCAAGCAGAGCTAAAAATACACCAAATGACCTCAAACTGACCTTGAACACTAAACGGTCAAAATTACGATGTATACACTAAATAACTCTGACACTCAAATTTTGGTTGAATTTGTCCTATGACAAGCTATTTTCGTAACACAAGGTTGTCGAAAATCAGAAATGCACTGAATGATCTCACACTGGTCTTGAACAAGTAACAGTCAAAAGTACCCTGTATACACTTCAATACTTGCATCCGGATCTAAATTGTTGTCAGTTTGACTCCATGACCAGGCATTTTCGAGATACAAGGTCGGAAACTGGAAATGCACCAAATGACCTCAGACTGACCTTGAAAATTTAACGGTCAAAAGTAGAATGTATACAGTAGGTACTTACAAAATGCAAATTTTGGTCCATTTTGCTCTACGTCCAGCTGCTGTCAAGATGCAGGGTGGTTGAAGATCAAAATGCACCAAATGACTTCAGACTGGCCTTGAACACTTAAGTGTAAAAAGTACCCTTTATAAAGATCTGCCCCTGAGGTACAATTGTGGTCCGTTTTGCTCTACGACTTGTCGTTTTTGGGATTCAAGATTGACAGAATCAGAATTGCACCGAAGGACCTAAGACCGACCTTGTAACATTTAACGGTCAACTATAGGTACTCAAGGCCCAAATTTGACATGTTAACCATCTCCCCCCAAATTACCAAAAAAAAAAAAAAAAATTCAAGATTTGAAATTTCACAATTCTTTTCCCAACTTTGCGAGAGACTGATGTGTAATATCATCCGAGATATCAGCTAAAGCTTTTATTCCTAAATGGGCGTATGTTTGTGAAAATGGAAAACAAAATGGCAAAAATGCAACATTTGAAATTTTGTCAATTATTACCTCCGTCAAGGAGGTTATGTTTTTGCTTCGGTTAGTTTGTGTGTGTTTGTGTGTGTGTGTGTCATCAACATTACGCAAAAAGTTACTGACCAATTTTTACGAAAATTTTAGGAAGGGTCCGGAGCGGGCCAAGGAACAATCGATTAGATTTTGG
>JAAUYG010098650.1_pt1 | contig 16244 bp, 11 predicted proteins | sample 7278091 | NCBI WGS metagenome assembly JAAUYG01 (sample SAMN14350201, study PRJNA611818) | marine sediment metagenome | isolation source: surface marine sediment (0.6m) | place: French Polynesia: Moorea | collected 2018-08 | reverse complement strand
TATCACAAATATATGTATCACAAATACATGTATCACATCACAAATACCATATATCACAAATACATGTATCATGTCACAAATACATGTATCACAAATACATGTTTTTCATCCCTCTTACGCTGTACATGTCTTTTGATCAGTGCAACACCATCAGAACAGTTAATTGTATCCCCCCGAAACTGACCCCTGAATCAAGATTTTAGGATCCCTTGAAAGTTGTATTGTTTCAGAGATACTTGGGGATTCTATGGATTTGGCAGGTTCAGCCACTGCCAGAGACTGGTCATGTGACCTCTCTACTGGCCACACCTTTAGTCAAAATCTAACCATGTTTGGTGGATGTGTGCATCAAGGAAAAATCCCGATAGAAAAAAAAAACTTTTCTTGTTGTCATGCTTGCATATAGATAGATACATATTTTATTTTGGAACATTTGACAATTTCACAACATACTAATACACACAAATAACATCATGTGCTTGTTAACAATAAAGCCATTGAAGGGTGTGACATTGTTAAAACAATGTACCACCAACCACATATAATGTGCTAGTTATCATGTAAGATATCCTAAAAAATTACACATAACAACTTTGTTACAATCGTAATTGTTAATGTTACTTTTTTCTCATCAGATCTGTCATGCTGATATATCTTTGTTCCAGCCTTGTTGAGATTGCATAAATCATTATTTTCCTAAATTCTCTGCCTTCTGATAGCAAAAAAAAACATTTCCACCTACCAAATATTGTGTGCAATATATGCTACATTGTAGTATATATATTGCACTGTACTTGTTACTTTTCATATTTGGCGAATACTAGGAACTAAGTAATATGAATCTTTTTCCAGGACCATAAAAGGTTGAAATAAATATATAGCTGAGCCCATGAGACCTTTGTGGCAACCACTGAGCACATAATGCTCGGACCTCCCGTTTTCGATTTCCGGCACATGAGCCTGGTTGGCCTAGAGGAGCTGCACTTTCCCCGTGCTCCGAGAACTATAGCCTGGTCCCATGGGAGACCGTTGTCATAGCGGAGGCCTAATAGACTCCTGTAGTATGTCCCGCTAGGCTCGGGCCAAGGTTGGGGACTTCTTTATGGTTCATCCCATACCCACGGGACACCTTTAACTTCCATCTGCGCTGGCCCCTGAGTATAAATATTCATAAAGCAGATGACCTCATTTCCAAGGGCAACCAACCCTTAAGGTTAAAGATTATCGTGGTCATGAAAGGCAGAGGTTTCATTTTTGTTTCTGCACATAAGCTGCACTAAAGTCATTATGCATGGACTGTAAAGCTGGATGGACATGCATGCATTGCTGGGGGGGGGTGTCACAGATGTACCGCTATATAATAAGCTTGGTAATGGAGTCATTGGCCAGTACGAAGCGCGAACACCATGGTCAGGTGACCTGGCTGGTGTCACTATGGTCACAAAAGTTGTTTCCGATGTCCATAGTAGTTTGTGATGAATGTAATTTCCATATTGACCATATTTAAATCATAAAAATAAAAATACCTGCAAACATAATTCATATACCTAAATAATTAACAGGACCTGACCTAAACACAAATATTAATCCCCACGAACATGGTTTTGTCTCAAAAATGCAAACATTAATCCCCGTGAATAGTAATGAGTTTAGAGTACTGGTAAATCCCTGTCGGTTTAGTAGCCCATAAACTTTACATGTCAATACAGTAGTCCCTCTCTAATAAGGCCACCCTATTTGTCAAGAAATTGTGGCCACATTAGAGAGGTGGCCTTCAGTGAGAGGGAGAAGTAAACACATTGATAGTAGTAGCAGCAAAGACCTGTGGCCTTATTAGAGAGGGTGGCCTCTTTTGAGAGTGGCCACTAAGAGAGGGACCACTGTATATATGTTTCTGTCGTGAGCTTTGAAAAGTTTTCTTTTTACTGTATTTCTTCAGCTAAACAGAAATTAGTGTATATTTTGCGAAAAACAACACCCCCCCCCAAATAAACTGAAAACCGAAAGAAAACTTTTGTTGACTCCTTTTTACATGTTTAAAGCTTTCAATATTATAAATGTCATATATGAAATGCATAGTACATGTATGTGTAGAGAATCCATACTAGTACCTCTAAGTGGACATTACATATGCCTTGATTAGCATTACAGGAGTATGTGCTGTATTAAAATACGACTACTGAAATTGGTTTGATCCAAGTGACACTGACATTTTGTTGAAACATCAGGAAAACTCTGAGTGTACAGCTATCCCAGGAACACAAATACGTGCTTGAGTACGCAAAGAGTATTAGTTACGAGTGTGACGGCGAACTTTTCCTGCTGAGACACACTGCTAGATGTGTGGTCAATAGTGCACCAGTGGATTTCTTCATGTCTCCCGCGTCATCAATGATTCAAGGCATGTGTTTAGTGGAAAACTGTTTGTTCGGGCAATGGGGTCACCGTTTTTTCCTCTTCTCTCCGATAGTGCCACCAGAGAACAGTCTTGATTTCCCTTGGCGGTACAATTTCGACCAGTGGGCCGCCCCCTGGAGGACGTTTTGTTCCAGCGGTGGCCCACAGACGTTAGAGTTGTTGCTATATTTCCAGGGTAACCCCACAGTGCTAACACTGCTTCGGCTTCTCGTTAAAGTAAATGACTCACATTTTAATGCCGTTGGGGAGGGATAGGGGTTGAGTGAGATGGGAGAGCTAGGGAGAGGGGTGTATGTGTAACAGAACGGGGTATAGTAGGTTAAAGCTTAGTGTGATGGGAGGGTTTGGTGGAAACTCCTGTGGGGGGGTGTACCACGTCTTGGATCAAATTGGAGCTTGTTGGCCTCGCGGCGTCCCAGGAGTCATATAACCCGGAACAGGGTTTTGTGTTATGTGTCCGTTCAACTTCTACAAAAGTCAGTAGTGGAGGGGCCCGGGAGGGGGGAGGGGAAGGGATCAAGCAAGGTCCTGGCTGACTTCAGAGCATGGCGCCTGTCCGTTTGGCTAATCAATGATCATGTATCGCATGGCCCATGGAGCAAGAAGTTCGTGCTCAGGGGAGCCAAACCGGGAATCGGCTAATACAAGGTCAGGTAATATACAGCGTCCCCACAGCATCGACTTCTGTTTAAACTATCAGCATAAATTCACTCCCTCGCTGGCTGGTATGGTGGATTTCAATCCAGTCACTGAAAGTTGTGAAATGTCTAATTTTGAGCTGACATTGGGATATTGTAATGTCAAGATTTGAGTCGCGGTGGAAGTGACGGAGTGATGCTTGTTGTGGCTAGTTAAGAGCAGTGAGTTTACCATGTGTTTACAGCAACCATTGCATCTGTCTGCTTTAATCTTGAATGTTTATAAGTACAGTAATCCCCTATTTTAAAACCCTCTATGTTAAGGCCACCCTTGATTATAAGACTGCTTGATTTGGTCTCAAAGGGCAATTTTTTGTGTTAAATGACCTTTATTTTAAGACAACCTGCAATGTAAGACCACATTTTCTTGGTCCCAAGTGGTCTTAAAATAGAGGGACCACTGTATCACATACAAGCGAGTGGTGTTAAGAAATAATTTTGTGGCTTCAGAGAAATTTTTCATGTATCTCTTGAGCTGTTTTTTGTTTCAAATTTCAAACGTCCGATACAAGTATGGTGTGGTTATTTGAAATGCGTATTTTAGTTTTCAGACAGATTAAGAAACAAAAATAAACAAACAAAACAAACAAAAACATCAGAAACCAAAAATAAAATCTTGAGAAAAAAAAAAAAAAAAACTTTATAGTGCCGGTATAACCTAAAATCATACCATATCCAAGCATGGCAAATACTTACAGTATATTATTGTGACTTAATTCTGAAAATCACTTGCTTGTAACTTTCGTGGCCAAAAAGCATCACTTTTCTCACAATAGCATGCCATATGTGATGCAGATTTGGGCTGTTTATAGCGACGGCGCCCCCTCTCCCAGCATACCACGTATTATTAATCTCCACGCGGCAGCTCCATTGTCAGTCTGGGATTCCTGGCTCCCTCGGGACCCGAAAAGACAGATGAGAAGAGTTGGTGCGGTCCCAGGGGGCCGCAGCCTCAGCCTACCTCCCTGTGCCCTGAAAACTCTCCCTCCTCCTCCCACTGCAAAGTCCTGCTTGCCACGGACCGCGGGAGGGGAGGGGGGGGGGGGGGGTTGTGAAAGTTATTTCCTGAAAAGGCTTTGGCCGGCTGAGTGTGCTGTAATGGGCCCTTCGAGATTCCGACTTCATTACAGTCTAATTCCCAAATAGTCGACTAGGGTAGGGTCCTGTGGGAGTTCACTCCAAATTATTCTTGCCCAGTTTCGTATGGTAGCGGTCTCTTCCATCCCAGGCTCCCCCCCCATGCTGTATAGCCTGGGCCCTGATGATATGGTGCTCTAGTGGCATAAGAAAATGGATGACGCAAAGTTTTATACCAGTGATAGATGTTGCACTTTCAAAGAGTCCGTATTGCTAGTCTAAGGTTTTTTCCTTGTGGGGGTAGAAAAAAAGCTGTCCAAACATGTAATGTGTCAGATGAGAAGGTGATATATGAAGTATGAGCACATTGCACTGCTCCAAATTTGGCATGCATGGTCCGGGGGTCATGATATCTTCATTTCTTTATTAATGCAGGAAAATGAATATTCATGAGCCTGAGTGAAAAAAGAGTGAAACATCAAAAAGAACTATATAAGTTTACCACACTTTACTGATGATTACAGACGACGTGTACATATATCTCTGCCATCAGTAAATGTTGACTGATAGGTCTGCTAAGCTGGGACGTAAGTTGTGAAATTGCAACACATGTATTGTGGGGCATATAACGCAGAATAGGGGCATGAATGTATGTTGCTACTGGACTCCACATTCACCTTAGAGGAAACAATGTTCTAACAGGTCAGAGTCGAAAAGTGTTACAATCCCCTCCTATGGATCTTGATCACTGACTGATGATGTCAAGGTCATCACAATTAACTTCTGATGTGATGTTTCACTTTTCAACTGTGAGAGGTAAGAGCATCCTTCCTCTAACAAAATAGGGTGTATTTTAACCCTTGCTTACACAGAGCAACTATAGTCAGTTCATGAAAATCCACATTTCTGGTGGAGTTAATGAGATGACAGTTCCTGTCAATGGGTTGAGAGTTCAAACCCCATCTGTGGCACTTACTTATATCCTCCATGCCATTGCCCAACCACTACCTTGGCCTGGTTTAGCCACTTGTGGACAAAAGGACCAACCCAGGTCCGTTTCATTTTCTTTTCAGTCATCTGTTAGCAGAATCTCATATCTTGCCATGTGGCTCGAGTCTGTTATGACAGACCTACCTGTCTTGAAAGGTCACATTGTTTTGTCCTTGTTAGGACCTTGTCATAAAAATTGCCATTTCCTATGATCCTGTACTCGCATGTTTTATGCGCATGTTTTGGGTGATGATAAGTACTGGTAGTCACTGCAATGAAATTGGCAGCAGTGATAAAAAAGTGGTTAAAATGTCAATCTAAGGAGGATTTTCTGGGTTGCCCCTGTATCATGTGTATAGCCTGTCCTGTCTGGAACCTTTGAGTGGGACTGACAAGTTCCAGCTGGATGTCACAGGGGGCCCATCCTCAAACTTGCCCTGTCTCCAAAAGATCAAGTGGGACATTTAGCCTCTAACTTCGGCTCGGTCGGGAAGTCACTGGGAGCATCTCAATTGGTATGCAGAGAGGATCGGCCTGGCGTTTTGGTTTGCTCGGAAGGCAGAACCAAATTGTGATAAAGCTGAGACCGCGGTTCCAATCTCATTGGACGCTTACATGAGCGGGAACAGAGGCTATATCGGCGAGTCAAGCAATCTGTAAATGGCCAATATCAGTGGCAGCGAACCTCCAAAACAGGCGGCGGGCCTCTGGGGACGGGGCGGCCCTTTCGAATCCCGGTCACATCTCGTCTTGCGAAAATCAAGATGAAATAGGACAAAGACGAAGACTTATTTTGAGCGGGTAATGAACAAAAAATTGCACTGGGCCACATTGTCTGTGGCTTCACCTCTAATTATCAGAACTATCTTATCCCAACACCTGTACAACAATGGTGGTAACTGGGGGCTCTGGAGGCTAATAAAATGTAATACCATCGATTAGGTGGGGGACTCCGGGGTCCCATGAAGCCCCGAGTTATTGGATGGACTGTGGGAGTTGGGGATCCATGGTCGGCATGGCAGCGACTCTGTTCTCTACCCCGACTCCATTACACCAATCCCTTGGCGTAATTTTTCTTACCATGGCCGGATAAATAACCTGCAGGCAGCCCAATTATCACCTCAGATCACAAGGTCTCCGGAGTCCCATCTTCAGTAAGAGGAGACAGGGCGGACTCTTTGCCCCGCTGACTGGGATCGACGGATGGCGGACGGCCCGGCCCGGTGCCGTGGCTAGATTTCCCCCTGCCATTTTGGTCGCCTGAGCAACCCGGACAGCCGCTGGGGCCAACTTTTTCCATCTTGAGTCAAGTCAACAAAGTAACATCAAAAGTGGAGAAAGTGAAGGCTTGGGGGAGTCTGGGTTACCAGGGATGACTCCCGGCAGACGCGACATCCTAAGTTGGACCACCATATTTCATGGCCTCCTCCGGGTGATTAATATACCCCCGGCCTAGGCTTGGGGGGGTAGAGGATTGGGGTGGGGGGAGGGGGAGGGCAGGGTGTGGTCATGATGGGACGAGATGAAGAGGCAGAGGGAGAGGTGGAGACAGAGGGGCTGCGGGAATACGGAAGACCTTTATGGCCTGTGGGGGTTGTTATCTCCCTGGCAGACACCCCCACTCAGCCGCCCTTTATGGCTCTCCGTGTCTAGGTGATGTTGGAACACTACGTACAAGGTGCAGACACCAGTGGTTCACACCAGTCGCTCACACCTCCCCAGCTGAAGGGGAGTCCGCCCTCGGGAATTATAGACAAAAAAGAAGACCTCTTCGGGTGCAGGCATTGGAACCCTGCTCCCCCCTCCTCCTCCCCCCTCTGTCAGGAGGTCACAGCAGTGGAGGATGCTGATATACTAACTGAACAGGTAGTAAATTATTCAAAAGCTTGAATTTGTAACAGTCTGTGCACTTTATGAGTCTGACACATGTCTGTAGTGATGGCTATATTTGTCATCTGAATAACTTCGGAGAGTAATTGCGGTGTTGTAATGTACTTGTAAACCATGTTCACTCAGTTATATATTTTTATCGGTTCATTTGGAAAAACTGGAAGTACGGGTAAAATTAAATTTTGCTTGCAATTTTACACTTTTAACCTACAATGCTAAGGGTTGGGACACAGTTAAAAGGTTTATAAAACTCGACTTTGAACCTATTAAAGTCTGTACTTAATACAGTAAATAGCTCCCCTCTAATAAGGCCACCCTATTGGCAAGAGATTGTGGCCACATTACAAAGGTGGCCCTTAGTGAGAGGGAGAAGTAAATGCATTAATAGCAGTAGTAACAAACTATTTTGGTCATATTAGGGAGGGTGAGTTCACTTGAGAGTGGCCACTGATAGAGGGTGCACTGTATGTCAATGCACTCAGCATCATTAGTCAAGTTCTTAAATATATACAGTGGTTCCTGCATTTTAAGACCAATGGGGACCACCCTTTCAGCCAGAAAATTATGCTGGTAGGCCTAGTCTTAAATTGAAAGTGGTCTTAAAACAGAAAAATATTTATATTGGAAAAATATTATAAGGATCATGTCATTCAATCATTATTACATGGTCTTAAAATAGAGGAAACTCTAATGTAAGGGAGAGGTCTTAAATCTCAGGCACCAAGTAGATCTTGTGATATAGACTTTACCATCCTGATAGGCACTTGGTGATGCTGAGAGAAAGTCTGGATGCAAAGCACAATTTCCGAGCTTAACTGGAGCTTAATTCACTGAGGGGAAACATGTTGGATACTGTTTAAGTAAACAAGAAAACCTGGTTTTCTGAATGTTTTGATGTCTTGATGTCTAGATGTTGGACTACAGTAGAACCAGTCTTGAAAGACCGCCCCATTGGCATCAAAATGGTCTTTCAAGACAGGTGATCTCATTGCTGTGGTGTCGTAAGACTGGTTTCACTGTATGTAGTTGAAGTGGTCACAGCTTCCTGCCAGTACATTAGTCAATTTTTTGTGAAATAAAAAAATTCAATGGGGGTGGCAATTAAAACAACAAAAACCCAACAAATTTGGAGTAATACAAAAAACATTAGGTATTGGTCTACACAGCCAGCCGTGCAAAAAAAAAAATTCGGGAAGTTTTTATGGAAATAAAACTGTATTGCTTATTTTTCTATTAATATTTGCAGCCCTGGTGATACTTATTTTTTTTTCCAAGAAAAAAATAAATGGGGTGGCGGGACAGATAATTTCTCCCTGCCCCCCTCACTCCCTGACAAAAAAAAAAAAGAATCCATCTACCTAGGTTTAGTTTGGTGTGACCGGACTAGATTAAGAGCCTAAGCTTAACATTCACAAATTAGCAGATCCTGTATAATAATTAGCATATCCTGTATAATAATTAGCATATCCTGTAATGTTTGTCTTCTGTTTTCTGTTGCAGGAGCGATCACCTCAAACTGCACCTGAGGACCCATGAGGGCAGCCAGCCATACAGCTGTCCTGTGTGTGTGTACAGCAGCCCCAGCCTGCCTGCCTTGACAGCTCACATGTTATCCCACAAACTCCCCAGTAACGCCCCATCTCCCACCGCCATAGACAGCAGCACTGCCAAGCCTGCAGTTAGCATTGCTACAAACACAGAGAAGCGGGCGTCTGGCGGAAGCATGGCCTCTTTGGATCCAGAATGGGCATGCCCGCAGTGCAGTGTCCAGTGCAGCAGCGTGGAAGAGTTCCAGATACATCTGCAGAGCCATGCGGAGGACTCAGCCATGGATCAGGACAAGGCCATGCTCAGCTGTCCGTACTGTGCAGAGATATTCGTGGAGGAAGAAGTCCTGGAGCTGCATATAGAGCAAGCGCACACGGTGGAAAGCGTCAACAAATGCCAGCTCTGTGGCCTCAGCTTTCTGGATCAGGATGACCTCACGCTGCACATTAAGAGCCACGAGACGCTGACGATGTTGAAGGAGTCCCAGGCTGCCGCTGCCGCCATGTTGTCATCGGGTTCATCCACGTCGTCCTCGTCGACATCACGGGATTCCATGGCACATCTCCAGAAGAAGAAACGACTGGAGAACATGACCCGGTCATTGTATCCTGTCAAAAAGGAGATGATTGGAAAAATTGGACACTCTGATGGTAGCAGGATGGAAGCAGAAGGAGTCAACAAGCTGGACTGCCCCTACTGTAGTCAGAAGGGTTTCAGTAACCTAGCGGGACTCAGTGTTCATATTCGCACCGTTCACACAGGCCTCAATGATAACCTTATCACTTGCCATATCTGCCATGCTGGTTATTCCTCCTCAGACAAACTGTCTAGCCATATGGAGAAGGAGCATCCTCAGCTGCTGAACCCCGACCCTTTAGAGATCAAATTCCCCTGCGACTACTGCGTACAAGAGTTCAACAGCCCGACCTTACTCAAACAGCACAAGGAGGCTGTGCATCAGATCTCAGAGCTTCTCCCCAAGCCAGTCGATGTGGTCTACTGCTCCCAATGCACCATGGGTTTTCCCCATATCTATGCCCTAGCGGAGCACATGCATCATATCCATGGTTACAACAAGACGGGTAACAAGGCTAGTCCAGCAAGCACTCCTAGCAAGCTATCGCCAGGGTGTACCTCGGTGGCCAGTAACTCGAGTCCCGACCCTATTAAAGTTTCTCCTGGAGCCGATCTCAAGTTTCCCAGTGCTGGAGAACTCACATATGGTCTGGGTGTCACTAGGGAATCATTCTTGTGCGATCACTGCAACTCGACATTTCATGATCTCAAGTCCTACCAAGTGCACCTCAAAAACCATGTGGACTCTTCATTCGTTAAGTACACTTGCACCGAATGCCAGGCGGAGTTCACCAGCCAGGAGCAGTTGGAGAGCCATGTGTTTGTCCATTTCCTCGCCCTGACAACGGAGTATGGCTGCACTAGCTGTCTGAAGCTTTTCTCCAAACCAGATGAACTCCAAAAGCACCTGATGGACATTCATGCCCACCATTTATACCGATGCTCGCTGTGCAAGGAGGTCTTCGACTCCAAGGTCAACATCCAGGTTCATTTTGCCATCAAGCACAGCAATGAATGCAAGCTGTACAAATGCACTACCTGCACCATGGTGTTCCGTTCGGAGATGGAGTGGCAGCTCCACGTGAAGGTACACCACCTAGGGATCCAGGATCCGTACCGCTGCTTCTTCTGCAAGGAGAGCTTTGGCTCCGAGGCCGAGATGCAGCGTCACTTGGCCACACACAAGAAACAGTTTCCTTGCCCCCTGTGTGAGGAAGCCTTCCATGTAGAATATCTGCTGGACAAACACCTACAGACCAAACACTGCCCTGAGGGAGGGCAGAAAGGAGCACAGGTTACAGCAGATGGAGCCGTGAAGGTCAAGGTCAAATCAGAGCCTGTGGCACCCGATGTTTCCCTGGATGGGTTTAGATACAGCTCTCCTCCAGCGGTAAAAGAACCAAAGCTGTCCCTCCCGATCAGCGACAGTTCCCCAGTCAAGCCTCCGCGTATGTCCCCCAAGGTGTCTCATAGGAACTCCCTGTCCCCAAAACCCACTGGTCCCCCACAACCCTGCAAAGGAGACCTCATTTACAAATGCGAGATCTGTGACGTCAAGTTCTCAGATGAAGGCACCTTGAACAAGCACCGGATGCACGACCACAGCATCTCACCAGAGATGCAGATGGCTTTCCAGAAAAGCCTGGAAGCTGGCGAAGCCAAGAACGTGAAGCTGTCATCGAAATCAGGAGGCAGCTCAGGAGGCAGCTCAGACAAGTTCAGCCAGTTGTGTGTCTACTGCAACCAAACGTTCAAAACCAAGAGCGAGTTGGAAAAACACATGAAGACTCACGTCACCCCTAGCAACCAGAAATGTAACATCTGCGACGAGATCTTTCCAAGCGCGAGCATCCTGGCGGAACACAAGCTGACGCACTGTAAGGTGGTGAAGGGAAACATGTGCGTGGTGTGTAAGGTCGCTATGAAGAGTGAGGAACAGTTCTACAGTCACTCACAGCAGCACGGTTTCCAGGGAACCAACATGCAGTGCGTCGTCTGTCGCCAGACACTGGCCTCTATGCTGGAGCTCCAGATGCACGGCAAGCACCACTTCCAGAACACGGCCAACTTCTACACATGTTGTGTGTGTCTGAAAAGCTTCGACGCTAAAGAGAACCTCATCTCCAAACTCAACACCAATGGCCGCACTTACTATGTCTGTAAGCCTTGTTACCATGGCGAGACCTCAGAAAATCTCACCTGTCCGACTTGCGGTGCTCGCTGTGAGTCGAAGGTCCAGCTAGAGAGTCACATGCTGACTCACAGGAAAAGCTTCCAGTGTATCAAATGTCAGCAGTCGTTTGGGTCAGAATACGAGATCCAGCTCCACGTGGCCACTCATCTCATGCAGGAGGGCAATGTTCACGAATGTCGGATCTGCAACCGTATCTTCGAGTCGCCTTCCAAGCTGCAGTGCCATCTGATCGAGCATACGTTTGAAGGAATGGAGATCAAGTGTTACGTGTGCGGCATGCTGTTCACTCAGGTCACTGGTATACAGATGCACGTGCTGGAGCATGGCGTGAACGCCCGCCAGTTCTCTTGCACCCAGTGCCCGCAAAAATTCTTCTTCAGCGCCGAACTCCAGAACCACCTCTACAACCACGGCCTGCGGGTCCCCGTGGCAACCAACAACTACCAATGCCCTGAGTGTCCGAAAAGTTTCGACAGCATCGCCCAGCTGGCCAATCACCACAAGGTCCATGAGAAGAAGGACTCCGTGCGGCTACCCTGCTCGCTGTGTTCAGACACATTCCCCAGTATGATGGCCCTGCAGCAGCATTTCTTCCTGGTCCACTCAGGGCTGGAGAAGGAAAAGCCGATGACCAACGCCACCGTGGGGAAAACCCCGGTGAAATGCGCCGAGTGTCACAAGGAGTTCCCCAGCCTCAGCAGTCTGCAGGGTCACATGAGGGTCCACAGTTCAGCACACAAGGCCAAGCAGGCAGCCCTGGCTAGCAGCGGGCAAGGTAATGTCATATACGTGTAGTAGTAGTAGTAGTAGTGGTAGTGGTAGTAGTAGTAGTAGTAGTAGTAGTAGTAGTAGTAATAGTAGTAATAGTGGTAGTAGTAGATTCCCAGATCTTTTGAAATATTCAGATGCTTCAGCTATAGAAAAATTAAAGTTTATGTTTTTGGTAAAGGGAATAGAACTTCTAGTGACTCTCAGGGTGATATATGTTAATACATGTAAATATGCACACAGATTATCATATGCATGATTCTTCTTCCTGAATTAGATGCGGTTTGATCATATGCTGCCTTTTTTGTGTCTGTGATACTTGTTTTTGAATCATTGTTGATGTTGCTCATGTCTTCAGATGAGAAAAGCCAGTGTACTGAGTGCGGGAAAGGGTTTAGTTCACCCAAGAATCTCGCTTTCCACATGCGCTCGCATACTGGGGAAAAACCTTACGAGTGCCCCGTGTGCCATAAGAAATTCTCACGTATGTACATCATGTACATCATTGTCGATGGATTCATGAAAACAGAAAAAAATTAACATGAAATTTTTACCGTATCAGAGACTGGACATTGTAGCTCTTCCCGAGCTTTCGGCATCACTGGCCTTCTTCAGGGGTGGGGAAAATGTTTACTTTGTACTAGTGAAGATGTAAACACTTATCCTGTTTGTTGTTACATTTGTATGACCGTGCAATTGTACCGGCATATATAAAATTTACACTATTAAATATAATGGCGTAAACAAACTGTGTACTAAACGGTTGCATAGTGTTTAGTGTTTGGTCTGTTCCTTTAGACAAGATAAAATACCGTGTACAAAATTACAAACCAGTATAAATCCTTTGCCTCACATTACTTGTAGGCAAAGAGAACCGTCGGTCCCACATGAAGACTCATATCGGTGTTAAGCCGTACCAGTGTCCTGTGTGCTCGCGGAACTTCTCCCGTCGGTGCCATGTCAAGGAGCACATGAAGGTCCACTACACTGAGGTAGGATAAACGCTTCTGGGGCGGGGTTCGTAAAAATATTCGAGTCTTAAGTTCTGACTTAAGCCAGCAATTGACCACTGTGATTGGCCAAGATTATGACTTAAGTATAAAGTTGGACATATTTGTTTTTGAGAATTCCAACTGACGACGGGGTTCTTAAAAAAAATTTTGTCTAACCTTTGACTTAAGTCAGCATTCTGAGCACTGTGATTAGCTAAGATTCTGACTTAAGTTTAAACTTGGACTTAAGTTTTTGGATAACTCCAACCCTGAATTTCTTACGTCTAAGAAGAAAGTGGTCTTCAATAGTACAGTAGTCCCCCTCTAATAAGGCCACCCTATTTGCCAAGAAATTGCGGCCACATTAGAGAGGTGGCCTTTGGCGAGAGGGAGAAGTAAATGTGTCCATAGTAGTAGTGACAAAAAATTCTGGCCACATTAGGGAGGGTGGCCTCTCTTGAGAGTGGCCAATAAAAGGGAGGGATGACTGTACAGTATACCTAGGATATAAACATAGAATTGTAACATGATCGTTGCATTAATTGTAGTCTTTGTAGTCTAGCGTATGGTGACGATCCATAGAGTGCAGTTTGGATTAAAGTTTTTAAAATACAGGTTGAACTACATGTATGGCACCTTTATCAAAGATATAGGTAAAGGTTCTATTTGCCATTTCCTGAAATGACAGAAATTGCATATCATTAACCAGCTAGTGTAGCGTATAATAAAGCTCATATTCAATGGTAATAAACTCACACAGTGAAGCTAGTGGTTAAGGTATTTGTTTTGGGTGGGGAGGTCAGGGTTGGATGCCCTCATTTTAACATCTTTAATTAAACGTTAAATGGGTCAGGCTTTGTCAGCTGTAAGATTTTCATAGGTCAAACTTCTAGGTAAAGAATGAGATGCTCACTAACAACAAACTGAGTGTTTTTTTATTACAAATTGATATGGGAGTAATCAATTGTGTTTAAGGTACATGTGTACATGTAAACTTTTGAACAGCTGCATTACCATTTAAATGTTCGAAAATTGCGATAATAATAATTGAATGTGTCCCTTTCTTTTCAGCCTACCACCCAAACCTGCGACACCTGCGGAGAGAGCTTCACGCACGCCCAGCATATGAGGCGACATCTGGTGCTGGTCCACAACAAGATGCCTACCTACACCTGCAAGCTGTGTAGTCTGGGTCTTCCGACGTCACAGGACCTGTGGAAGCACCTCCACCAGGTTCACGGCATCTCCGACGACTTCATGGATGCGCTCAGTGTCGAGAGCGACGACGGAGGACAAGAGCCTGATGACGCTGGCGACGTTGCCCGCGGTGACACTGTCGGCCACCAAAATGGGAAAGACAAAGAGCTGGAGAACAGGTTCAAACACAGCCTGCCAGGGGGCGCTGGGGGTGGCACTGGACAGCCTGGTTTCCATGGCAACAGAGATTGTGACTCGGGGGTGAATTCTGATGTTAAGAGAACGAAGGAGGCATCTGGAGAAACGTCGGACCAAAAGCTGTATCCTGGAGTGATCGACGCTATGCCTAAACTAGATGCCAATGTCACCATAGTAACCAACCATCCGGAGCAAGTAACCGTTAGCTGAAATAGCTGACATTCATGGTGTTGTGTTGATATATCTGTGTGGTTAGTAAAAATGGGTTTAGTCAATATTTTACCACTGGTTTGGTGTAGTGTGAATATGATATTTTCTTTTAAGTTTCCCGAATTGTACTTTTGATACTGTATGAGTTTGGTTGTCGATTTCAGTAAAGGTGTATGACTTCATACTGAGACATGTTGTTTAAATAAATTTAAAAGCTCTTTGGAGCCATAATGTATTATGTCATTGTTTGTAACAAAACAGATTATCGCCGGTCTTTGAACTTAAAAGGGATCTGCTATGAATACTAGTACTGCTATGCTGTTACTGTTTCCACAGTATGGAAGGGATTAATAGAACCTTTGTTGTAACACCACCTTATTGGCCATAAAAAGGGTCTCTCAAGACAGATGGTCTTTGCTGACAGGTTCAGTTGCATTGAAATGCAGGACCTTCTGTCAGGAATATGTGGTCCTTCAAGACAGGTGGTCTCTTGAGACAGGTCTTACTCTGTACATTTTACTGTCTGAAGAGTATTCTAGATTTGTTACACCAGATATAGTAGCTACGCTAATGGTTTATAGATCAACTATTTATAGTGCCATAGGTGTAATAGGTGATTAGGGGAGGTGTGCAAGGATATTATAGCAAATAATAGTAATGTTTGCAGGGACAAACTGAACATTTCGTGTGTCCTAGGTATTTCTTACTCCGTTTTATTTTATTGCGACATTTGTAGTGCTAAGATATGATTGTAAGCTGTAAACATTCATGAAGGATGCTACGTCTGTGTCATATGACAAATAAAAGTTCAATATTAAACTGGACTCGCTTGTTTATGTTGAATCTTTCAAGACCTATATAGGTATATAATTGTATAATGCTACCCCGAATAAGCATGCTGTGCTATTGCCCAGGTTTCCACTCTCTCACATTACTTGGAGTACTATTTTGAATTACCTTCAATACTTTTCTGTTTTTTTTTCTGTAATATAGTTTAGAAGCAACATCCAGAAAATGAAAAAAAGCTGGTCAGTTTTTGTGGGACTTTGTGTTATTAGGGTCTTTGCTTCCATGGATACAGAGTGTATTCAAAATGTAGAGGGGGGGGGGACGCTACTATTGCGGTGTGTTGGTCCTATTGTGGGTAACACATTATCTTTTGGAAATCTGCATCTAAGCAGAAAATTTCTACGGATCTGAAAATTTCTGAACATTTCTCATAAAAGCAATATTAGTCCATGTCTTTTCTTTTGTGTGTATCGGGAAACCTAAAGTAAAAACGAAGGGATACAATGTCATGTATCTAATAGTGTTAACACAAAAAGGTACATAACTGGTTTCCCAAAAATGTTTCAAAACTTACAAGCTTTTCTGTATTCGTGACGTGAGAATCAATTAAACAGCATGTGCAGCGAAACTTGTATATCAATACCAATCTAAGGACTAACAAAATGTGGTCCTGATACACAGGTGGTCTTTATATGCAGG
>JAAUYG010098045.1_pt1 | contig 16257 bp, 16 predicted proteins | sample 7278091 | NCBI WGS metagenome assembly JAAUYG01 (sample SAMN14350201, study PRJNA611818) | marine sediment metagenome | isolation source: surface marine sediment (0.6m) | place: French Polynesia: Moorea | collected 2018-08 | reverse complement strand
TTAGAATACCGGTATCTGGTTAAATCTTAGTATGCTGTATACACTTAGCTATAAGTAATAATTTAAATATTGTTAGAAAAGTGACCAAATGTATTTTCTCACATTGAATGTGCTCCTATGCTGAATTGGCGATTTCAATTAAGTTTTTATAATGATTCTTCTGAAAGTACATGTTTATGGGTGTCCTTTTTCATTACAGCCATTTCAGTTCCCCGTGGAAACGCTGAATGAGGAGTATCGAAACAAGTGTCTACCTCAGGCATTAGCCTGTTCTGAGAACTCAGTGGTCCAGGTGTGTTATCATGAGCGGTTTACTGTATCCTGTCTTCGTAAACTAGGGTAGATATGGATACACACCAAAGTACCTGTACCGGAGTTTTCTGAGAATCCGCCCTGAGCGGCAATATGGAAAATGGGGGTCAGCTGATGTGAAGTTTGGCCACAAATTACCACCCGGGCGTCAATATGGAATGTAAAGCCAGACAGGTGGGCTTATAATTGGAAAGTCTATACTGGTACTACATGTGTATTTGAACCCTTTCCCTGGCTATACCAGCCGGACAGAGGCAGCAGGACATTTTCAAGATATTTACTGGTACAAAATCACACTGGGTGTGAAACCATTTAACCCTACTAGGGGTTCTGACACAGGCCACTGATATCCCTTGGCCAGAAATCACCCCTGTTCAACCCTGTACCGGGTAACCTCTAACAAAATGCTCTGGTGATGGGTTAGTCACCGCATCCCAAATCCCAGAACATTACCCCTGAATGACCATCACTGGCAACATGTTAGGCCAAACTTTTGCTCCAAAGTAACGCCCAGGTCCTTTTTTCATCCGATAAATCGCCCATGGGCAGATTATCGGGTGGGCGGATTCTCAGTAATCTCCGGTATGTATATATGCACAGTGTGCCTAAGTTTTCATTTAGGAATTTTCAGGAAACAAGATAAAGGGCTTGTTTCTTGAAAATTCCTAAATTAAATGTTCTTGGATTAGAGTCCATTAGACCCATGGTTCACTGGAGGGTTCGGTTAACTTTTGTTTATCATATACATTGTATACCAGTACTTGACTTTTATGTTGTTTATAATAAGTAATAGGGTTTTACTATTATGATTAGCCAAGAAGATGCAAAAATGCCAAGTGTAAACCAACAGTCATTGTTCTTTCAAGAATGCTCTGTCTCTATCTAGTGTTTGCTTGTGTCTGTTGCTATGGTTACATACCACTCGCTTCCTGTGTGTAGGACCCACAAGGAAGGAACTCTGCGAGTGAGGACCGAGGGAGAGGAGGACTCTGTGGCAACCGGCAGCTCGGAGGGTACATTCTCTGTCCTGGATCTGGATCAGCTGTACACCAGGTTCTATGTCGGCGGCGTGCCCACACGGGCTGGGGTAAGACACATAATGTAACCACCAAGCAGAACATCTTAATCCTACTAGTCAGTAATTGCTGAACTAGGGATCCGAATTATACTGTTGTCTTGAAAATGCATTCTGCAGTTGTATTTGTTCTACCATCTCTATCACACCAGCAAGTTGGTCATTAACTGTACACATTTCACTCTATCACGTTACCTGGCTGACCATAATTGTACACGTTTCACTGTATCCCTTGGAAGACTGAAGCTTGCCAGGATTGAAACTCCACACTTCTGATGCTTGCCAACATTAATTAATACAGTTAAACTTGAGTCTTAGGACAAACTTAGGGAAAACCCCTGAACTTAGTGATCTATGAAACATCATACACCTGTGCCATATTGTTCTGGAATTAAGACCAATCCAGAATTAGGGCCACACTAACGGTGATTGTCATTCTGGGGTTCCGTCGTAACTGTCTGTACTGACCATATCTGTTCTCCCCCAGCTGAGCAATGTTCTGACGTACCAGAGGTACCAGGGCTGTATAGAAGATGTGAAGCTGGACGGAGTGCCGATTGGGCTGTGGGACTTTGCATATGGAGAGAACAATGGGGAAGGTTGCTACACCAGGTAGGGAGGTCAGAGGGTTGCAGGGTGTAACTGGAACACACAGTGATCCTAGGGGAGCTAGCAAGGGGGACAGACTAGCGATTTTGGTCACGTTAGAACGCACATGTGAGTCACTATAACCTTGGACTGAAATGCTTTGGTAGATAGAAAGATAGAAAGGTTGTTTATTAGTTAGACCTTGTTTGCATAAACTTGGTTTTAATAAGAAACAAAATAGCAAGGTTACACATATTCAGATACCCTTTGGTAATGAGTTTAATGCCTTACAAAAACAAAAAATAAAAGTTAAATTTTAAAATTTCTAGTCTGCGTGTTGATAAAAGCAAATACACCAGTCCCTGATGACATATCCATAACTTTATACCTCTCATCAGGAACAGCCTGATAGAGCCACCTCCAACCGGGTTCCGATTTGACGGCAAGGGTTACCTCATCCTGGCTCAGGAACGTTTCCGACCACAGAGAGCCAGCTCTATCAACTTCAAGTTCAAGACGTTTGCCAATGAAGGTCTCATGTTCTACATGGCCAAGGACATTGATTTCTTCTCTGTGGAGTTGCAGGATGGCCAGGTTCTGTTCCAGTATAACCTTGGGTCTGGTCGCGCCATCCTGCGGTCTGACACCGAGAATGGTTATAATGACGGGGAGTGGCATACGGTGGAGGCGACGCGGGTAGACAAGGACGGACTGCTGAGGGTGGACGGAGTCACAGGTATTGGGCAGTCATAGGTAGTCAGTGGTATCACAGGTAGGGGGTGGAGCCACATGTAGGGAGAACCACTGGCAGTGGTTGGAGTCACAGATGGGGGGTAATCACATGGGTGGATGGGGTCACAGATAGGGTGGGGTCAGGGGTGGAGTCAGGTCGGGTCATGGCACAGGTCATGGGTGAATTCGGAAGTGGGGTCACAGGTACTGGGTGGTGTGGGGGGGGGGTAGGTAGCGGGGGCAGTGACATGTATCGGAAAGAGCCACAAGTAATGGGTGATCACAGGTATGGGGCTGTCACGTATAGTAGGGCACGGGAACATACAGGTGGTATAGTCATTACTGGTAATAGGATCTGGCTAAGGTGTCAGAGGTAGGGTCAGGATCAGAGTTGGACGGGGGGGTGTTCATATGGAAGATAGAGTCACAACTAGGAGGTAGCATGGCTGGTATCAATCAAGGGACAAGGTCACCGGTAGAGTGGGTGAGATGTGGGTGTCACCATCTACTGTCACATGGCTATGTTGGTATCACCATGGGGTGGGAAGAATATGGAAATAATGAAAAGTGTATAGAGAAAGAGGTCGAAAAACGAAATAAGAGTTAGAAGATGAAAATGGGAAGCTGATACTTTTATACAAGTGACAAGTACTCAAAATGATTACAAAGAAAATCATTATGATGAATGCATCTTATTGCTTTCTGCAGCAGAGTAACTGAGGGGATTATACTTTAGAAAAAGAAAAACTGAACTGTTTTTTTTCTGCATTATGCTGTACAAGTATTTGAAGAAAAAATCTTAAGTTCTATGATAGGCATGCCATATTGTGAAATATGTTTTAGTCAGCAATGGAAGATCTCAAGGGGGACAAAAATCGCTGGAAATTGAAGACCAGATATATTTTGGAGGTGTAAAAGAACCCCATGGCATGACGTGAGTAGTGCTGCACCCTGGTGGGGAGATTTTCCATCGAACCTCGCTGCCTTGGAATGTGTGCTGCTATCGCCCTCTACAGGTCTGCAGTGACTTTAACATTGGTTAAGGGTCTGTTTTAGTGATAAGGCTTCTGACTTTAGATTCAAACTGCATAATCTGGCGTTACTGCTGGATGAGGGGCTTGCTAATTTTGCTTACAGGTATAAAAGGGGCCTTTCAGGTAGACCTTCACGAAACGAGTGTCCTGCAGATGGTTAGAGGGCATCACAGACCATGGACCAAGACACTTGGTGCAAATGACTCTCCTGTACACATTTACACAAACACACACACAACTCAACAGCACCCTACAGCTAACCACTGCCCCCAACAGCTAACCATAGAACAATTCAAGTAACAGGTTATAACGTTCTTGCTCTCAGTGGCCACTGGCAAATCTCCTGGCTTCTGGAAGAGCCTGGAAATTGAGGAATACATCTACCTTGGTGGCTACAAGGGCAACCATTCCAATTCGTATGTACCTGGCCACAGTGTATCTGCCATGTGTACTGGCTTGCATGTTTGCTGGAATGCTGGCATATCTGGTAGTGTGAGCGCTTTGATGAGACTTGAGGCTTGTACTAGAGACAGCTGGTCTTTTGCATGGTGTTTTGGCTGCTTGCTTCAGCTTGACTGTGTGTCTTTCAGCTTGGCTCTGTGCTTCAGCTTGGCTCTGTATGCTTCAGCTTGGCTCTGTATGCTTCAGCTTGGCTCTGTGTGCTTCAGCTTGGTCCTATGTGCTTCAGCTTGGCTGTGCTGCTTCATTTCTGTCCTTGATGTGGTATTATCTGGCACACTATAACTTAAATTTGACATGACAAGTTTAAAAACTTTATACATGTACTAGCAATGTCGGCCAATACCTGTCACAAATTGAGTAAAAATGCATGAATTCCGGGATATGCTATCTTATATTTTACTGCTAAACTATGTTTTAGCATGTATTGGCTTTATTTCTGTTTTTGTGATCTGTGAACATAAAAAAATTCAAATTGATGTACCAGCATTAATAAAGATTATTTGCATATATTTGTATCAGTTTAAATTCTAACACTGACCATCCCTTCTATCAGACTGTCACTTCTGCTTCATCTCTGCCTGGCTTTACCTTACGTTGAACCAATGGCCTAGAGTTCCAAGCATTTGTTCTTTGCTGGTCTACCTATGCTGGCTTTTGCCATAAATGTTTTCGCTTTGCTTTTGCCATGATTGTGCTGTCCATTGTTCTGCTACCCTACTGACACCTGTTGCACCCATACCCACTGCATATGCATGCTTTTTGTGACAGCAAACTTCATACAATAGGCAATATGAAATTTATTTTCTTATTTATAGTTATACATATATACCATGCGCATAGATTGTAACATGTTTAAACAAACATTAATGCTGTCTCTCACCACAGTGATATCAATAAGTTGATAGGGACATGAATTTGGTTGAAATTTACATTTGTTGTGTAAGTGTTATATGGATTTGATGATAAATTCTGTCAAATTAGTAGCTTTATAGTAATATCTAAGGCTGTCCAAGGCACTGTGCGCTGTGATAAGTGCTACTACTTCTACTACTACTACAACTATTACTACTAATACTACTACTGTTAATAATCACAGTTGATTACTTTTGAGCTGTTGGCATTGACAGTGTGCCTGGGTTTCTATCTCAGAGATGTGACACAGAAGCCATTTGAGGGTTGTATCAAGGACGTCATGCTTGGCAGCACTAACAGAGACCTGAATGACAATGTGGAGGTGAAGGGAGTTCTGCCAGGCTGTCCAGAGGTGAGTAACAACAGAGCTACCACCCACAATATAATGCAAAAAGGAGTAGAATTCCATTTAATGATTATCAAGTATTACCGTGCGAATTACATACATATACTTATATTAGAGGAAGAATTATGTGCCTGGCACTGCCTGCACATGGCATGCCTGGTAGGAATTATCAACTCATGTCATAATTTACTGGCATATAAATGTGCTAAATTACCGCAGTTAGTCATAGATTCAACTACCAGTAACGCTAAGGTGCCTTGAATTGCAGGTTCTTGACTGTTACGAAATCTAAAACTCTGTGCTGTCAGGATGCCCACTCATCATCCATTAGTATTACACACCACACTTGGTAAAGATGTGGATGGTCATCTGCCGCCATGCCTCGCATTTTCTCCCTTGACAGTCGTAAATCATCTTGTATTCATATCTCCAGGTGGCCCGAATCGTGACGTTTACACGAGAAATCCCTAACTCCTACATCGCCATGGACCCGGTTGCAATAGACAGAGATTTCTCGCTGTCCTTCAAGATAAAAACACGCGAGAATGACGGTTTGGTTTTCTACACGACAGATGATTCTGCCGAGCAGGTGAGGTGATACGCAACAGCAAACTCGTTAATTAACATAAATCAGTATTCATGATCTAAGAATAAATCTAATCCCATTGTAATCCATGCCAAGTCAACTATAATACCAGTGTCATATATATGTCTAAATAATTGTTACCTTGTACTAATAATATACTCTATTGTTATTTTGCAGCAAAACTCATTTTCCGTATCTGTCGTGGATGGTAAGGTTGTGGTTATTGCCACTCCTGAGGGTAAGCACACTGTGCTGGAAACCACTAATAACATCTATAATGATGGAGCCTGGCATTACATCACAGTGAGCAAGAGTGGGCGCAGGTAAGAAAATTTGCCCATATCGGGAGACCGCAAATACTCTTAACGTCCCGAACATCCGCGTTGGTTGGATGTATTTAACAGAAAGCTCAGTGCATGTTCTGATATGTTGTGGCCATTTTACATATATATATAATTACATATAGTTACATTGACCTGTGATTTCCAGTGTGTGTGAATATGTTCTGATGAGCTTTCAAGTGTTCATTTGTAACGTAGAATTTACGAGTTTTGCTATATGTCAACATACCTGCAGCTATGTCCATGGGAAGATTGTACAGTTGTTTTAGCGCCCCACTGTCTGGTTTCCATTGTTCAGCCTGCAGTTGGACGTGGATGATCAGGAGAACCTGAGGACTTCGATCACAGGAAAACGTCGCATTGAGACAACTTCACCGCTCTACTTTGGTGGCGTTAGACCCGGCTATGCCATTGTTAGGGAAAACGTGGGGACAGAGATGCACTTCGCAGGCTGTATTGGTGATGTGACAGTCAACGGGGAGTAAGTTTTGAAACAGATTCCAGGGTTGATATGGATGGAAACAGAAATTAGAATCAAAGAATTTCATGGAATGAGAGAGGGTCATGGCAAGACCCAATAGTTGTAATTATAATAGTGATATAGTTAACATGGACATAATTTATGTATATGCAAAGGATAATGAAATTGTTGTAAGTTAGTAAATCATATTGGAGTGTTTATAGAGGTCAAAGTAGTAACCGTACTGTAGCTTGGATCAATTTTGTGATTGGAGTGTCTTGCTCTAATTTGTCTGTTACTGGTTGGTATAGCAGATCTGCAAATATTGCTTTGTCACCAAAGCCCAAACTTTAATCTAGAAGTTTGAGATATATAATAATATATGTTCTGCTTTTCCTTTCACATTTTGCCACAAATATAGTGGATGTTATATTAGCCAGGCAGTGATATCTTGTGTCTCCAATTGAAGGGTTAATATTTTGTGTGTGTTGCCGTCATATCTGTTGCCGGAGTTAATGCTATAGCTTCCCCCGCTCTCTCCAGTTTCATAAACTTTGCTAGAGCTGCCCAGACTAACCAGTTGGGGGCGCTACTACAGGCGTGCCCTATCCCTGATCCTACAATGGAGCCTCTCACAGACTCTCCCACTGTACCCCCGCCATTCCCTACCCCCTCGTGGGGACCAGGTAGGTAGACTGCGCCGGCGTATATCCCAACCACATGTTGGCTGAAGTGACTCCTGGCACACGGCAACCTCTATTATCACCCACATCCTCTATTATCACCAACATTATACTTTGCAGTGAGCTTCAATTAGACTGTGGCAAGGCCATCTCTTTCTGGCACATGATCTAGATTTACTTTTTTGCCTCTCAACAAACAGCTCTGGGGGGACTCCAAACTGTTTTAGTTAAATGGGTTGACTAGGTGCACATGATTATACTGTATGTTAGAAAGAGAGGCCTTGCACACTACATAGTTTGAACCTGCCTACCACCAGAGTCTTCGCAGCCCTTCCCCTATCTTTAATAGCTAGCGCCAGCTAACTTAGTGTAGATACCAGTCTCGGTTAGACTAACTTCGTAGATTTTATTTTCAGTATTTCAGCTGATCAATTGCACAAAACTTTTTTCTGCACCAGCCGCGTTGCAAACCTCGACAAAGTCTTACCTGCCATCTTCATTGCCAGCGTCCATTTCTGTGTTTTCTCGCACTGTCATGTGTTTTGTACATACTTTACTTCCTGTAGCTCATTGAACTTTGCCTTGGCGCCACTGGAAGCCCAGCTTGGGGTGACGTTCGCGGCGTGCCCCATACCCGACCCCACCCCTGCCATCACTGAGTCCCCTTTCACACCACCTGGACCCCATGTCACAGTTACATACCCACAAGGTTGGCTACCAGCATGGGATAATTAAGGTTCAAACCACGCTACCCAGCTGCTACTTTCTAGATAAGATAATTAAGGCCAAATATTCTGTTTAATAGCTGTTTTAATTATTTATTTATTTTTTTTTTTGCCAATTCCTTTGTTTTGAATTCTTTGGTTTTTTACGGGGGGATAGTGAATTAGTTAACTGTTGCCTAGCAGAGTTGGGGGGGGAGGGGGGTTGCCTGTCTCATGTCCTGTGTGTTAGATGTTTGTACAACTGACAGCTACCTGTTTTCAATGTTGTTCTACTGTTACAATTTTTTGTTGTGTAAACAGGGTGATATTTTCAATAGCTGTTAAGTATGAAGGTGTTAGAAGCCTAGCATAGTCCAACAAATCCATATATTCCGTTTTGATACTGGTTTCTCCAGAACTAGCATATTTTTACCATTTTTCTATTGGGGAATTTTATTTTATTTTGTATTTGTTTTTGCATAGTATTTGGTAGGCCATCATAATTGCATGTTGATGTTAAAGCTTTACTTATTAAGTGTCTTTGACTTTAGTAAAGGGGTTTTCTCAAAAGTGGAATGGGTATGCCAGCTAACAAGATGACACAGAGTTGCACAAATATAGATGTTTATATAATCAGTTAAGGGCTTAACCCAGATGGCACAATCAGTATCATGAATATGCATGAGTCTTGAGGGCACAGAAATTTCTGATTAGATGAGAGGGTGCGTCAGGTGATTGCAGACGATGCATTGGTGAAGGTGACTTGTGTACACAGTTGAACTCATATACAGTGAACCTCACTGTAAACTCTTCAAGTTAAGAGTTTCACTATAAAGAATAATTCACAGCAGATCCAGAATGAAACCATTTTAAATTATAACTATGTCTGGATGCTGCTGCCTGAATAGTTTCAGAATTATGATTCTGTTTGTCACCGACTCATTGTGAGGTTTCGCTGTATACCGAGTCCAGGAGCAAGACACAGCCACAATGGCTGTCATCAATGCTCCGTACTACTGCTAGGGATTTGGGATGCTTGTTATTCCCAGTACTGCATGTGCATGCTATCTGCTGTATATAAGAAATTCACAGTAAATTCTGTCTGGAATGACCACAACACTACAGGACATTGCATGGCGACTTAGAATCTCCCAGGTTTAAGCAGAAAGCTCCTTATACAACAGAAGTAAATTACTGCAGGTAACTGGAGAAATCCTCATGATATGTTCACTACAGCGTGGTCAGTGCACAGAGTTTGCTGTCACTTTTCTCACTCTATACTACATACTTATGCTCTACAATAACACTCTTTAAAAGACTCTACACTCACTCTTAAAGCGTATCACTTCTTCCTATTAGCATCCAAGTTTAATAAGTGTATTTCAGTGCACCTACACATGATTGCACTTTAGTGAACACAAGCAATTTACCGTAAATGCAGTGGCCATCTTAATGTTCGAAATATAATGTATACTGAGGTTTAGGATGTGAGGTGTTCTGTTTAAGGTTGTGGCTGCTGAGCTTTTGCCATTAAAAATCTTGGACTTGGAATAGGAGCATTAAATATTGTTCAATGTATGACCTAGTAACAACCAAAGCCTGCAATTTAGTGTAAAATTAAAGGTTTGTTGTTCCAACTAAGAGCATGGATGATGGCTAATCTCTAATAAAATATGTCAAAACTTTTCAGTGCCAATCTTCAAGGTATAGAACCCAAAATTGGATATATAGGCTTTGACAGATTCTGTAATGGATACTGGCACCATGGCTGTTGTGATAACTCTGGTAAATCTGCACAGCAATCTCTGGCCTTCTAACTGCTATTTGAAGTGCTGCTATTTTTACTGGCAGTGGCTGTTCAATTCGTTTGTTTCTATGCAAATTGCATAGTTTGAGGCAGATGCTCCTCTGTTCTCTCAGCCTATCTATGGCTGTACCTGGTATCAGTAGGGTAAGATAATATCACCCCAGTATTGAACTGTAGACCAGTGATGGTTGTACCATTCTGACCCATGTTAGGTGTTCCCCGTCCAGGCAGCCAGTGCGTCTTGCCCCTGGAGCCAGCCAGTCTGTCCGCATCCTCTGACATCACAGGCACACGCTTCGGAGAGCAACCCAATGCCCACTTCGAATACGATACTTTACCCGCTGCTTTTGACTTTGAGTAAGTGTGCAACTTGGCATTATTGGTTTGTACATTCAACTGGTCAGGAAATGTCAAGAGACAATTGAGTGTGATCCATAATCTTTTGTTCCAGTTTCAGTATGTCATCAGAAGGTTTGTTATAATTTTACTTTAAAATTTACTTGACATGTGTATATGGTGCTTTATGAAATTTTATAAAATTTGCAAAATTTTATCTTATCTTTTGACTACTTGTACTTGGATCTACTTGAATATGTATGTAATGGAAGGGTACGTTACTAGATGAACAAACGAAATTCTTGACTTTGAGACAGTTTCGTGTCTCTGTTACTTTGTGAACTATGTTTTTCTCACAGATGTCATGGACACTATCTGCCACATATGTTATAGAAACTATGCATCTGTCATGGATATCGAGAAGTAAGCTAGTAACAGTTTGTCATGCCGCACAACACTGGCTATTGCTAAGTCCTAATGTCATGAGCCTGCGGTTCTGTCTTCAGAGCAAGCTTCAGCCTGGAGTTCTCCACCACTGCCAGAGATGGTCTCATGTTCTATACGGCAGGCGACACACACGTAGACTTCATGGCGCTGTATATGAAAGACGGGTATCTCAACTTTGGGTTTAACTGTGGCTCGGGTTCTGCTCTGCTGACGTCCACCCTGACCTACAGCGATGGAGAGTGGCACAAGGTAAATACACGCAGCTCCACTCCATCATTGAAGTGACTCCATCATTGCAGTGAAGCTTGCTAAATTTTAATAAGGAATTAATGTACAGTGGAACCTCCGTATTAAGGCCACCCACACAACTGCTCAAAACTGGTCATAATTGTGGGGTGGTCTTATTTGGGAGGTGGCCTTAATTCTGAGGTGGTCACAAAGCAGGTTCCACTGTATATGAATCTGTACCAGCAAGTATATATAGCCATCTAATAGTAATATACTTCAGTAATTCTCTAAACAGTTTTACTGTCAGTTACCAGACCTTACTGCAGGCGGCTATACCACCCTATGTATGGATCTTACTCCCAGGTGACTTTCAGCCGTGTCCAGCAGAACGGTACACTAGACATAGATGAAGGTGCAGACATCATCCATGGGCAGTCTGGAGGAGACTCCAACTCCATCAACACACAGCCGCCGTTCTTCATCGGTGGTATCTCCCGTGAGGCTTCATTGCCTGCAGCTACCAACGTGGAGGTAAGGACAGCGGGATTGGGGGGGGTGGGGGTGGCGGGGTCAGTTCTTGTGGATGTGTATACAACAATTTACATTTTAGTGACACGTGTTCTGTTTCTGAATAGGGTCTTCAAGACTAGGGCTCCACATGGGTAAAAAGCGAAGTGTGACATGGCCACTTTAAAAGTTGTAAAAACTGACGTGACCCTTGATAAAAACTGTAGAAAGTGATGTAAAAATCTTATAAAAATTGTAATCAACATTGAAATTTTATAGAAAATGAAGATCGACATGAAAGTCTTATAGCATATAATTATAATATACATGTAAATATATATAAAAATATATATAAAAATATTTATAAAAGGTGACGTGACTAAGTAACATTCTTGTAAAAAGTGACGAGACACAGATAAAAACAATAAAAAGTGAGGTGTGACACAGCATGAATTATTTGGATCCATGTAGAGCCCTAAGACTCAGTGTAGTGTTGATCAATGGATGGTCTTAGAATAGGAGCAAACCTGAAAAGACAGATAGGGGTAGAAGACTGCATGGAGCAGTGAATGAATTTGTCTCCCCTGTAGCATTCAAGCAACATCAACTTTTATGAAATAACCATTGGAATGCTTGGTAAGAATGTATTCAGACACAGAAATAAAAATGTGGAAAACACAGACTCCAGTCATGTCACTAGTACAATCATACAGATTCCCACTTTATTCCAACAATACCCTTTTCAGCCATAAAAAAGTGGCGAGGAATTTGAGATTGGTCAAAATTGTCTTGTACAATTGTAAACTTGACTAGGTGATTATGTTAAAATGCAGGAAATTAAGGGGTTACTATCCAGGCAGTTTTAAACCTGACTCCTCCCCCAACACTGCTCTCGTCTGTGTTCTCCAGGACATAACGCAGGGATTCGTGGGCTGTATGCGTAGCTACATGTTAGCTGACCAGGAATTTGGAGATCCAGACAGGCAGTATCACACACAGCCTTGTTCTGGAGATGCTGAGAGTGGAGCATTCTTCTATCACGACGGAGGCTATCTCATACTCAGTAAGTAACCATGCTAAACAGAGCATGCATGACCTTTTGCTGGCAAAAGACTATATTTAGCTGATGATGTCATGGCATGTCTTGTGCGGTATGGCATAGTAAGGATATAGTGAGGTAAAGATAGCTGTTCTGCAGCCCACAGCAGTTACGCTCTTCATGCACTGCTTCAAGAGGTGGTTGTTATGGCCAGCGAACCTCATGCCATATACATGCATTCATACACCAGAATTACCGGTGAAAACATATAGCAAGCCTTGGTAACCACATGTAGACATTGCTTCCTTAAACTGTGCTGTTAAAACATGTGTATTGTAGATATAACAGAACTGTGAGGCCAAAAATTTAGTGTCTGCCCGTGACTCTTAAGAGAGCTACCTGGTACACTCGGTGTCTGCTAGTCTAGCTGCTGTTAACTGGCTCCCCACACCTCTGTCTATGGTGATGTAATAAACTCAGTAGGTCTCCCTAGATGATATTTATAAAGTGTTTTCCAACTTCCAGAGCAAGCATTCCAAGTTAACTTGGATCTGGACATCGACATCGAGATCCGTCCGCGTACATTGAACGGTGTCCTGCTCTCTGTGTATAACGCCCAGGGAGATTATCTTGTGTTACAGCTGGTTGACGGAAAGGTAGGAATAGGGGACCGGATTGAGGATGGGAGGGGGGAGGGGGGACACCACTTGATTAAATTGGAAAAAGCTATATTAAAGCTGTGTACAAAAATATTCCATGTACTTTCTGCAAATCTATTTACTGATGTTATACCATGTGTGCTTGTTGATCTTGGTAAATTCTGATAATTTACAATAACACAATACATGTGGGTCCTATTTTGGTCACAATACACCACTCATTCTATACTCACTTCCGGTATAGAACATAAGTGCAAGATATTTTATGAAATAAACTGATGTAAGGTAACAATTGTAACATAATTGTTCTGTGGCCTGATGACTCATTACTGTCTGCCAGGTCGTACTCAACGTAGAGAACGGGAGAGGAGAGATTGAGGCAATATATGTGCCACCAGCAAAGAACGAGTTGTGTAACGGAAACTGGCACACAATTAAAGGTATAGTACACGATAAGCGGGCTGCTTGGCTTAGCATGAGTTTTCTATGTTCCTAGTAGACAACCATGTAGATCTTGAACATGGATGCAATCTATTGTCTATGTAACTAGAGTTACAAATTGTAGGGTGCAGTGATAATGTTCTGTAAAATGTATATACCATGTAATTGCATTAATCATGCACAAACTATTATTTCCACTTCCATAAATCCTGCTATACGTTTCATGGTATCGTTTTGTTTACTAGCGGTGAAAGCGAAGAATGTGGTGACGCTGATGGTAGACAGCGTGTTCTCTGTACCGGGCTTCGGGCCTGAAGGAGTGTCTTCCACCGACACCAACGACCCGCTGTATATTGGCGGGGTGCCAGGTAAGTTTATTACACAGGTCTGGGCAGGGATGGGGTGGGTGGTGGTAGTGAGAGGTTAGGGTGGGAGTTCTCAGGTTACACTGGTCTGAGGGGCGGATTTATTCTCTCGGTGATACAATAATGTGGTAAACTTATGTCATACATATTTAGCGTCTGTGTAGCGCCTTTGAGTCCCGGGAGATAAATGGCACATAATGATATAAATGCTGAATAATAATAATATTTACTAAAATTGTAGTAGATGCTGAAGAACTGTCAAGCTACAATGAATTTATCAAAATTCACTCTATAGAAAGACAACACAAATGTGAATTTAGATCTAGCTGAAGGGTTTCTCAATCAGTTAGTGAATGTATCTAATCTAATGCAGGGAGACTCGAGGATGAAGTGACTGCATGTAGGTAAAAGTGGATGTATATCCGTCTCAATGAATTGCTGTAGCATATGTGGCTGACTCCTTCATTCCGGATCTTCCAGAGTTCCACCGCGGTATCCGGACACAGGAGCAGTATGTAGGCTGTATACGGAACCTGAACCTCGGGGAAGGAACCGAGACACTGTCGTCTGGAGCAGTGGAGGGACACGTCGACATCAACTCGTGTCCTACAACCTAAAGCAATCGGGAACACAACTTATACTGACCTACAACCTTACTCTGAACCAATGAACTTTAAAACAATGAGAATTATTCACTGACATTGGAACAATGATTGTATGCAATAAATAATGTAACTGGTTGTCGTATGGTACCTGTCCTCACCAGCTCCTGGCATGCGAGACAACATTCAGATAAAATAAACTGACAATTTTGTATGATCTGTTAATATAAAGATACATGAAAACGATTTATTTCACTCTGTACTGCAAAAATGTCTTCAAATATAAATTTCTTGCTTTTGCATTTAGCCTGTCCTCTGAAGTTTTGTGTGTTTACCAACGAATATCAATTTTATGTGAATTGATGGTCAAAGAAATCAGCTACATGTACCAGTAGAGTGAAACTGAAGAAGTCTCACATGCCAGGAAATGTGTAGGTCTCTGTAGCTTCACTTGAATAATACTGGACAATCCACACCACAGTCCACACCACTGGTTCTCATTCTCAGACTTTAGCTTCTCAGTATGCTGCTGTAAACATTGTACATCTAATTTCTGTGTATTCAAGCTATGTGGAAAGTTTTAGTTATGGCCATTATTGACATCTGTTTTACGAGTACATTGTGTAATCCATTCCGTAAAAGAACCCATTAGACAAAAGCAATTGGTGAAAGTGAAGACACAAGAGACCAAAGGAGGATATCATTTGAGTAACAGCATCAGCTAAGCAACTATTATAAAAACATCAAGCAAAGCAATAGTGCCAGTCTCTGTGATCGTCGGATTGTTGGGTATGTGACGATTGTCAGCCAGCTTGACAAAAATCACGGAATTCTCCGTACACACATAACACTAACAGTATTACGCTTGCTATGCCACAACCACAGGCTACACTGTATTTCACACTTGTTTAGACCATCTCTCAAGTCTAGCTCTAAAATTGTTTCTTCCAAATTTAAAATATTGCCATATCCCACTAGACGAGATCTACTTTTCGGACTCTAGTAACACTTTTTGAGAACATAGAGCCGAGAAAAGGCTCTGAAGTATCTAAAAGTTTTTTTTTACCAGATGCCACAAAGTCAGTCTCAGTCTCTAGTGTCACATTTGCACTGACTTTCACAGAGACCAGGCAATTTAATCAGTGTCTGTAATAAAATATACTTTATATCTGATTGACCTGGGCTGCAATTTCAATTTTCAGATTGTACAAACAATACAGTGAAATATTGTAATTTTGGGAATCTATATACAATGGCTGCTATAAATTTAGGATTTAGAAAACCTCTGATGTTCATGTCAGGTTTTAAGATTTTGTGGAAAGTCTATGCAATATTGTATTCATTGTACATGTATATGTTTGAGCAAAATTATAGTTTGTGCTTTTAACTCTGCCATATTGCAGATATTTTATGTGAACAAGACTTTTACCTGTAACATTAATGCAAATTGTGTCATCTGGTTTTGTGATACCTGTAACCTTGTTCATTCATAGCAAACCACCAAATGCTCTCTTGGGTCGCTGAATTTTACCTGCCTATGTTTTTTTCGGAAATAAAGTGTATTTTACATCCTAGTTACTTTGTTGATTTA
>JAAUYG010195260.1_pt1 | contig 16260 bp, 7 predicted proteins | sample 7278091 | NCBI WGS metagenome assembly JAAUYG01 (sample SAMN14350201, study PRJNA611818) | marine sediment metagenome | isolation source: surface marine sediment (0.6m) | place: French Polynesia: Moorea | collected 2018-08 | reverse complement strand
GATGATGATGATGATGATGATGATGATGATGATCATGATGATGATGATGATCATGATCATGATCATGATCATGATGATCATGATCATGATGATGATGATGATGATGATGATGATGATGATGATGATGATCAGGAGGAGGAGGAGGAGGAGGAGGGGGAGCTGGAGCAGGAGGAGGAGGTGGAGTAGGGAAGGGGGGTAGGAGGGAATTCCAGCGTATTATAGGTAATATGATAGAGACGAAGGATTTTTGGAACAGTTACCTTTCCATCCTCAAGATTGGGTACACCAATAATAATTAGCATACTGATGTTCTTAATTAGCATACTGACACCCTTATAAACATACATTCAGTAAATATCATAGTATATTCATAACAGAAGTTTTACTTGTTGTACAGTTTCTTATGCATCCATGGAACTTTTTCATGAATTCCCTACCCGAAAAAGAAGTAACTCTTTAAGCAACAGTTTCTCCTGCTATAGGTTGTGAAATTAAAAATCGCACCGAAGAAGGAGATGATCTTTGGTGGAGCTGCGCTCGGGATCAGAGGCTTTCAAACTCAGGTCAGTATCGTAAGTCGTTTTACCAAATCATCTTTCACTTATATGATGATAACTTAGGAGGCGGAGTTCATTTTCAGAACTGTATAGATGAGTCACTTAAATTTCTTTGTCATGTTAAACGGGTAAATATATACCCTTTTATACACCAGTACTCACAATTGTCGTGATTCCTATTCTAGACTGTGACAGATTTTACCATAACAGTGACGGGGACCAATGCTGCACCACGTAAGTTCGATTTTATATTGCCACAAAGTGTCACCAAAATAGCGACGGGGACATATAAGTACCACGCCAGTTATAATTTTCACATCTATATCATCGTGTCCATTTATTGTAAGGAAGATAGACGTATCCTCATTGCTCTCACCAACAGATATAAAGACTGAGTCAATCTGGTAATGCATCAACTTCGTCAGTAGCTGGTAATACATCAAGATACCTAATTCGCTGAAGCTGGTGAAAGTAACGGCCCCGGTGTCAAAGTGATCTCAAGTTCAATACTATAATACTTCAGAAACTGTAGAAAGGAACAAATATTTAAAGTTCCCGGAAAACTTAAAACTTGTCGTCTATTTGATGCAGGAATGAGCAAAGGACAAACACCATTTATGGACAATACATTCTCCTTTTGAACAAGATATCGCGGCCTCTCTGGGGAAACGATACGTATTGTAACATATGCACCAGGCCCTTTAACGAAAGAAATTAGCATAATCGGACTTCATCTTTCACAAATTAATCTATGTGGTAGTTTGTTAGTTCATGAGTATTTTGTACCGACGGCTAATAAAGTTCGACCATCCACCTGGCCTTATATCACACTTCTTCTTCCTTTAGGTGCTCGTATTTTGAGTCCCCCTTCCGGGTAACAGGCGTAAATGGCTTATCAGGCTACCCGGTCAGACTTGTCTGGAAGTGGCCTGTTCAATATCAGTTCATCAAGCACGCTTACTGTGGGTAAGGCTTACCGTGTGTTTAGTTGGTAATAAATTAAAAATAAACTGGGTGGAAATTAAAGTTTGGCGCCAATGAACTACTAGACTAGTATTCATTTCAGTTTGCACCCAACTAACAGCTGTTAACTTAACGATGCCAGAAGTACCAATTCAATTGAACACTAAATTTGAAAGCAATCCATCAGTCGAGATATGCCAAAGGCCTGAATGGACTGAATTCAATATCATGGCTGATGCCATCTTGAAATCAGTCTATTCTTTCTTTCAATTAAATTGGCATCATTATCGTTATCATGCGTTTTATTCTATAATTTGATACGATGGTGAATACATGTTCGTGTCAACCTTCGAATGTCGTGTTGGTGGTGACTTATAATCAGACCTTTTGAATATCGCTGGGGATGGTGTTGAATGCCTATGGTATTAAAACGGCCTCCAATGTGACCTTCGACCATCATGTTTACGTGCCACCTATCGTATTACGTGCCATCGTTATCTTACATGAATAATAGAATTATTTTAAGTCACAAATTACCACCTCGTGATATGCTTGCAGTGAGAGACGGCAGTGTAGTAGCCAGTGTGTGGTAGTGAGGGGGACAACCCAGCTGCTGGTCACTGATACCCCGGTATATACAGAAACCGAGTTCGAGACTGCCAACTACTGGTTTGCGACGGTGGAGCACGGATTGTACTGTCACTGCACTGGATGGACCAGGCACAGCAGGGGGCAAAGACCAGAAGCTACGTTACCGTTTATTGGTCTGGTCTTGTTGTCTGGCAGCCTGCGCTTTGTGATGTAGAATGGGACAATACTGATAGTATATAGAATGTAAGGTTACAGGACAGGATACAGTAAATGTTTTTTACCGATTCATGGTATGAAACATAGTAAAGAATGGGTAATAAAATCTAGCAAAAGTGATAAGTTACACGAACAACTATATCAATGTATCTCACGTTTGTATTACGGCAGAACTTAGTGAAAGGCAGCATTCAGGATGATGCTTTCTCTATTTGTATGCATATATGGACCACATTAAAAATATATTATACTAACTAGTATACTAGACCGCTAGTGAATAGAGTAGAAAGTATACATGCATAAAATACTATTCAAAGCATGATTTTTCTTTCGCAAAGCGCTTATATGCTGAATATAGATTAATCATGCCAAAATCTGGTACGATTCACGGCCCTTCTTTCTCTCTAAGCAATCGTGATACTCTGCTTCTGTTGCAGTACACAGTGAAGTTTACGGCGTCAGAATAGAGTGTGGTTTCTAAAAATATATTTCATTAATTTTTTACCTTATTATGAAAGACTTCGCAGAAGCATAATCTGTGATAATGATATAATTATTTCTTAACATGAGAGCATGAGAGAATGTAGTTATTCTTGTAGCGCAGTGGCCACACTAGTGGTCCCGGGCACTACTAAACGTTAGTTACAGTGTTATCGGATGTCACCAGACCACTGCCGAGACATTTTGTCCCCCAGTTTCTTAGGCTCTTATGGAATCTGGCTGAGACGTAACAGCTACTCAGACGGCTCCCCAGCGTATAGTAAATGGACGTCTGATTGAAAGATATGAACGCAGCGGGAACCCCCGTGAAGAAAGTCATCTTTAAATACGCCTATGGGGGTATTTTCGGGAAACGCATCACAAAATACGACCAAGGCCTATTTTGTACAAGTATATGGCTAACTGTAGTTGGACTCGCACAAAATGGTTGATGATTTCACATAAACACTGTTAGTGATATCTTTCAGTTGATAAAAATTACATATGTTTGTGTATGTGTATCATGATTTGTACAATGTTGATGTCATCCGTTAGATCTTGTCAAAGGTATTAACCTCTTTGACCTTACTGAAGACGAGGACAAATAAAAAAACATGCCAGAAATTGTCGAATTCAAGGTTGTTTGATATACAGTGAAACCTGCTCTAAAGACCACCTGTATGTAAAAAAAACACCTGATTATAAAGACCACATTTTACAGATCGCCAAGGGTACACTTTCCGTTTCATTGAATCTGCATATAACCTGTGTATATGGACCACATTTTGTTGGTCCCTAGGATGGTCTTTATACACGTTTTACTGTAGCTACTTAACGGCAGTCATGTAATAAGAACGTCTTCGACACATTGGAGCACATATCTGTGATTAAAGGTGAATACTGTCAAGAACATCAACGCTTAAAAGTCTGAAAGGCAAGTGCTATAACATTTAGAAAAATGTACCAGGCTACATTAGTCACATGAAGAAATTAATTTGTATATATTAGCAATGCATTTCACCCCCGCGTGCGTATTTCATTTGCTTGACTTTTACTTTTAAAAAGGCCATTCCCATTTATACGCTCCGGGCTTCTTTACAGGGATCACAGTAGTTTCCTTCATTGGACACAGTGTCGACCTATTAGAGGGCGTCGGACCTCTTGTTGTGATAGGAGTGTAAATTTATAAACCAGCAGAACAAGGTGTGGAATATACATGGTGGCATATTTAACCAATAGAACTGTAGTATTTTTGTCATTTATACAAGCTTTTCCAACCTGGGTTACACCTATAATAAAACTCCGTGCACGTCAATGCATTGTACTTCATAAACATATTTATATGTATCTGATGTACCTATGATACAATTTGGAAACAAGCAAACACTTGTTTGTGTCTTTCTTTCTGCCCTAATTTCTTTATTTCATTCTTTGTTCTTTTTCCTTTTTGTGTGCGGACGAAAACGGTCAGTCTTGATTTGCCAGTTAAGCATATGAATAATGAAGAACCATATGCTCCAGGGCACATCCTTATAGTTCGGCGCCATACGTCTTCTAGTCAGTTGGGGTTCAATGTAAAGTCATAACGTAAAGCTGCAATGTTTCCACCAAAACAGACGGATAAAATGGGTAATGGTTTGTGAAAACGAAATACTTCTTTTTTCTGATGTATATTTCAAAACGAGCTGATCTTTTAATGCGTACAAAAGTACATGCTTGGTGTGGTAATAGCTTTAATATGAACGCTAAGAACAGCACAATAGCTCACTCCGACATGGCTGGAAGTTTATATGTCCTATGATAAAGAATGATTTTGGCAAGCATAAACATGTACATAGAGACTATGTATCAAACCAAAGATCGGGCACAATAATAATGTTCATGGCAAATGGTATAAAATAACCAAGCCATGGTAACGGTATGTCAACTTAAGGTTTTAGAATAATAGAACAGCTTGCTTACAGTGAAGTATATGAATAGTGAAGTATACGACTACTTTATAAGTAGCACAATGACATAGACGTCGTGAAGAATATGGAGTGATGAAGGTTGGAAATAACCTGTTACCTTTTGGTAATACTAGACAGTAACCCTTTGAGACGTGTGATGTTAAAGTGTGATATAAACAAACCTGTGATATAATGTATGCATGGAGGCTGCTCAGATTTTATTAGATATCTACACAAAGATTCATATAGTAACAGCCTCCCGCATAGATCCATTATTAATGAAGTTAGATTACGTGAACTATTTTATCTAGGACACGGTGTACATGCTGGCATATTTACAGTTTCCCCACAGTGATGATAACCTGCTGCCAAGTGAGGATTTTCAAAAATTAGTGATTTATAATCCTTGAGCTGCTGTTCATCCCTTCATCAAATAAATTTTGATTTGCACGGGAACAATTTCCTAAATAACTTAAACATGAAATCATGTTCACATTGTGACTGTCCAACATGACTTTCATCAGGTTTCAGTGGATTAGGTACGTGTATACCCCCCTCAATAATCTGTTGTGCATCCTTATCACTAGTGGACAGAACGATATGGATGGCATGTGACGAGGTAACCAGCAATGGTCGGCATCCCCGCTTTGGTGTACTATGACACAATCTAAAATATAACTTACTAGCCTATCAAAATATTCCGCCAGTGAATACACTGGCGGAAAAATACTTAGCGCAAGTGCTTCACTGGGCTGTGATATATAGCTATATATCACGGTATCACGAGGTACGGAACTTAGTTAAAATTTCACTTTGATGGATTCGAACCGATTCTCCTAAAATGGTTTTAACAGAAAATCTGGACATATCAGCATGCAGCGCTGAAAGCCAGTGGGCTACCCTACTACACCTACGAAGACGAGTTGATCGGCTAGCTAGGTTGTTCTGGAGGTGTGTGTACGTGCATGCTGGGTCGTACAGATTCCTCAATGCTCCACTGGCTGACAGATATCCTGTGATACCGTGATATATCACAGCCCAGTGGAGCACTGGGGCTCAGCGGGTGTTTACTGATGGAAAATGTTGGATCGGGTGCACTTACGTGGTGCAGCATGGGTGACAACTTTTTGCATATGTCACAAGTCGATTTTGTAAAGATTTTGTCTACGTCACACGTCACGTGTTACAAGATTTTACATTATGTACCGTTTTTATAAGAATTGTTTTAAACTGAGTTAAAGAGGATAATAAGCAGATATCTATATGTCAGCAGGAGTAAAAAGAGCTACCCCAAAGACCCAATGTCTATTCATACCGATAATATCACTTTTGTTAAACTGTCTTGTTACAACGAGTCAGAAAGGTCATAATGACTTTGTCCTCAGCGTCTTCGTTTAAAATAATGTTGGACTGTTGGACTACTGTTTACCGATGTAGAAGCCTTATTGTGTTCCCTTTCACAGTCTAGCATATTATTTACTTGGCTGAGTTTTGGTCCAAAATTGAGTAGTTCTACTTGCCTCTTTCGTTTTTGGTCAATTGTTCGCTGCTCTCATATCGCTATCAAATCGAGTAGCAGTTTTGGATTTCCCATGTAAATATTAAATTCATATTCGTATTAATATGACATGTAGATTAATGCACATCCTTTAGGAGATGAACTTTCAAAATACGAGTGACCTTGAGCTTGACCTCTTCGAGTCAAATGTGGCGGTGTAGTTGGTATTCCCAATATGTAACTTCCTATCGGTGTTTTAACAGTAACATATTGCCTACCTTGGCTGTACGAAATGTAAATGAAATAAAGCGTACAATTGGGTGATGGCTGGATAAACTGGGCCAAGTAGCATGCGAGCAATGAGGTGAAAGATGAAAGGGCTCCAGATTGGAGTCGAACTAACGACCAATCGACCTGAAGCTGAACATCTTACATCTCGGCTCTCAAAACCAACCTTAGTGACCTTGACCTCGATCTCTTGAAATAAAAAATAATAGTGTAGTTGGGATCCCATATGAATTCTTTTTAATTATAAGAATAACATATATTGCCTAACCCCACTTCCTCACAAGATATAAGGCGTCAAAATACGACTGAACTTGAAATTGTCCTCTCGGGGTCACTTAAGGTAAAATCTATTGGTGCAGTAAGCTTCCCATGGGTGACTTCCTATTCGTGTCTAATCACCCAAATGTTTATTTTTCATTATTTTAGCTATTGTAGCTTCTTTGATGTTTTCTTCTATCCTTTATAACTAGGCCAAAACACACATCCTTACCAATGTGACCTTTTTCCAAAATGCTATCATTTCTTCCCTGGGTCAGACGGGAGGCTCTTACCAAACTGAAGTTAGTTCAATAGTTTTTGAGAAATATGTTTCATAGACATGCACTCAGACCAAACGAAAATAAGAAACACCACGCAGCAAAGGTTTGTTGGAGTTCCATGATTACATTTTCATGTACATATGTTGGGGTCATTGTAACAGATCTGTCCCCAACACACGTAAAACGCTTATATGTTACACGCTTACATGCTACACGCTTACACACTTACAACTGGTACAGTATATTTTGGCAACATTCACATACAGTGGGACCTCAGAATTAAGACCACCTAAAGTGGTCTTAATCTGAAACAATTTTGCACTTGTGGGTATTCCATAAATAGTTCTAATGCGGTAACTGAGATTATACCACGCTCGAAGAACAGTTTGTCTTTTATATTTCAGGACTGGTATTGACCTCGACTCATCACACTGTGCCGACATGTAACACAAGTACGATGTATGGTGTCTAATTCAAAAGTGAGCATCTTGTACCAGTTGATGTGTGCAAACTTTTCAAAATAAGTTTTTCAAGTTTTAAAAACATCGTTTTAATGCTGTGGCGCTCTCCTCTTGAATCTCACTCAAGTATTGTTAATCTTGTGTGATCACGTGATATGTTTACATCGCCGGAAATGTCACTCTCTCTCTCTCTCTCTCTCTCTCTCTCTCTCTCTCTCTCTCTCTCTCTCTCTCTCTCTCTCTCTCTCACTCTCTCTCTCTCTCTCTCTCTCGCACACGATATAAAAAGATACTTGGTTACGCGTGTGCTAAAAACATCAGTGTTACAGATATAGTGTTGTAGTGGCTTGGCACGGTGACATCCATAGTGTAATTAGGTACATATATCCGCCACCTGTACAACACGTACATTTAATTTCCTTGGAAGTAGCTTGTTTCCGGGTGTGACGTAGCACTGCAAACACAGTGTCTAGCCCTGCCAAAAGTTTAATGGCCCGATCGGAAAACAAATTAATTTAAGGCTCTGCGATCCCCAGCTGTTGTTACTACATGTATATGCATGCAAAGTATGTACACAATATGTCAAGTACTGGCCCTACTGTTTCCGTCACGTATTGACAGCCATTTCTACCAGCGAATAAATTGTCCAGACGAAATGACTGCGAGCTCAAATTAATTTTTGTTTCCTAGTTATCTTAAGAAGTGAGGTGTGGAAGCGCTGACATGTCAAGCAAAATCAGACTATTCTCCGCGAAATGGTGAATCATACAACTATGGCGGATCCTAAAGAAACTACAGATGCGGATCACTGCACAGAGTTTGACTCATTATAGTTACTGGCCACAGTAGCTGTGAAAATAAGAGGGGGGGGGGGCAAAAGTTTACCTCCACCCCCTCCCCGGACACGGACACCCGCACAAAGATATTTACTCCCCGAGGGGGGGGGGGATGTTTGCCTGACTATAAACAGCAGCAAGCGGCGTCACAGACAGCCATAAAGACACAACGAGCGACCACAAAAGTTTACGCAGTGGGTTGAAGTATACCAGTTATATAAGGTAGAGAGCCTTGGCTGGTAAGCTTGATTGCCAGTTGGAGTGTGATTGAGCAGGAGGAAGTCACACACTTTCATACGGTAAGTGGAATTAACGAAAACCTGGTCAAAATTTATGTCTTAAGTAACGAGACACAGGAGATAAATTTATACAGTAAGAAAAATGGCATGGCCAGAGGCGGGGGGCGTAAATTGAGATTATTTAATTGTGCGTTGTTATATCTCTTTTTAGGAAAGATGTCCATCAAGGGTCGTTGGTGTTTGCTGTTTCCTCTGGGATTGATCGCTATCCTAGTGACAGCAGTTCAGTCACAAGAGGACCAACAGTTTGAGCAAGGCATTCCGCAATGCCCCGGGTGTTACCGTAACATTTGTCATGCCCGAGACTACAGCAACTTCCCTGGAACTCTTACTGATAAACTGTTCCCTCAACTTTTTCGTGAACCGGAAGACCTAGAGACGCCAGGTGAGGGAATACCTAAAACAGCAACTACGATAACAACAGCTAGTAGTAGTAGTAGTAGTAGTAATAGTAGTAGTAGTAGTAGTAGTAGTAGTAGTAGTAGTAGTAGTAGTAGTAGTAGTAGTAGTAGTAGTAGTAGCAGCAGCAGCAGCAGCAGCAGCAGCAGTAGTAGTAGTGGTAGTAGTAGTAATGGTGATAATGGTAGTGATAGTGGTGTTGGTAATACTGAACCTTCTTGTATAACATAACTCTTTGACTAGTACCATAGTTGTGTTTGGTACTGTAATATAATTTAAAGCTTTTTGTGTATAGTGTGGGAAAACGTTACCTTCTGCCGATGTTGTTACTGCTCTCATTCCAGGAAGTATTCAATTCTCTGGCGGCGGTGTGTTTACCATTGGAGAGTATGGAGCGGCAGATGGTGGGACATCCATGTGTCTGATGCGCAACTGCATTGGTAATGTTTTGAATCATCCGACTACAGTTGACCCCCGTGACTGCAGCTATAATAATGGGGCATTCCCCAGTGATATTGGGGGATTCCCCAGTGATATTGGTATATTTTTGCAACTAGATCCGCTTGGAGTGTTTGGAGCAGTTATTTGAAACTCTTTTTACATATTGTAACAGCCACTTATACGCTTGGTCGAAACAGGGAAAACTTTGAACTCGCCCAGTTGTAGCTTGTGACTTTTATTTATTCTTTTTCGTTCGTCATATAACATGGAGCTATAACCGAGAGGTTCAAGAAACTGAAAATTCAGAAAATGGAAAACAATAAGATATTGCAAAGATATTGCATACTTGACATACATATGTTAAAGCTTCTGCAATTTAGTCAATCAAATTATCTTGATAAAAATACATAAGACATTCTTGACAAACTTACATTGTGTTCATAAAAAATATGCTGGTGTTCCGGTGGCCGCCCTACGTGTACACATGTTCGTTCAACCGATCTTTGACGCAAGAACAGACCCTAGACTAGACAACCATGTGATGTCTGGCTGTATGCATGAGTGAACACAAAGTAAAGGTGAACATAAACGAAAAAGATGCTACCATGTGGGAATCGAACCCACCACGCTTTGCAAAGATGTTCAGCACTATGTAAACCGCACCAGTGAGACCACGCAGCAGGGACATTAGACTGTACACATATATACATTTTAGTTCTGAAACTCGTCAACAATTAAAAGTTTAAGAAATTCAAAAGAATTTTGGGCATAGAGATGTGAAGGCTGGAAGCTTTCTTTAAAATTTTAAATTGATCCATGCAACGCTTCCCAGTAAACTTTTAATCGGTGCTTTTTCACAAAGACAATAGTGAAATTTTTACAGTGAGCCCAAATTTGACAACATTTATAGACGAATTTCTCAAAATTAGCAGGCAACGGTAACAGTAGCATGTCTAAATAAAAATACTGGGGCCAAATATATTAATATATATTCCAAGTTACAAAATGGATTTGCCAATAGCATAAATTATTTGGTATTTGGAGTCTGCCCCAAACTTTGCTATTTTGGCATTGAAAATAGTTGACAGGTGTAGCATACTTGGACAATTTGATTTACTCTTCACAGTTATTACTTCCACTGATGAATAACTTATTATACTAATATGTAGCAAATTATTTTTTCTCAGGATAGAGAGTTTTATGTTAATGACACCGTTTGATATTTTCAAATAGTATAGGCGTTGCTTCATCAGCTTAAAACGTGCTCTTGTTCCATGGTGATATGACTTGCATTATGACATACCCCTATATTAACAGAGAAAAGAACAATGGAATGAATACTCATTACATGTGTGCCCCAAACCCTCTCAAAATAATATAAATATATAAAGTTACCATACAAACCCTAATTATGGGAGGCCTTTAGACAGTATTTAAATCCATAGGGATTACTGTTGAATACCCTCGTGTCATTAGGGTATTTTACAAGCTACCTCCTCTGAAGCCCTGTAAATATATTGATATATTTTCTATTATTATCTGCTAAAGTAAACGCCCACTGACAGAAGCCAAAAAAAGAATTACCACATTTTTATGCTATTTAGTTATTGTCTTGCATTTAATTATTTAATACCTTAATTCATATAATTCAATGTTGAACATATTCTTGGTGATGCATAACGCCCAGGTAGATGCATACTGCTTTGCTGGAGGACACGTTGTGATTTTCAGTTTAACAAGCCTGAAATAGCACTGTAAATAGCTCTAGAATTCTGAATATTTTGAAGCTGGACTCCACTGATTAATTTCCAGCCTGGATTAAACAACAACACGGGGAGACACAGGAGATAAACATTGTGTACGAAGATCAACCCTCAAATGATTTCAAGTCGCTGCTTATGAGAATTACAGGTACGAAAAAGTGCCAAAAGTGCCAAAAGAATCAAATCTGAAAGTTTCAAACGTGCTGTTATATTAGAGTGTCTATAGTAATTTAAGCCTATATTATATGATGATGTAACTATAAAATGCCTGCTGGGTACTACACTGGGTAACGACAGACACTAGACGTAGCAACATAAGAACTCTATATAGGCTGTTGGCCCAGATGCCACACAAAATGGGATTGGACAATTGGACACTACACGACATAGGACTAGCTAATCCCAAAGACCAAAATTGGGTAAATCTTTATCCTAGGAAACAGCTGGCTGAATTATATTTGGTATATTATCGATTATAGTGTCCTATTGCGTAAGACAGCCACACAGTACCCTCACAGTACCCTGCAATGACTTGTGTGCCGCCATGTCTGATTCCTATAGTTACCAGTTATGTGGGCTGTTTAGTTAATATACCTGCAAAACTGAACCGTGAGGCTGCACTGTATGCTTTTATGGTGCCACTGACGTTCTTCTTAAGTTGTGTCAGTCATACTATTATACAGAAGGATATGTTGTTCCCTAGGACAGATGCAAGGGCCTCCGAGCTACCTAAAGGAGTATGACAACGTCTATGTAAGCGCTGTAGGGAGAAATTTCTACTCCCAGTGTGTTCCCAGTGGATCTGTTCATCTTGGTTTCAGTGCTGCGGCATTCCATTGGCTCTCTGAAAGGTGACTGATTTCATGTGCATGTACCTAAATATTATTAATCTGAGCATTAAATAACATGATGGTAATTTCCTCGCCGCTATTTTTCGTTTGACGAAGTGACCAGCGGCAGAGGGGTAGTGGGCCCGGGGATGGGGAAAATGAGTGATATCCCCAAACACGTTTATTTCGAATCTTTCTCCAATTTCAAAGTACTCTATCAAACTTCATTGTGATATGGGTATGTGTTTATGAAATTAAAGGTTGTGAAGCCCTCGCTTGGAGCCGGGATATATTTGCCCTGTTAAGGTTATAACTAAAAACGAAATGTACATGCACGGCCAATTACCAAAGCAGACCATAGCCGTTCAGCCCTTCAAAATACACAAGCAACATCTGTATTTGCTTTGATGATTTGCCATTTTTCCTATTCTGTAAAACAAAGTGTTGGACACCCAACATGCCTTTTATTACATGTAATTTAGTTCGACATCTGTAGTGTTGTTAACTCAGGTATGAGCATGATAACCGTGGGGAGATACCTCAGTGGTAGAGCGCCTTCCTTTCACGCTGAAAGTCCGGGGTTCAATCCTCGCTTGGGCCAACAGAAAAAGAAAAACAGGTTCACGTGTCATAGCGCCCCCAACAAGCCCTCTGTCCAGGGTGGGACGCTACAAAGCTGATTCTGGATGGCACATGAAGTCCACTGGGTTACATTGCACTAGCGGCGATAACTGGGGAAGCAGATAGATATACCCTGATTCGTGTAGGCTGCCTAATAAATTCCACACAAGCAGCACAGAACAGAAACCTGCCACTCACCCACACTTCATAGACTACAACACAAGTCGGGAGGCTTGTCTTCACTGTGTGTTGGCCCCTTCAGCCCCGCTACCCCAGGAAAATAATGGGTGGCTGTGGGTTTGGGGCTACGGAGCACACAACATGCCGTAATACTCAGTAATGCCCCATTGGGGAATGAGTCCCCTAATACATAGGCAATGTGACCAGCTACACCCAAAAGGGGAAACTAAGTCTCTGGTAGGTGAAGCAAAGGAAAGACGCAGAAAGAAGAAAACTCACTGTGGTGAAATGACTGTAGGGTGTGACGAAACGATCGGATAACGAAGTGACTGGCAGCCGACTAGGAGCCACTAGGAACAATTTACATACTTGGCGCTATTAAAAACGCAACACATATAAATTTATACATATTCCTTTGCGATATGTGACCTTGAAGTACAGTTTTTTTTAGTATTCGACCGTCATTAATACTTCTATTGCCGGACCGGTGGGGGTGTATATCAAAAATGTATCAACTAATGCTGCAAGCCCATTCACGTGCTACAGTCTTGGGAAAGTTTTTTGATACAACCTGGTTCAGATGACTGGAAAGACTTTTGGCTTTTCCCGACTGTTCCGTATTGACTCACGCCTACCATGGGAGTCCAAATGAGCTTATGTATGGTTTGCCCTGAAACAGTGGAGATCCAAAGTCTCCAAAGCTATAAAAACTGAAACAAAGAACATGAACAACCCGATCTCTGTTCGAAAATATTAGCTCAGCAACACGTCTTCTTGTACCCTGGTGATGACAAAGACTGCAGACGACAAGCTGGTGCGAATAACCAGCAACAACTATATGAGTTAAGGAAGCCAGCAACAGCAGGCCTAATAATCAGGTCTGGCCTTGCTGGCCTTCAATATTACTTTTACATGCATTGAGAATGGACGGTTTAAGATCATTGCAAACAGAGCTGTGTACAGACTTAAAAACCATAGTACACAGCGATAAGTGAAGTAATAAAAAACGAAAACATTGTTATGTAAAAGCGACATCTAAAAAGACATCTAAAGATATGATGAATGTGACACTCTCTACAAGTCAGACTATGTGAAAACTCATTTAATGGAAGAAGGAGATCGAGGTGAACAAAAGGGCAACATTGATGCTCATTGTCCTTTTAACCCAGGACGGAGTCAAAATTCACAAATTGTACACTGAAATTCAATTGAAATTGAATACAAATTCTAAATTAATTTTCATTTTCTTTGAAACATGGCAGTAGAGGTAGTCTGAATTTTTTTCATTCTAAAGGTTTCTGATACTAAAAACTGTGGACAAAGGTAAAGAAAAACACTGACAAGCAAAAACTCAAACAACGTCAAGAGATATGGTGGGGAAAAAGCTTTCTGTACTATGCTGACACGCAAAGAGAAAATTACTTGGTTACTATTAGCGAAGCATAGACAACAAAGTTTTTCTCTTACATCATCCTGACAGACTTACCTCTTCCTGACAGAATTACCTCTTCTTGACAGAATTACCTCTTCCTGACAGAATTACCTCTTCCTCATTTCTGATAGAATCAAGCAGAGCTGAAAACATTCGCCTGAGCATTTACGTGATGTTCTAGGACCAAACATCTGAAGGTTATCAATAATATCCACTCCATTTGAAGTAATTAGCGACAGTGATTCTTTTACAGTTGCGTACATTTTACCAACATTTCAGTAGGATTTTTTTGAAGAGTAACAAATTGCATTTTGGTTATGCTACATGGGAAATTATTTAGTGCATATTGGACTTACGTTTGACATTTGAGATCAAAATGATAATTAATTCAAGTAAAACACAAAATAGTGGTGCCCTATATTGTACTTACTCTTGAATGGTAAAAGTAATCGAATAATATCCCCCAAAGGACATTAATGCATCACAGTTTAGTGATCCACGTGTTACCCAGGGGTGGAGTTCTCGAAAATGCATTCTCGAGAACTAGTGTGGCCGAGGTGCTGTTCTTTTCGCCTTACAATCAACCCTTGGCGGAATATTTCCTCTCTTTAATTTCCGAATTGGTTACAATATAATGGTACATTTTAAAATAACTGAATATCGTGAATTCAAAAATGTCTAAAAATGTTTGGTTGACCCTGAAATGACAACGAACAGTTCAAGCTGATGTAAGTCTACTGTTATCAACAGAAATAAGTTTTAAAACATAAAAGGTCGAAAGGTTGGCTTTCGCATGAAACAGACTGCATGTTTGGCCATCACGCAGGGATACTTGTTATTATTGTGCATTAGTTTTAGAGGTTCCCTTGTCATTTTGGTGTCATATGGTACACGTTTTGAAAACTGGCTTTTGTCCTTTTCACTTGACAATTTATGACACGGAAGCAAAACATGCGGTGCATAACAAGTACATTTGACTTTCGGAATCTCTCATAACACATAGCCTAATCTAGGGTCATTCTGTGTAATTTGAATTTTGGCCTGCAACGCGAATGTTGCTCTGACATCAACCATTCTGGATTATATTTGCAGTGTTGGGTTGTCTCATCAGTTTTATATTTGAGTGTTAAGCTTTGTGCTTAGCACCGCATATAAAGTATATGTGTTGATCTGTGTGAGCAATAATAGAATCGTGGCTTAGCAATAACGTTATGAACTAATACCAGATGTTGTTTCCAGGCCCTGTGTCATACCAGATGCCGTGACACATGTAACCAGTGAGAATGAAGAAGTCCGTGCCAAGTTTGCTACTCAGGGTGCCAGGGACTGGGAACAGATATTACTGAAGAGGGCAAAGGAACTTGTGTCCGGTAGGTTTCTTGTGATACACAACACACCTTTAATTACAACAATAGACTCAGTGGCCCTGGTGCTCCACTAGATCCTACGGAGGCCCTAAAGGCATATGGTGATTTTTTTGAAACTTTTTACGTGAGCATGTAATACCTTTTACATACGCACATCATACCGTTCATGTGCGCACGTAATAGCTTCTCGTGGTCACGTAATAACTTCACGTGCGCACGTAATAATTCTAAGTACGCACGTAATACCTTTCAAGTTCGCACATGGTAACTTCACGTGCGCACGTAATGACTATTTTTTGTGCTTACGGAATAACTTCACGTGTGCACGTAATACTTTTCACGTGCTCACGTAATAACTTCACGTTCGCACGTAACAACTTTACGTGCGCACGTAATAACTTCACGTGCGCACGTAATAATTTCACGTGCAAAATTAATAATTTTGAATAGAACGCTGGCTTAGTATTCCCTATTAATATTAAACTTTGAAGATCTTTGTAACTTACATCGCCTGACATTACAACAATATGGAAAAAGACCTGGGGTAATT
>JAAUYG010108921.1_pt1 | contig 16269 bp, 10 predicted proteins | sample 7278091 | NCBI WGS metagenome assembly JAAUYG01 (sample SAMN14350201, study PRJNA611818) | marine sediment metagenome | isolation source: surface marine sediment (0.6m) | place: French Polynesia: Moorea | collected 2018-08 | reverse complement strand
ATTTAGTCTGCAGCAGTGAGTTTTTGATACAAGTCTGCAGAAAATTACCTGTCATCCTAACTGCAGCTGTCAAGCAGAGCGCCAAGGTCCTTGGACCTCTTGTTTTTAAATATGGCAGTTTGAAGTTTAGCCAATTAGTTATTAGATGTGAACCTAATGTATCTGGGAAATGTCGAGCAGAGCGTCCAGACTCGTGGTCCTCTTATTCAGCCTCCAACTCATGCATCTATTGTTCAAAGCAGTTTCACATGAGGGCGATTATGTACAATTCGTACAGTTTAATGCATATTACTATATTCACCTCCAGTACTCGCCGCCATCTTTCAGCATCCCCACTGAGCAGAGGTTCAGGGTAAGCCAGGCCGGCACTATTAATGAGAACATCCACCTTCCCGAACTCCGTCAGGGCCCTCTCAAAAGCCGATATCACTTCCTCTTCCTTTGTGACGTCACATGATACTGACAATAATTTGCCTTTCGCTCCAGAAAGCTGATGTTTCATTTGCTGAGAAGATACAGGTAATATACAGGTAACAGGGTGAAATTAGGTACGGTTCACATTAGCTGAGTATTTGTTGGCATCCCGAAGTTGCCAACCATTACTTTAGAATAAGACATTTATACAAGTAAGTGTATATACAATGTACCAGTACACTGCTTGTACTTGCTCAGAAAGAGCCTAACATTGTGTTTTCCACAGCAGGTGATGACCACGCACAGTTAGAATTATACACATGTATAGCATAACGTGTCTAACAAGGAAATCCTTAGCTTTATGTTAGGTTACTGTATAACAAACGTAACATATCTGCCAAATTTGAATATTTAAGTTGCTGTATTTTAGCCTAGATTCCTGTTCACATACAGTTATTACCGAATTGGCATATATCTGGTTAGTTAACATCACCTGCATTGCCTTTAAAAATAATTTCGACACTCAGTAGAATAATACATTAAAGAATATAGAAATAAATAATGAAAAAGAAAGCGACAAAGAATGAAAAGAAAGAAAGAACGAATGAAAATAGAGAAACGTGAAGAAAGAAGATGGCAAATAATGACTGCGAAAGGATGAGAGAAAGAAAAATGAAATCAGAAAGAAATTTCCTGTAAATTTCGGATACTCTGGAATTTTATTAATATCTCCTGCAACGTTATGAACTTTATATCAAGTTGCACATTGATAAATTATATATAACTCGACGACATATTTTGCTTCCATTCCATCCATTGGTGGTATAATCTATAGCTAGGAACGAGATTTCGATGTACCAGGAGTTGGACAGAGTTTAATTTAGATTGTAGCCTGTACATGCTGTACATAGCTGGTATGAGCGTATCAGGCACACCGACAGCAATATGGCTTATAGTCCTATAGATTTATTTTGTATTTGGCTTTCCATACGGACCATAGTGACCTCCACACGCGAACTTTAGAAGGTTTGGAAGTAAGCATTGGTTTGTCAAGTGGGAAAACTGTCATAACGTTATTGCTTACCTCAATAGCCTGGACATTGCGGGAACATCCCACCACTTTCATGCCATACTGTACCAATCTCTCCGCCAGGGCGGCCCCTATCCCGGCAGAAGCCCCGGTAATGAGTGCCACTCTTCCAGCCCACCTCTCCATCACTGTGTATAGGTTGATAGACGTGTAGCATGAATCGCGAGCCGTTTGGCATTTGACAGAGGCTGATATCTGGTTGCCTGGGTGCACCTCTCAATAACTAGGCCGTCAACGTGATAAGCTCACAGTTCAACAGATGGTGATACTTTCACAATAGCACTTACAAGGTTACTAGCTGCTGGTGCGATGGGGTACTTGTAGTGAAACGTCATCTTAACAGGATCGCCTTATAGCCACATACCCCCTGTTCCACTATAAAGAGATCATCTCAAGATCACCATATTCTACCCCGTTATATAATGAAATCATCATCTCGTTATAACAAGAGTTTTTACAATGAATGTAGCATATCCTAAATGAGGAACCCATGAACGTTTTGCTGGGAAAAACAGAAACGTGAGTCCTCTTGTGGAAGTTTGGGAGAATGTAATGCACACATCTACCCTGGCTGACATCCAGAACGCTATAATAATGGGCCGATTTTGTGTTTTACATCCAAGGTGCTCCATTTAGATATATGGACCCAAATAAAGGCAAGGATTAGATAGACCTGGGTCCAGTTTCTCGGAAAATTTTAAGTCTAGAAATGGACTTAAGTTCACTAATTACCTTGGTAACCATTGTCTTTTCCATGCTTAAGATCACTAGAGGACTTAAGATTTTTTGAGAAACTGGCCCCTGATCTTCATGCATATTTTCCTTTCCACTGTCCATCTCTAGTGTCCTCCTGCACTGCACTTTCAGCCGGGCATGTGAAAAAACCTGATACGAGATGCCATATACGAGATACCAGATAGAGATACCATATACCAAATACAAATCTTGACAGGATGTAGGACAGCAGTACATTATTTGTCAAGCAAAATAAGCAAAACACATTAATGCCCACCAAAAACCACATGCTGTTTCTCTATCACAATACTAAAACATCTAGCGCTTCTCGTCTTCTCACATTACTAGTTGACCATAGCATTCTTTTCTAGTGGACTCTGCTTAGACTCATAGGGCAGTTTACAACTGTTTTGGCACTGTATGACCCTTTTGGTGTTGATGTGCTGTTAATCTTTGATATCATCATCGTCAAACACTTGAAGCAGTTTCAAACTCACGACCAATTAATCTGTAGTGAAACACACTACCACCTGACGACTGCAATCAATTGCAGAGCATAGATAGGCAAAAATGCCAGCCTGGCCATTACAGGTTTTCGTACACCGTAAACCTTACAAAGTGAGCCACAATGAAAAATCCAGATTCTTCTATTTCATCTTACCAGGAAGGAACACAGGATGTAGAAGGTGATGAAGTAGATGAAGGCAAACATGGAGCCACACGTGGGCTTTCCAAAGTCCTCGGACATGCTGTCACACTTGACGTCGAGTTTGGCCGTGCATGCCATCATCACTTCCTGCCACGCCTCACCGGTCGCAGACCTGGACAAAACATCCACAAAGCAGAGATAAATAAAGGATTTCTTTGAAGTTAGGAGCAAATGGAAAGTCACTTTTCGAGTGATCATACCGATGAATACAGTCATCCTGCCACTTCAAAGAAGAACTGTCTGGAAAGAAATAGGCACAGTTGCCCAGCCACAGTTGCAAAGCCACAGTTACCCAGCCACAGTTGCAAAGCCACAGTTCCCCAGCCAGTTACCCACAGAGGTATCAAGAACATGACACTGCAAATGTCTAGGTGAGTTGTAGTGCTACATACCGGTATATGCATGGTACAATGTACAAGAGCCATTTTAGCTTTACTTGACTGTGTCAGCAGAGCTATTGGCACAGCTTGGGCATCTATCATTGTTCGTAAAACACATTTTCTTAGAAACCGTCAACAGGGTCAAGACAATCCATGCTAAATTTAGCCTTTCACCCTATCTGGAGACCACTTGTTTTCTTAAATTTTAGATATTTGAATTTTTAGTCATTTTTGTTAACACAGGACCTATGGGAACAAACATTTCAAAATGCCACTACATCTACAGTTTTTAGGTTTTTGCAACTGAACATTTTTACAAGCCCCTGGCCTGGTGGTGACCCCCTTAAAAAGTTGGTTGGGGATTTCTACCATTTCAATATCAAATTTTTGCCATTTTTGTTTTCACTTTCATTAACTTGGGACCCCATGCCAGCTTGCTGGCTCGAGCACGGACAGTTCTGGCTGACCACTTGAAAATGGCTCACTCACTGTTAAGCTAGAAGAGGCTAGCTGTAATACCACTAGGGCAGCCCTGTAGCTAAACTAAGTTGCTAAACCACAACTAAATAGGGAAATATGTGGTTTCTAAATGTTTTTGTCATATATATGCCTTCCCTTCTTTTCTAATCTCGTTATGCACCCATTGACCTCAAAAGTCCCACATTACCTGAACAGCACCATAACTGCCTGAGGAAAGTTCTGAAAGTTGTTGTTTCTGGTGATGGGAGTGTCGTCATCCAACGCAATTTTCCCAAACATCTGGAAATTACCACACAATGTCTGATAACTAGTAGGTACTAGGTAAATGAAAAAATATACTTACAACTTATAAGCCGAGATGTCATTATGTCCTTATCAAAAAAAAAAAAAAAAAAAGCAAAATGAAAACATTAAAAAGAAGCATATACTGTTACCGGTACAGAAAGTAATACGGTACATTGGAAGTCCGACACATGCTGCAAGCTTTGTGAAATGTGGACATCTATCGCCAAATACATATGAATACAATCGCATTTTACTTCCTAATTTCCTAATACGGTATTTTACATGATTTTCAACAATGTGTTCAGAAGAGGAGGAGGAGGAGGAGCAGACAAAGAAGAAGAAGAAGAAGAAGAAGAAGAAGAAGAAGAAGAAGAAGAAGAAATGATGTGATCTGTTTCAGGCCCTTTTTCAACACAACTGACTAGAGTGAGCCAACATGTAAGTATCATGTGGGCAATAAACTGACAGACGAAAGCGTCTGTGACCAGATTTGAAAGTGGAGATGCATTGATCTGAAACACAATATCCTCCCACTCATCCAGCATGCCATTTTAGAAGCAGAAATAAAAGAGGAAGAGGAAGAAGTATAATATAATATATTTAGTAGTAGTAATAATATATATAATTTTTTTTTCACAAACCTGCATTCCAATTACTGCATAGATGAAGAATAACATGACGATGAGCAAGGCGACATACGGTAGAGCCTGGAAAGACGCAACACGATTTTTATAGTATAACAACTTGGGGTATATGTCAAATATAACACACAAATTTTCAATACAGAGAACCATTTAAACTCAACAGTGAATAGTCTGTATGTGCTAAGACATTAAGACCTTGAAAGAAACTTTACAAGTATTCAAATGGCATCAGATACTGGAAGAGATGGTGTGGGTTAAAGAACTAAATTGTCCTCCTTTCATTTCAGTTCTCCGACAGGATCTGTATTTTGAAGAGAAATATTTTTACTTTTATAAGTCTGTGGATAATTGCCAGCCCAGACAGCTTCTGATCAACATCAAATTTCAAAATAGAGATTTCTCCACACAATCCGATTGATATTAGAGTGGCAGTTCACAGCCACATTCTAAGAACATTCAAACCATCACCAATGAATGGTTTCATCAAAACAAAAGACTTAGTATTAGTAAGTGAATGTCTATACCGTGGTATAACTTTGGCTTCCCCATGTGTCCCCCCCCCCCCTCTCTTCAGGTTGTCGCTTGACTTTTCTAAATGCATTTAAATCAAAAGGTCACATTTTAAGGTTGCAGGCCACTATATAAAACAGGCTGCAGTTGACTACTACAAGTCACCAAGTCATGTTTTTTAACCCCCGATTTAAGTTGCAATCATCTAACACCCACCTGTGGATCTGTGACTGCCTGAAATACAATCTCACCTGAAAAGATTTGATGAACGTCCAGAGCAATGTCCGAATGCCTTCTCCACGACTCAGCAACTTCACCAAACGCATCACGCGGAACAAACGGAAAAAGTTGATACTGATGATGGTTGAACCTTTTGGCTAGAAACAAAATACGAAGCAGGGTGATTATGCTGCAAAGACAGTGTGGGAAAAAGTGGAGCGTGTTTTGTCCCCGGGTTTTGTCAATCAATTTTTCTGTTCTGATAGACTATAGATAATACAGAACTCGCCTGTCAATAGTTTTAAAGCATTTTTCTGTGCGCGACATATTGGGCTACAGAAGCCTGACAATATTTTCCTGATCACAGTTGTTTTATAATACGCATACAGTTTTACTAGTGTGACAAATTCAAGGTCTCAAATCTACATAACTTTTAAGCGATATCTTCATAAAAGTATCCAAGAAACACTTCATCAGAAACATATCGCACAGAACTGCTCCCAACCTACGGATGATTTCACTAATCACTTGTCTCACATTGACATTTTTTTTTAAATTAAAGCAGACTTCAATCAAGATCCATTGAAATAATCTTAACAATATACACATTAATCTGAGCTACATGTACACAGAAGTTTCAGGGTGCCCTTGAAATGCAGGGTGATACGAAAAAAAAGGAATTGTGGAAATATGGGCATTGCTTGGAAACATGTGGGAACGGTAATATATATTTGACCAATAGGGTGCAACCGTAGGACGTATACACAGAGACATTAACCCTGGGTTGTTGGGTTGTAAATACCACGGCAAGAAATTGACAAAGAAATTTTGCATTGCGATCACAGTAACTGTCACGCAACAGTTTCCGCTGTACAGCGTATTAAAGATTGAACCAGTCTAGCAAAATGATCAAACATATCTCGTGCTACAAACATTTTGTGGAAGTTGCAGATTATCTCAAACACTTGCTGCTATTTTGATTTAGGAACTGTGCTGGAGTTGTCGAAAATACTTACTTGAACTTTTACTTCAGTCGCATTCTTAGTTAAATCACACCGATGAGATTGCTTACTTCAGTAAAAAATTTAGACTCAAGTATTTTCGAGAACTCCAGCCCTGCTCCACACTAGCAATTAATATATTTTCATTTAGGGTATACATATACATGTACATATCGGGGGAAGTCATACTTATGGTGTATAAATATATTTACGAGCGTGCTTATTACAACAGAGAACAAATTAGCCATAATATACAGGTGTACACCACTTGACAATGGATTATCATATTACTGTAATCTGGGATACGCTAAATACGTCCACCACACACATGAACTGGGTAGACATGTATATTCTCCGACTAGGGTAACATCAAAACACAATTTCTAACTTCTATGCCCTTGATGCCAGGGGATAACATACTGCAGCTTCTGACAATTTTAATAATGTAAAGGGGAAGTCAGTATCATATCGACATTTATCATAGACAGCTAATATCAATAAAAAGAAAACACTGCGTTATCACAGTGTGTCCCTCTACAAGCTTCAGAACAGACCAGGTGGTTAATTTTGCAGTTAAAGTCGAATGTATGATACTTTGTTTTTCCCAAGAAATATCAAGTTTTTTTTTAATGTGAGTGAGTTAGTTTTACCATAAAGAATGTCAGAGCAACTTTCAAGTTAAACAAGTAAGCCTTGTGCTGAAGATCGTTCTTATACTTTTGATTGAGCATTCTAAGCTTATTAATTCAGAAAACAAATTTTAAAGTGCTACTTCTGATGTATTAAAGCCCAAGTCCACTAATTGTACAGCTAATGTTGGGTGGTTAATAATTCACTATTTATGGAGTACTTTCTACATGCTATTGGTTATGTTCTAGGGCAACAGGGCAGTAACCCTGGTAATGTTCTACAGTGACAGGGCAGTAACCCTGGTAAAGCTCTAGGAACAGGGTAGTAACCCTCATTATATTCTACAGCAACAGGGAAATGACCCTGGTTATGTTCTACAGTAACAGGGCAGTAATCCTGCTAAAACTAAGGAACATGGCAGTAACTCTGGTAATATTCTAGAACATGGCAGTAACACTGGTAATATTCTACCAACAGGGCAGTAACTCTGGCCATACTCTAGCAACAGGGCAGTAACCCTGGTGATGTTCTAGCAACAAAGCAATAACCCTGGCAACTCTAGCAACAGGGCATTAACCCTGGTAATATTCTGGCAACAGGGCAGTAACCCTGGTGATGTTCTAGCAACATTAAAGCAGTAACCCTGGCAACTCTAGCAACAGGGCAGTAACCCTGGTGATGTTCTAGCAACAAAGCAGTAACCCTGGAAACTCTAGCAACAGGGCAGTAACTCTGGCAATATTCTAGCAACAGGGCAGTAACCCTGGTGATGATCTAGCAACAAAGCAGTAACCCTGGTAACTCTAGCAACAGGGCAGTAACCCTGGTAATATTCTAGCAACAGGGCAGTAACCCTGGTGATGTTCTAGCATCAAAGCAGTAACTCCACTAAAGCTCTAGTTTCAGGGCAGCAACCCTGGTAATGTTCTACCAACCAGATAGTTTCTAGCCTTCTGCCGAGAAATTGTTAGCTTGTTAGAAAGTTTGAGGTCAATGTTATTAAGTATGTTTGATAGTGGCTCACCTCCAATGACAACAGCTGGGTTGAGGGAATATATACCAGGACATGCAAAATAACCGTAATGATACATTTAATAAATTTAATAACCGCAATGACACATTTAATAGCAAATCATTAAAACAGGCCAAAACGAATGCCCTGACCTTATCCAACTGTACAGATTCGAAATCTTACTTCCCCATTTAGCATGTTTAAATATTAAAGTTAATTTAAAATTTTACTTCAGTTTTTCAAATTTGGTTCTTACAACATTCTGTTATGTACTCATTACTGTAGTCTACAATTAAGGCATGTTCTTGCTTTGATAGGCTGGGGTTGTTTTTATTTACCGGTACTATATTTATTTATTTACTTATTTATTTATTCGGAGGGCGAACTTTTGTGTTTTTGAGCTTGCATTGGTTGTGTGCACAGTATTCATATTTGAAATTGTTTGGCTTACTAACAGTAAACGTCAATACATATCATTCTTAACTCCATGACATCCTACAGGGCAAACTAACAGTACATATATAGCAACCACATCAACACTTCCTGGGTTCTGGCCTAGCGTACTGACACACAGTAGGTAGTTAAAGTCCTAGAGTGTGAAACACCGCCTAGACAATATAGCCTTAGTGATGAAACTAGTGCTGAGCTGAGAGAAGAGGGGTTATACATGTAGTATGCATAGGGAGTGGCACAGTATATATAATCTAGAAGTCTCTGATTACTGTAAAACTACATGTATATGTACGTTCTAGCACAAATGTTACACACACAGCATGTACTTGGCTCTACGCATACTTTCACCACCCCACCCCTTCCCCTTCCCACCCCCAAACCATTCTTGCCACAACTATATAGAGAGCAGAGTTGGAGCCCTAACAAGGACAGGAAAAGTTGTAGAAGGAAAAAAAAAATTGCGTAACAGTTTGAAGCACAAAAAAAAAAAATTGGGGTAGACAAATACGAGGCAGTAGAGTAGTGGGGAAGAGATAGCAATGTGGCTTACCCTTCCCTGGCGAGACTGCGGTCAGAAACCATAACAGTACCATATACACTGCCACAGAATCACAAACTATGGTCAGAAACCATAATAATGCCATACATACCGTAGTAGAACATTGATTATTGTTACACACACAGCAGCAGTAATAGTCTTACATGTGTATAGGTACCGGTAGCTTCATATATATACCCCACACAGGCACACAGTGACACCTTGACATCAACTCTTTCCCCCAAACATATATCAGTACAGCATGCTCTAAGGCCAAAATGTCTAACTACAGTAGTCCCCCTCTAATAAGGCTATCATGTTTGCCAAGAAATTGTGGCCATATTAAAGAGCCGGCCTTGGCACAAGGGAAATAAAAATGCATTCAGAGTAGGAATGACAAAATTTGGTTGGCCGCATTCGAGAGGGCGGCCTCTGTTGAGAGTGGCCATTAAGAGAGGGACCACTGTATATACCTCCTAACAGTGTAGGTTAGATTCCATTTATTTTTACTGTTACTTAAATTGCAAGCTTTGCACTGAATGCTGGTAACATTTTTTTCATGTAAAGAGTGAAGTGGTTTTTAAAAATAATTCCATCTGTTCGGAGTTTTTGAAGCCAGTTTTGCGACATGTGTATAAGTGGTTTCAGTTCCTAGAGAAGGTTTGTTACAAGCAGAGACGAAATCGGTGTCATCATTTGAGTGAATGGGTCTATAGGTATAAGTCTGTGTGGAATGACAACAAAATTTCCTTAAGGAAATTTGTCCTGAAAACAATTTAAAGTTTAATTTATAACATGCTACAAAGTAAACAAACAACATTGTCTTAATGTCCCTAAACCATGGGATCCTTCAGTGTTCCGCTGCCCGTCATGCCTCTGACACGAGGGGTTAGATTTTTCTTCAAAGCCTCCTCTATTGTTCCCAAATAAATAAACAAAAGAATATTAACAGTAAGAAAAGATGCAATATTTGTTTGTTTTTTTTTGTTGTTTTTTTTTCAAATTTAGTCGATTTAAAAAAAAAGTACATTATGCGAAATGTTACAATGTCACAACTTTGGAAGATCTTAATTATGCTCACAGAAATAATGTCTTCTAAGCAGCTGTGCTGCGCTCATTTGGTGACTGAGCACAGAGGTTACTTATTACATTACCAAATTTAACCGATTAATTTAAACTGTTAAGCAGGAGTTTCACTTTCAAATACTCAAAATATTTCTTATTTTATTTACGCATTCATACTGAAAGATTTTATTTTGGTATTTTATTCAGAAATCACAAATATTATTCGAATTTGCTACACATCAGTAAGGTAAGAAATTTTCTTGAATGTTTTTTCCGAGGTTTCTTAATGTATTTTACAGTTAGTATGGATCTATCCTTTAGTACCTTGACATACACATATTACCACCATGGAGATTTGGATTTCAATATAGGAACCCAGGCTGGCTATAGATATAATTCTTAGATACATCACAAATTAAAAATGGCAACCACATCTAAGTTGGGGCCTGTCTTAAAAGGTAGGTTCTTAATTAAGTACAACAACAGAGCAAGGAACAGTACCCATGCCTGCGGGGGTCAAATAACACAAGAGCATGCTGAGGAAATAGTACAATATACGAGATATCGCCAAACAGGAAGTGACATCACTAAATGGTCATGATGACATCACGTCCTGCTGGGCAAAAGAGGGGCCCCGTTTAATAATAGCAGTGCTTAGCAGTAAGCCTTCATTTGGACAAACCTCGGTGAGAACCTCGTGTGAATTAATTCTCTGCATGTGGATAATGCAAGGCGGCATAGCAGAAGTGAGAAGGAAAACAAAGAATTAGCGAGAGGAAAAAAAAAAAGAAAGAAACATTACTCTGCATGGCAAGCAGTGAGTCGGAGAAGAAAACGGGTAAGAAGTTGTTCAGATGAGGTAAAAAAAACTAGAGCTAAACATGCATTAGTATTTATTCCCGTACTAAACCAGGGTCGAAATAAAGCTTACTCAATATTCACAGCCAAAATAATGAGAAAATTAAACAAAGTTCCCAGGAATTAGCAGTCCTAGTCGGTTTGGCATAACTCGCTTGGCAGCATGCTAACTCAACCAATGTTCAGACTTATATATCTAGCACTGTACCAAAGACACTCTCTTGTATTAATTATTTTGTCTGCTAGATGTATATTTTAGGTTGCTTCTTAAAAAAATACACAGTATTTCTACTTTATTAGGTTTTATGTGTGACAACTATGATAAAATCCTGAGGATTTTTTGAAGACATTTTAGTGACCTAGCTGTAGAAGTTTCTCCTCAAAGCAAAGACTGTGTTTATATAGTTTCATATTAGTAGCGAAGTATGTGACCTGCCCAAAACTGCCTGCATGAACATGCCCAAAAAAGAAGGAACAAGGACAGACAATAACAGTAACATAGAACTGAAATAAAAATGTGTTAAAGATCTTTTTACAAAAACATGATGGTTAAAGTGTCTCAAAAGCCACCACAGTGAAACACACTACACAAAAAAAAAGTTAAGGATATTTTGAAATATTGTAGATGTATTGTGCTGTTTCGTGAATTGGCCTTAATTTTAGTATTTAAATCCAAATATTGACAAATATCCTTAACTTTTTTTGTGTAGCGTATATCAACAGCCAGTAACAAAGCACTTTAGAAATTACGAGAACAGGACTGGTATTTGGTATTCCACAATGTACTTGCCGGCAGAATACCATGCTGGCAGCTGCGTGGTTAAGGGGCAAGTGTCGCACTTTGCCCAAATCGTTGGAAAGTTACGGTTAAGGGGCAATTCTTGCATTTAGGGGGAGTGTCGCACTTTGCCAAAATCTGTGGAGAGTTACGGTTAAGGCGCAAGTATTGCATTTTGCCACAATTTTTGAAAAGTTGTGGTTGAGGGGCAAGTGTCATACTTTGCCAAAATCCTTGGAAACTTACAGTTGAGGGGCAAGTGTCCCACTTTGCTAAAATATGTGGAAAGTTGCGGTTAAGAGGCAAGTGTCGCACTTTGTCAACATCTGCGGAGAATTGCTGTTAAGGAGAAAGTGTTGCACTTTGGCAAAAATCTTTAAAAAGTTGTGGTTAAGCGGCAAAGTGTCAAACTTTGGAAACTATTGCACTTTACCAAAATCTGCGGAAAGTTGCAGTTAAGGAGAAAGTCTTGTACTTCGCCAAAATTTTTGGAAACTTGACAGAGTAAATTGGTGCCTACTTCTACTCTTAATGGAAAATCATTACTAGCATATACCGGTACTACAAAATTTGCAGTTGCGCTTTTAGCATCCGTAAGCTCATACTGGGTAGTGTGGAATCAAATATTTTGAAGAAGAAATACCAACATTACGCTGAAAGATCAAACTACAATCAAATTCCTGTATACAACATAGGTGCATGTCAGTTTTTTTTAGCTGCCAGTTTGTCTGAGTACTAGTAATACAAAAGACAGAAAAAGAAACATGAAAACGATCAATCAGTCTAGGAGACAAGCGTCCATGTGCCAGCGGTGGAGGCCTTCTGGATTTCATACAAAAAAAACTGTTCCCTCAAAATAGGGATTTTCGGACACTTGTCTCCTGGACCATTGTGGACTGCGGTGTCAAAATGGCTGTTCACCGTGTTCACAAGAGAAAAGATGTGTTAGCTTGGGGCAGCTGGAGATAGCTCAAGAGAAATGACACACTGCGGGCACTACACTGCATGGATATCAGCAGATATTTTGCTCTGATGGACTCTCATAACGAATTCACTCACCTCATAACTGCACACATAAATTATATCCTTCAAATTTTTTCATCTTTTTATAATAGATTTACGAAAGCTGTTACCGTGATTACGTAGGTGTGAAAGTGAATTTGTGTTTCAAATTTGTGTGTGTGTGTGTGTGTCTATGTATGACTCTAGGCTTCTGTTTCAAACTAGTCGACCTTAACCCAGATTAACTAATCCCTGCATTAGCTTACCAGATAAGACAAGGAATAATGTAATCTGGGTTAGCATGAATATTCATGAAGCAGAAGCACATGCAAATAAATCATAAAATACAGGAAACCAATACTGAGATAATAGATATTAGAAAATATCACACTCTCTGCGACCTTTTAACCCCCCTACCCCTCTCCACCCCCTCCACATCTGGATCTAGCCAGCATTTATAAATGTTACACGCTAATCTCCGAACTTGGAAAAGGATTTTTTTCTGCCAATCTACACTCCACATAATGCCAAGGGGAACAGTGTTAAAATTCTTAGTGTGTGTCGGTCGTTGAGTGTGGGCCGTTGAGTGCGGGTCGTTGCATATACTCACGCTGACTTCCGTGTATATGATGTCAATATAGCTCCCTAAGACTATGATGAAATCAAATACATTCCACGCATCTCCAAAGTAGTTCTGCACACAGTCGCAGCATTGGAAAGCAGGGGAAATAAAGGCAGGAAGAAAAAAAAAAAACAAATATGCAACAGGTTAGGCACGAGGAAATCTGGTGAAATCACCGCACTCCGGTAAGAAAAAATCAAAGAAGATTTCAGTGTTTTATGAAATGCATTAGAACCAGCACACCAGAGAGTACTGTCAGTTATTAGTTGTAGTCCACCGCATGCATAACATCGGCATGAACAACAGGTTAGTGAGGTTAGCTGATGCCATCTGAAACTGAAAATCCCAACTGTAACACCGTAAGTAACGAGCTGGCATGCATATGTACATTTGGGCTGGTGTTCCTCGAAAATACTTAAAGTCTAAGTTTTCATTCTGATTCTTTGCCAGTCACAGTACACGGGTTGCTGACTTAAAGCACAAACTTAGACTTGAGTATTTTCACAAAATTCCGGCCCGTACATCCCACCAGAAACAAGAAATGCATGCAGACTGGCTGGTGATAAGTGTTTTCTCTTTCATAGCCATGCCTGCGCAATCCATTTGGAAGAAGACACCACAGATAGTTTTAGACACATAACGGCAATTCAGATCGATTTATTATTTGAAAGTCTTGATAGTATTAAACAAGATGCCAGTACTTGTTCTTACGCTGAATTCTCAGCATGAGCAACATGAAAATTTTGACTACGGTACCTGCATTTTTTTTTTTCCAAGATATACATTTGTGACACTTTTATGGCCAAAAGTTAGTCTGGAGGACCTTCAGCATATTCAATGAAGGAAATAATGCCCGCATTAGTTTGTGGTATTCCTTAGTCAAAAATATAATTTAGAAAAGTAATTTCCACATTTTTGGTCATGTGCAATAGGTCAAATTTATATATTAGATAGATATGAATAAATTGATAAAATATTTATAGGGTTACATAGTCAATGGACACTGGTCCATGCGGTAAGCATTGCCTACCGGTAGCATGGCTACAGGCCAGCCTAGTCAAGAGTAGATTTTCGTGGAGACAAAATCAGATGCATAAAGAAGCATGCAGGAAATGCTTCCAAGCCACAGTTTGCAGTGATTTCCGGATCACAGATCCTGACAAACATTTTTTTTGTACTGCACATAAAGAGACAGTAGATAGTTGAACATGCCACCATGTCAAGATCTCTTCGCATGTGCCCACACGATTCAACCATCAGAGAGCGCCAAAACATTGCCAAAAGAAAACTTACTATTCTCCCAGCTAATATGTCTAAGAGACTGCCAACTACAATGATAAAATCTAGAACGTTCCATGGATCGCCACAATAGTTCTGGCAGAAACAAAAGAAAAGGTTGCGATGATGTTGCTTAGCATAATTGCAGTATGACAGGCAAAAATTCAACCCAACTTCCACCAGACCAGTGTTGTAATGTGTATCATATATATAATCTGGTGAACTAAAGGGATATGGGTCAACTCCTTGAAAGATTAATATTTTGAAATTTTGTTTCTCAAATTTACAAATGATTTACAGGACACAAACAAAAGAGGTTTGTCAAGTGTGACAATTCAGATTTCTGATCAGAGAATATTTCTTTAATATTATATTATCTTTCAGAGAATTGCCCCCATATTTGATATTCAAAGCGAAACGCGTGCCGTTTAGACATAAGAACAGCAAAGAAACAGGACTAATGGTTGTGTGAAAAATACTACGGTGTCGCCGTGAGGAAATCCAGTGTTATCCCGTGCCATTGGTTTTCCTCCCGACAAATGTAATAAAGTTGGTTAGGGTATATGTGTAACGGGTTGGGTGGGAGCATGGCGCTAGGGTTGGGAGGCAGGGGGTGGGGGAAGATGCCACTTACAAGTAACTTTGAGGCAATAATATCAACTATACTGCCGACTACAATTATAAAATCTAGCACGTTCCACGGATCTCCAAAATAGTTCTGTGGAGAAAGAAAGAAAACATGGCTACGTCATCACAAATTGTCACGATCGATTGAACCACTGCGTTCCAGCAGCAGAGATGTTGACAAAAACATTCTTGGTGATAAAGGAAAGGGCCTTAATACATTCTACAATTTCCATCAAAAAAAAAAAAAGATTACTTTAAAAAACAAACTTGATATTACTGAAGATAAAAAAATCAGCAAATTGCCGCATTGTAAAGCAGTGGTTCAGTTTGAAATATTTAACCCACTGTTTACCAAACAAAAATAGGTATGCCAACATTAGTCTATACACCGAAAAATCTGATTTCCTTCCCAAGACCATAGGAGGGAAATCACAAAATGCAGATATATGTGATTCACATATAGGTATGCATATTAACATCTGTAACTTCGGCATGTCATATTATACACATATCAAGAAATAAAATCAACGAAAGACAACGATTACGAAATAATAATATAAGCTACACGTATGCATTACTGAAGAACTAACGGCCATGGAAAAACATCATGGAAACTAGGTACAAATACACCTGTTAACTTGTTATGTCTAGTATTAAGACTAAAACATATCATCTGTGACTGAAGGTATAATTTGAGTTGAAGAGTTTCAGTCGGAGGCATTAACACAACATCTGATGAAAATTTCCAACTCAAAACACACCTCGAGTGCTTATACATGTACAAATTAAAGCTATTGCGTAATGATCTTTGACCTGTCATAATCAGGATAAAACAAAACATGTCCATAAATCGTGACAGACAAATGGTAACGCTCAGGTGTTAACCTCAATTTATCAGTACATGATAACTATTATTTTATATAAAATTCTAAATCATCT
>JAAUYG010199640.1_pt1 | contig 16274 bp, 13 predicted proteins | sample 7278091 | NCBI WGS metagenome assembly JAAUYG01 (sample SAMN14350201, study PRJNA611818) | marine sediment metagenome | isolation source: surface marine sediment (0.6m) | place: French Polynesia: Moorea | collected 2018-08 | reverse complement strand
ATCAGCACATTGACGTCTGGTAAATGTGAGCACTAAAGTTTCCATACATGTAGGATCCAACGGACGACCTCTGCTTGTGTAGTGCTGGGGGAAGAAGCCTTACTCATTTTTCATCACCACGCTTGGGTGACGATGAGCTCTTTCTCGAACAAAAGTCACGGTAAAGTGATAGCACGAGGCGACATATCTGTTAAGAGATAAATGTAGACGCTTTCCAGGGCATAACTGATATTGTTTTGAAAACTGACAATAAAGGTGACTCTTCATCAGCGGCAACCAGAAGAGATGAGGAGTGATGAAATGGACCAGCTCAATTTCTGCATTTGGGGTGAAGCTTTACAGGTAATAGCTTTACAGGTAATACGTGATAGTTTAGCCGTTAAAACAAATATTAATAAAATTTCGTATGCACCTTGTGGCGATTACTTTGTAGTTATTTTGTGACACATGTACAGATTATGCAATGATGTCGTGTGTTGACCCTAACGGGTTTGTGCTAATGTGCACTGCATGTACACTTGAAAATACAAGATCTAGTTTAAGAAGTTTTTAGTGTTAAATATCGTGTTTTACAAAGCGAAGGACTCGTAAGCATTCATATTTGACGTTTATCGATTTCCTCAGTCACTCGTACGTCTTTGAGCCTATACTGCGCAAGGAAATTCTCGTGTTTAGAGAATGCACTGATCACTTAATCACACGTTAATGATATGTTCAGAATACGTTGCTCACATTGCATGATTCTATGGGGTGTATTATTGCGCCGATACTGTAAAACGTAAGGCGATGAACAGTACGCCTTGTTCTGCACAATCAAGACCTATAGATCCTGTCTAGAACAATTTAATCTTCTTTGACCAGGCGCTATTTAACACAATCTAGCCAGCCATGGTATATGTCTGGTAACATACAGATCCGTGACACGGGGGATGGGGAAGGGGGTCTATTTAATCCTGTACTATGCATTAATTAAATAATAATTATCAATAAATTATAATATTGTGTGTCTTTCAGAGTAACGTCAGACGTCTTATGAGATTTATTCGTAGTTTACTCGATACGAATCAGCCGATGAATACTCTCAGGCTGATCTCGGTGTTCTCTGGTGCTTCCGTCCAATGGTGGTGCTTTCTGGCCATTCTGCTCCAGACTCTGTATAATGCAACATGTATGCATTTTGTTTATTCCTTACCTCAATATTTACATACACTGTGTGTGGCTTAATTCAATATGTATGTATTGGCAATCTGATCATGTAACTCAACGTATATGACATTCTATACGACTCAAGGGCTGGACACTGCTTCGAAATAATTCTTTAGACTTTAAGCTAACAAATTCAGTATAATGCAGTAAATCAATCTAGCAAATTCAATATAAGAATAATATAATGCTGGAGATGGTGTCATTCTTTAATTTACTAATAACTGCCAAGAATGAGTATTTACTGTAACAATTGAGGGTTTGCGTAGAGTAGCTTAAAGGGGGTAGGGGACTTTTTAAAAGCGTAACTGGTTATGCCTTCGTTGTCCGTATACAGGTGACCAGGCTGTGCTGTATGTGTGTGAATTTGAGTCGGGACACTTTTGTAATGCCACAACCCTTGCTGGAGAGGCGAGAGGTGACAACTCTCCAGTAGAATGGCAGATTACCAACGGGAGTACAACCGATGTCAACATGGGACCCAGCGTGGATCACACCTTAGGAACCGGTCAGGGTAGGCTGTCAAATCTGGATGTCACATCGAAACCACCAGCTAGCCAACTTGCAATCGACAGGATAAATGGCGTAAAAATAAGCGATGTAGCTTACGCAGTTCATATGTAATACATTGATAAAAAAATTCCCCATGTACCTTTTAATGTCGTGTACATTGAACATAAAACATCAGCTGCAAGTGGTGTTCTCAGACATTAAGATCGAACCTATACAGAACGAACAACTGAACTACCAAATTTGGACCGTCTTAACGTCTTAAACGTTCTATACTGGTGCTTCTGTCGTTGATTGCATATAGCTGACGTTACTCAGCATCTGCATGCGTGGAGTTATGTAAACATTGAATATATATCTCATGAGACCTTTTTCGATAATTTCAATCCTACGCCACCCCTCTATACCGCATATGAAATTAAACAAGATGATATTATACAAGAATCTGTATAGAGAGCGATACGTTAGTGTAGGTGTTACCTCTTGATTAAGCTCGTGGAACTCTCAAACTTGGGGAAACCTATCACTAGGATTTAGAGTAAAAAGAGATTTAAATCTAACATGCATGCCAGGGCTATACTTATATATGCAGGCAACTGCACAGGGCCAAATGTGAGTGGGTACGTGTGTTTCGGATGACTCTTGATACCAAGCTTAACTGGTGGAATTTGGGAACTGTGCAGCGTGGATTGCGCACAACACTTACTACACGTAGCATGATCACATAATTTTCGGTACATTTTCAGGACACTACGCGTATGTCGAGACTTCCAACCTGATGCCTAGAGTAATGGCCGAGATCCAGATACCTATCATTGGTCAGCGTTCAGGTGTGGAACTGGAACTCTCCCTGTGGTATCAGAAGTCTGGATCGGACAATAGCAGCATGCTGGCGATATTGGCAAAGGATGGAAGTGGATCCAGAACCGTTGTGTTTAATGCTACTGGCACCGGTATGGCACACTGAATTCTATATATTGGTACATAAGCTTAATGTTCCATGTTCCAAACGACTTTCAGGTGACGTGCCTTTTCTGTGGCAGCACCTCGCCTAATCTACCCTACGAAATCAGGGGCCGCACCTTCGGTTAACATTATCAAATCCTCCAAAGACACATCTATTTTCACAGTAGTTGTAACATTGTCCTGCGCCATGAGCACAGTTGTGGAATGACGCAATACAAATATAATGATTGATTAACTGCATAATTAAGACCAGCCAATGGAATGGTCTAAGCTGGTCTAAGGTGTGAGGTGGTCTTACTTCAGTCTGCGTAACATCAAAATTCAGCGTAACATCAAAATTCAATTTTGCACCACTGGGGAGTAATCTTTATTCTGAAATGGTCTTAATTCTGAGATTGGTCGCATTTTATGTGAGGTTCCACACTAAATGTTTTCCAAGACCTACAGACGTCTCAAAAATGTGAAACCATTGACGCTTAAAGCACTTGCAGTCAACACGCAGCAACATTTCTGGACACACAGCTGGAGCGATGTCAAAATCAGTTCAAAAGGTCACTGTGTTTATCGCTGACAACCCCAGTATCGAAATGTACTGACGCAACATGGTATCACTTTTACTCTTCTAAACAAGAAATAAAGTTCGTACAAAAAGTTTAATGAACCATTCGTTACTCAGTGTCAAAAAATACATGTCCGTAAGTTGATATTTCGCTAGCAGGCGACGTGTGGACAGAAGCCGGAGTCGGACTTCCCCCGCGCACCCATAACGTCTCTGTGACAGCCAGCAGGGACAGTGACAGTATGGTGACTGGGGACGGTGGCATTGCTGTTGACGACATAAGGATTACGGCTTCCGGTACTCCACTTGGTAGGGATGCTGGTCTTGGTACCAAAGTAGCGAATGGACTCTGTATACTGTATAACGTGAGGTATCTGCATGTAATAAGTGTGAAACGCATAATACTTTCCAATCCAAAGAACCGCTTTTCAATTAAAGATGCGATAATTAGAAGGTATATGTATGTATTCGCATGGTGCTTTTATTATTTACATCGATCCTTCCGTTTGCTCTTTCTGAATTTCAGTCAAATTAAATGATTGCAAATCATACAGAATACAACTTATTTTCAGAGTAGTGTGACAGCAAATTATAATGTGCAGGCTACAGGCATTTAAATTCAGATGATATACGATTGTACGATATAAATATTAACTTCTGTCAATTCCAGAAACGACGGATGCATCAACAACTAGCCCAACACTACACTCAGCAGCCATTACAAGCTCAGAGGTAGTTACAACACGAACAGAGGCGAGATTCACAACCAGACCAACGGTAGCTACACGTAAGTACACGTGTGATTCACACGTTCAACTTGAACCTGCAACCACGAACTAGTATTATTTGCCTGAATATTTACACTAGAGCTGATTTCGTCTTATCCAGAGCAAACGCCAAATCGGAGAGTAACAACCAACTCAACCACCGATATTACAACCCCAGCACTAAACACGACAATAGGAAGTTCTGAGGTAATGACAACGGTAACACCAGAAGATCCCAGATCAACAACTAGTACCACGAATAGGACACAAGTGGCAGCAGCTGACGAAAACCCCTTCACGACTTCTGGTGGTCCAAACATTACAACCAGAGCAACATCGGAAGAAGCAATCACTGTTTCAGAGCCAAATGTAACAACTGCAGAAGTCAGAGCATCCACGAGAGAACCGAATGTAACGGCAATAGAAACGATAATCACATCACCCTCCGAGACAATTGGCGTCATGGAACGAGCAACTAGTGCAGCCGTGAACACGACCACCATAGGTCCAAGCACTGGCACAACTCCAGAAAGAACGAGTTCAAGTAAGTACAGTACCAACTCATTGTAACGACATATTGTGACTTCAAATCATGGTTATATTCTCACACTACGGAAGTACAGTACATGTAGTTTCAATGAAAGACCTTAGAGGTAAGGCTTTTGATTTAATGGTTAACTAAAAAAAAAACAAAGATTATCTGGATATAAGGTGGATAACTTAATTGCCTTTCTGCACAACTATGCGGTTGTCGATTGCCGATAGAAAACTACGTACGGTACTAAGGGACGATGGCGGACGCCTGGGCAACGTCAGATTCAGGCAAGCAGAGTGCTAAAAACCACAAGAGGTTAGCTCATGCGGTCGCTTTTATCTAAAGTGTAATAGTTAACCGTATAGACGCATGGAAATAAATAAAAATATATGTATGTATGAAAATACCTGATTGTTGTTTGTATTGTCAGCAAATGGAAGAAACCTATACACAACTGGGCCCTTGGCAATGGGCACCGTATCTACTGAACTCCCGATTACAACTGCCGCAAGCAGACGTTTAACAACGGGAAATGCAATGGTGATGACATCACTACAGACGACAGCCAAAACATCCGGAGCTACAACCAAAATAAAAGCAGAAACGCCAACCATAGAAACAACGACAGCCGTAAAAGTGGGAGTTACTGCCCCAACACCAGCAACAACAGCATTGCAAACCGCGGTTACATCGTTCGAAAATAAAATCCCTGGTAAGGACAATAGTTTGCTCTTAGTAAAGTTTAAAAAAAACTAATGGCTTATAGCAAAGCCCCTAACGGTCGAATAACAATGCCAGCACTGGCTTTAGACTTCGTTTACAACCGCGAAATGTAAAATATAAAAATGTCTTTAAGCATTAAGTCAAATGTAAATACAAAAGCATCACCCAGTAGGATTTTGCATCTCTGTCGGTAGTGTATTCAAAACCTGAGCTTGTTTCAAATCCCCTTCAGCGATTACAACAAAGCCAGAACCTGCAAGAACGTCAACTGTAGTAGCGACAGCCGCCGTAAAACTGACAACCAACGGCCCAAAGTCAGCAACAACAGAATTGCAGATCACAGTGACGCCCCTTGAAAAGACAACCGCAGGTACTAGTATGTGCCGAATTTCACTGTCAGTGGCTTATACATTCATTACGAATAGAACTATCGCTCAGAATCTAAGTGACCTTGACTTTAACGTTCCAAGATCATTCGGGGTCAAATGTGATGGTGTCATTGGACTCCCCACATGTGGCTTCCTATTGGTGTTTCATAGGAACGTGGCCTAAATCGTCTCCTTACCACAGATATAAGGCTTCAGAATTTGAATGAAATTGACTTTGTCCTTTCGGGGTCACTCAAGGTCAAATATAATGTTGTCGTCTTGAGTCTACATATATGACTTCCTATCAGTGTATAATAGTAACCATATCTCAATCTTACATGGTTTAGCTGATATAGGCACTTGAATTTTTCTCCCATCTCTTATTATTGGCCCCAAATTTCCCACCCCTCACACCCACATTTACCCTGGGACGATTTTACTTAAAAACTAACAATTTCTTCCCAGGGTCGGAGGCCAGGGAAGGCTCCACCAAAAATAAAGTTGATTGCTCTAATGCTTTTTGAGATATTTTGTTCACAGACGTATAGACAGACGCACAAAGACAAAACCCCGCCCACCCAAAAATTCTCTTATGCCATACCCAGATTAATTCGCTATCAGCAAACGTACAGATGTCCTACCACGCAATATGTGACCTTGACATTGACCTTCAAGGTCACCCAAGGTCAGAACTGATGGTGTCGTTGAGCTACCCATATATGATTTCCTATTGGCATTTAAGAGCATTATGTAGCCTAACTCGGCTCGTTTACGAGATATAAGGCTTTGAAATCAGAGTGACCTTGACTTTGACCTTTCAAGGTCACTCAAAGTCTAATGTGACGGTGCCATTGGACTCCCCATACATGGGAAGTCCCATATTATTAATGTTTAATAGTAATATATGGCCTAACTAGGCTCCTGTATGATTGTATGATATAAAGCTTCAAAATCTTGAGTGACCTTGAATTTGACCTGTCAAGGTTAAGGTAATGGTTCAGTTGGGCTATCCATATAAGACTTGCTATCAGTTTCTAGTAGTAATTACATAGCTATCTCTCATCGGTTAGCAGTTATAGACACTTGACAATTTTACCCTATCAGTTAACATTAGGCCCACATTTCTGACCCCTCACATCCAACCTTACCCTGGGGCGATCTGTCTCAAAATGTAATCATTTCTTCCCTGGGTCAGAGGGAGAGGAAAGACTTCCGTCAAAAATGAAGTTGATAGGTTAAACAACTTTTGAGATATTTTTTTCACAGACGGACAGACAGACACACAAAGCATAGCTGGGGCGGGTTAATAAAATTTACCAAACCGTTGATCAAGCCTTATTTCACACACGAAAAGCCTCACAAAAAATATTCTGGCAGGGTATCACTGTCGAGAACGCCGGGATTAATTCAAATTCATGTTTGGATTACCCTCAATCATGTTTTATGTGACAGTTTCAGAGCCCAGTGGGACCAAACCTGACGTCACGATTGATCATATTTCTCCCCGTGTTATCCTCAAAAGGTTTGTCACATAGTACAATGAATTACATATCCGTTAATCCTGGTCTTAGTTCAGTTTTGTATGAAATTCAACTAACTACATCTATCTGGTAAAACACAAACAACGACCTGGTTGTGTCGGGAGCGAATTAAGGAGCCGATTAACTGCTTGCTTGCTTGCTTTGTTTGTTTGTTTATTTAGGCTAGGATAGGCTACTTAGGCTAGGTTAGGTGAGTCTACGCTAGGTTGGCTAGGTTAGGCTCCATTGACCGATCGTCCGTGAATTCAACCCCCATGTAAGATGATGACGAACTTGCACTGTCTTTCGGCGAAGAAGGCGCTGGTGCGATTCGAAACCGTTAAAGAAATATATCTAAATGCAAAAAGACTTACAATGCCAGCCTCTATGGATGTCGCCACGCACCGAGGTTGCTAGCAAGGAAGGTCGTTGTTCTCGCATTTCAGCTATCCGCTCTGGCTGCGATGATGCAGAAAAAGACAAAGCTGGCGCCAGCTCACAGACGAGTAAACAATAGAATAGCTCATAGACCATGATTACTGACGGCGATGTCTTCTTGCACATGGGACTTTTTATATATATAGCGTATACTGTATTCGAATGTGCCCATTCAAAGCCGCTCTCTATTAAATACCTAGGGCGGCCATAAACCGTTTACAGACAAGTTTAAATCAATTTCCAAATCTATATCACTTGCAAGACCAAAAGCTATTAAAATTAATGTGGAACACAGTTACATAATAATGCCTGGACTGAACTTGAGTTTCAGGTCTGCGCATGAATTAGCGTTTCTTTTTTTCACAGGGGTGGAACCACCATTACAGTGCTAGGAAGTAACCTGAATCTGCCATCAGATCCTAGGATTCACGTTATTCTGACTGGTGGAAATAACTCCGTTTTTGAAGACGTAAGGATCATAAATTTTCCCAGGTCTATAATACTCTGCTACCATTCAAATATTGATTATCGCGTTTTGGTCCCTTGGTAATGTTCATGTATTCAGGTATAGAATACGTTATGTCCCATAAAGCACAGGGATAACTAACACATAGGTATATACACTGTATATAGGTTTATGTTTCCTGGAGTCTTACTTTTATTAATTTAACACCCTATCATAGGGAAAATAGTTATATGAAACGCATCATTAGCATACATATTTGGTAACATACGGACCCCAAATATATTGGAGACATTTATAGACTCGAAATAACTAATATAGTTCCGTAACCAATGACCACTATGGAAGTAGATGTACTGTTATTGCCATTAACATGATCAAGTGTTGGAATGTCTTTGCCATTTTTTTTCCGAATTTGATATGGAATGTTCACGCACTGATAAAGTCGGGAACGATTCGATGTGACCCAGCAACAATAAACATAATTTAAATCGCTGTTTAATGTTTTGCCCTGGTCCGTCATGCATTATCATGGCCGGGTGGCGCCTTAATTCCTAAAGTCTGGGGATTATCTTTGGTTAGCCGTAGTTTTAAGGACAAAACAGGACTATATGATAAATACCGTTACACTATATCTACCCCCAGAGCTGTGAGGCCATAAACGGCACCATACTGCTGTGCAGGTCCCCGGAGCTGGACCTCCCGTACAACTCGAGCATTAGAACCACCCTTACCAGCTCAGATGTCGGTTTGAAACGTGGAAGCAACGGCATACCGACTGGTAAATACTGTAATTTATAAGTCACTTGTGTGGGAATGCAATATTATGCACAAATACCTGCGTTTCATCATCTGTTATAACTCGTAACTTTAAATATGCGCAGATGAATGCCTAGAATGATAGCTCGAGTTCATCCTGTGCTTAAAACTTACCCAGTTTAGGTAACCATACGAATAAACTAAAATGATAGCCAACTGCTTACTTCTTCTTTGACGCAATGGCGATTTTGACTATTCTGTATGACTACCAACTGTATACAACCCTTTCCCAAGCCCACGTCCGCACACGGCCAGAACTCGATGAAAACGTTAGCGTACATAACGTAACTGACGACAACGGGATTCACGTACGCTTCTTTGTGAGCTTTGACTTCAACTATACCTACAACGTGCAAGACACTGAGCACGGCCCACTGAGTCATGAAGTCTACCTGGCACAGACTCCTCAACCCAGAGAATGGCAGAACGAAAGGACGCACAATAAATACAAACCAGTCATAATAGAGGTAAAGATTGGAATACTAATATCCGATTCCTTCCTATTACTAATAGTTTTCTAAGAACATGAGACCCCGGGCATGAGACACGCTTCTGAGAAAATCCTTTGTGATGTAGACAAAACAAGTCATTAATTAAATTATAAGATGTTGTAAACAGATGTTCAAAGATAATTGATGCATCCAAATGTTGCTGATGATTGTGCATTATTAATATTTTTGCCTGACAATCTCTGGCGCAAATTTTTCTATAATTATATCACTGATATTATTTTCATGCCTCCTCCCCTCACCCCAGGGAGAATATATGAATTCTGTGGATATCACCGACTACAGGGTCACCGTAGGCGATGGAGTGTGCCACGTGCAAAGTGTCTCCCCTTCCTACGTCACATGTCTGCCACCGGAAGTAGTACCTAATGTCACCGAGGGGAACTGTCGCGACACAAACGATTCCAGGAGACTTAGAGTCTTGGTAGTACACATCGGCGTCAGAAATATCCTGATATATGTTTCCGATTTTGGAGAATTCACTAATGCATAAATTCATAACTATTGAGCATTATGTGCTTGCCATATGTACGTTATACATGTAGTTTGTTTGATGGCTTTTTAAAACAAGATAGCTCAATATTAGGCACAAATCAAGCAAATGTAATGAATTCATTCAGGTATAATTTGTCTTTATCGGTTCTTATTTCAGTTGCACATCGGTTCGAATATCGAGCATCACATCGGCTGTTACTGGTACCCCCCGTGGCCGTGGTGGGTGTGGCTTGTCACAGGCCTGGTGTCCGGATTCCTGATCCTGCTGAACGCTGTACTGGTGCTGCTCTTCGTCCTCAACAGATGGAAACGGCAGAAGGCGTACAACGAAGTCCAGTACGTCCCGAACAACCTCGTTGGTCTGCCGAGGGTGTCCATTAGGGATCGGGACTACATCGGACGGTCAGAGTCTAATTCACCCGGTTTCGACCTGGGATACCTCTATCTGGCTGACAACAAACAGTTTAACTGGATTCCCGAAGAGGACTACCTGACCGACACCGGCTACGAATCTACGGCGGCACGGGTAGAGGCAAAGGGAGATCAATTTCACATCCAGGGACAAAGTCACAAGAACGGGGTTGTCAGGAGCCTGTATGAATCGGATCATTCACCGGGATCTGACCACGCGGACAGCTTTCTACAGAGGAATGGAGCCCTGAAGTACCCCGGGCATTACGACGGCTACGACGCTGCCAGACCGAATATTCAGACAAATTTCCCAGCCGTCGACAACTGGCCGTGGATGTCCAGAAATCTTACAGGACCCCCGGTACCGACTCCAACCAAATACAGCCCGGGGAACATTCTGGAAAACTATGGCCAGAAATCGCTCTCGTATACAGCGTAAAGATCGGGATGAACTCTGATGGTACATGTAACTACTGGAAAAAGTAATTTTTAGTCATTGCTGATCGTGACCAGATGAAGTTGTGGTCCTCGTTGGTATATACATGAATGTAGTAGCTTTAAGATATTGGTAAGATCTCTATAGACAGTTTGGACCTGATTACGTAAACCTCAAAATCCCCCTCCGGCCGTGTACACTATGTCCACGAGCACTAGGTCAGGATTTAAGTTATAGAGGATGCTTTGTGAACTGTCCTGTCTACTATTAAGACTTTTATTAACGATTTCTGTTGAAAGTAGCAATGAACCACTCGTTTTTAGGTCGATAGCATCGTTTTAATTGATCTCTGATTTATATACATGTATGATACACATGTTAATATAAGAGACCGGTAACCATGTTGACTGATTGTTATGTCTTCAAGAGAAGCTGACGCACTTATTGTACGTGTATAAAGAGTTGGACATTGGATCTTTTTGTAAAGTCGCCATTGAACATGTAATCATTTTGTAATTACGTTTCAAACAGTTCTTCGCATCTTTTGTGTGTCTTTCATTATCCCCTAAAATTTGCTAATGATAGCTTTTGCATTTTATACAGAGAGACTGTGGCAGAGACGAGAGTACACAATTTTTTTTTGTTTTGTTTTTTGGGGGTAGGGTGGGGGTGGGGGGTGGGAAGTACGGCCGGCCATCCCAATCTGTCACAACGACTGAGCTTTTGCAATCTGCTGGCAATGCCTGGAGCATTCTTTGTGGCAGTACATATATGTAGCCGGAACACACACCCTACCATGAGGGCTTAATAAGTTATTCCGCATGGTCAGTTTTATAAAACTACAATAAAGGCAGAAATACATGTAAGCTGGCACACATTTGAGAAATGTTGATCACGAAGAAGACACAACCTAAAAATTACAGGGATATCCAGCAGAATATTTGCACACAAACATAAAAACTTGGCCATTTATCAGTCCAGAATATATAACACCGGGGCCATGGTATATGCTGCTTGAGCACGTAGCACCTTAGAATAAGTTTGGTTTATGCTTATGATACAATATCAAAAGCCAACGATCTGGGAACACCATATGCAGTTTGCACCCTTGCGACTGAAACTTTAGTAAAGTTGGAAAAGATGACAACAGGGTAGTCATTTCACGATATTTATTACGACCTGGCTCGAAGCACCGCATGTACACACAGGCACGCATCACAGAGCCCAAGCATATATACTAGCATAATTCTAAACTACATTTGTACTCAAAAAGGTTTGGAATATGGGAATACATGTACACACATGTAACCTTATTTAAATAAACTAAGCTGCCAACACAGTATCAATGAAATACATCATATGAAAGCTTAATTCATTTTTGCACTGAGCTCTTAAAATTAAACATTTTCTGAAGTAGCTGGAGCCCAATGTCCGACCGGGGTGGTGGTGATGGGGGTCACACGGAAAGAAATCCGCTGTAGTACAATGCAAAGTCACACCATTACTGATTATCTATCTGCTGCAGTATAATGTCGATATGATGAAATATTTTTGATGGAATGTTTGATTCCTGGATGTTACTATGATGGAGTCTTTATTGGAACAGCTGGAACATGCTGCTGTAGTATCCCGTACAAAACCTCGCACTTCAAGATCCGAGGTGTGCTTCTTGCTTGAGGAAAAGGGATCGAGGTGGGGGCCTCAATCTGCTTCCAAAGTCCAGCATCTCATCTGCAGTAGGCATAGTGAGCAGGGGATGTATTGCCTGTATTGCAGCTCGATGTGATCAAACACACTATTAATATTTCTTAAAAAATTTTGGGGAACTCTGTTAAATTTTAAGCGAAATGATATCATATCCAAAGATCTCGTACAGTACCCCAGTTCACTTTGAAACCTTTAGCGTTTGACTCTACATGTCTGTAATTAAAATGCCAGCTACATCAGAAATGGTTCCAATTTTCACATCTTGGTGAGCACTGCGTATGTAAATGCATATAAGCTTTCATATCGTATATTTCATTGATACTTAACTTGCATAGTTGTAATACAAGGTTATACAGGAAGTATGTTTGCATCAAAATTTTTAGTTTACCTAATATGTAGGGATACAGTGGTCCCTCTCTTAGTGGCCACTCTCAACAGAGGTCACCCTCTCTAATAAGGTCATAAATCTTTTGCTCGACTGCCATCAATGGAGCTACTTTTCCGCCTCACCAAAGATGTGTGGATATTTGCATGTTTGTAGCAGATCTTTATCAGTTACCCTGCAGGATTTACTGCTGTGCAGTGCAGTGAAATGTCACTAAGTACAGTGCATTGTAGTGCAGTAGAGTTTGGTTCTACAAGTAAATTACTCTCAACATATCTAAGTTTATTAACAACTTATAACTTTGCTTCTTACTAATGGCGAACACGCTCACCATTAATTTACAGCTGGCAGTTCTATCAGTGTGAGTTGGGTGAATACTCGAAGTCCAAATTTTACAAACTTTTTCTATAGACAAATATCAAATACATACAGTGGTCCCACTCTTAAAGCACACTCTGTAGAGGGTAGCTAGCCTCCTACAAAGGACAAATTCTTGGTAGCAAGTAATGTGAAAGCGTGTAATATTCTCTCTTACCAAAGGTCACCTCTCTAATAACGACCGACTTGTCCTCATAAGAGGGGGAGCACTGTACACTCAAACCACATGGTTTAGCTATATGTCCTGTATGGTACCACCATGTAACTTTACTTTTAAGTCAAGTACAAGTAAAGGACTGACACATACAGATCACCCAAGACGTTCCCTCCCATACCCTCTTACACTCACACATAAATCATATACAGTGGCTCCTACATGCGAAGACTACCTACTCAGCAAGGAAAAATTCTTAAATTGAAGGTGGTCTTAAAATGGAGGGATACCTATATATTGAAAATATAAACAGGATATGATTAACGTCACTGATTACTGGTTTTATAATAGAGTGAGTTCTTCAAATAGCAGAGTCTTAAATTGCAGGGACCACTGTATATAATCATTGGAGATTCCACCAAATCTATAAATTCTCAGGGCCTTTGATAGTCTGTGTGTTTAGAAGTATTGAACAGCTGTGGACATCATTCCTTTATTTGTCTACATCGGGGCTTTCTTCTTGGGCAGGGGATGGGAATTCTGTGCTGAAGCTGAGCTGTTGACACTGGAGGGTACGGAGGTTGACGAGGACACATGAGCTGGTCTGGCTGAAGCGGGGAATGGTCACCAGGAGAACCTCTTGCCCTGCTTCCCCTGAAAAAATCAAGCCGACATAGGAATTATTCTATACAGTGAAACCACCCTTGAGAGACCACCAGTCTTGAAAGATCACATATTTCTGGCAGTTCAATTAGAACTGAACCTGTCACCAAAGACCACCTGTCTTGACACTAAGTTGACAGATCACATTTTGATGACCAATGGGACAGTCTTTTTAAAGTCTGTAATCTTTATATCTTCCATATATTCTCCTATTTCCTGTATATTCTAACTTCTGTATACTATTGTAAATTCTATTGAAGTTGTTTGCAGTTCAAGAATCTTGTACATCTCGTACCTCGAGTTGTGAATTTTTTCAAAAGAGAATATATGCTTCAATACCAAACCTACTGTACATTCACTTTCTTCTTACAAGTCATAGGATCTTTCACCATGGGATGGTAGCAATGCATCGATTTTACCATGTACAAATATTTATCATTTATGTTTATCTATTTAATCCTCAAAAAGACCGAATGTAACAAAAGCTTTATATATATGATATGTATGTAGCATATATTTTCGGACATTTTCCTTTCCGCAAATACATTTATGAACTTTAAAATTAGCAAATCTTGAAACGGTCATGAAATGGTCATGGTCAAGAGTGATTGAAGTAAATGGACACCTGAACAACCCCCCTTGACGGGTCAAGAAACATGAAAAAAGTTTGTATAGAAAAGTTTTTTGTAGATTAGTAATCTAGAGAATTTTAATATCTACAGCATTATGTAAAGGAGTATCCATTTACTGCTATGCAAAAACAAATGCGAAAAAAAGCATTCAACATTATGCAAATCAAATTTCTGAGAAATGCACATTGCAGAACTTCTTTAAATGCTCCTCACAGGAAATTCCTAAAAACTGCAGTGCAAATCCTATAGATCATGCTGCAATAGCTTGACTGGCTGCATTCTATAACCCATAAAGAAGAATACCAGGCGGCCTTGACAGCCGACTGTTGACAAGTTGTCACTGGCATGTTTTCTGCGGCAATGGCTAGCTACGTGGCCATTTCCATTGGAAGCTCTCACCACAGAGAGCTTTTCTTTAGGAAGGAGGAAAGGTTCGAGTGAGACTCAGGGAGGCAAAAGTAAACCGGCTGCAATCATGTCTTGCCCTTCCTTCCCCTTGCTGTGATTAATATTCCAGGTACGAGCCTAGGCAATCACAAAAGGGGCCGGTTTTTATAAAACTCTTAAGTGCAACACCAATCTTAAAGAAGACCAAAAAGGACAATGGTTTCCAAGGCGATTAGCAAACTTAAGACCGTTCCCAGAGTTGAGAATATTTTGGGAAACTGGCCCCATGGAGACAAAAGCAAGCAGGAAATCAAAGAGCTGTGCATTTTTGTGACAAGTTTTTTTTTTCCTCCCTCTCTTCATGCTCTTGGGGAGATCTCTCATGGGAGACGTAAGGTAATAGACCAGGAATGTTGTATTTGTTCAAGCTGACCCAAGCAGAAGAATATTAAAAGGGGAAAGCAGAGAGGGCCAAGGAAAGCAGGAAAGCAAGGGAACAAAAGGTGTCTGGAAGGCGCAATTCCTCGGTTAATATCAAAAATGTCATAAGCATTACCCTTCTCTTATTTAGTACCAGTACTTTGTACAAAACATAACTGCAAATTACAGTACATACATGTATATACTGGTGGATCATTTAAGTACATGTAGATATTGTGATCAACTGTGACGAAACAGGTCCCATAAACTGATTACTGGTAGGCTAGTGGTTAAGGTGTCTGATTGAAATCATCCTTGACGGTGTCAACATGGTCAAAACAGGACGTTTTTGGTCGGGTTTCTGGATTCTTAGGTCCAAAAGAAACAAAGTACAATTCAAGCATTCACACAAGAGTGATCAAAGATACAGAGCAGATTTGCCTTCGTATCAGTATTTAAATGTTCATATACTGGCTATATCTGGCCTTTACTTATACAATATACAGTACAGGCCTGCATTGTGAGTACTAAGCACCCAAAGCCATAAAAAACACACATATTTCTGGTGGGAATCTATACATTTCAGTATATATATAATGTGAATGCCGGTAAGTGCCCGAGGCCAGCTGTCTCGAGGGACCACAATTCTATGGAAGAAGATTTGGTCCTTCAATAAGATCCAAGTTTATGGTGGTCCCCCCAGTCAGATTGGTCTTATCAGCAACAAAAGAACCCAATGTTGGAATTTCCCAGTGGGTCGATCATAAGGCACCGATTCGATATTCAATGTGTACAGACTACAGTGACACACTGAGATATATCTACT
>JAAUYG010229300.1_pt1 | contig 16277 bp, 9 predicted proteins | sample 7278091 | NCBI WGS metagenome assembly JAAUYG01 (sample SAMN14350201, study PRJNA611818) | marine sediment metagenome | isolation source: surface marine sediment (0.6m) | place: French Polynesia: Moorea | collected 2018-08 | reverse complement strand
TCCTCCTCCTCCTCCTCCTCCTCCTCCTACTACTACTACTACTACTACTACTACTACTACTACTACTACTACTACTACTACTACTACTACTCTACTACTACTACGACTACTACTACTACTACTACTACTACTACTACTACTACTACTACTACTACTACTACAGTAACTACTACTACAGTAACTACTACTACTACTACTACTACTACTACTACTACTACTACTACTACTACTACTACTACTACTACCACATGACTTTGCTGCTGCAACTCTTGTCGCTACTGTTGTTCCAGTGGCTACAGTGTCACTATTGCAAAGCCAAAATGTTTACTATCAACGTCGCACAGTTATTGTCGGGGTACGGCTGCCATTATCTCAACGCTTCCTACAACTAATAAGTTTGTCACTGCCGCTGGCATGCTATAAGCTCATGTTGCTGCTAATATCTCTTTTAGTATCGTAATGCTGGTTTGTGCGAGTATTAACTATATAATTATACTCGGCGAAATATTTTATTTGAATCTGTTATCTGGCTGGTCTGGTGCATGTCACTGTTTTCAGTTGTCTTGCTCTGTTGGATAATGTCCGGGGAAGCGTTGTTTACACAGATAACAACATTTGAACAATAATTTCAAGTCACAAAAGACAACATTGTTTTACATAAATTTTTACATAAATTTATTTATTTTCAGTGTCAACGAGATGAATGGCAGTTATGTACATTATCATAGCAGAGAGAGAGAGAGAGAGAGAGAGAGAGAGAGAGAGAGAGAGGGGGAGAGACGTGACATGTTTCACACACACATTATGCTTGTCAGTATTTCAAACGCAAATCACTATTTGTGACATGATATAAGCACTACAGGAAAATTTCATAAATGTAAATGTAAAGTATGAATTGTCCGCACATTAGTGTACATACTTTAGGCAAAGCACAATGCATATGTATAGACATTATTTAAATATGTATCAGTTATAGCACGTGCACGCAATCTTTGGTGTCCTTCCGTAAGCTTAGATGCTGAATACTGTCTATTGTGTGTCTAAAATATTCATCACCAAAGCCACTATCAGTCTACATGCAGGCTAACAACGTGAAAATATACACAATGTCGTACAGGCGACAGTTATGGCAAATTTTGGAGCATAATGTTAGCGATGAAGGTCCTCGTTGTTGATAGGCCGTCATCACCACCATCTTGTTTGCGCCTGCATGAGCGGGTTATAACCAGTCAAGCTGTTGTTAGCCATGCCCATGGATCCCATGGAATTCATGGAATACGACGAGTTCATGGGCATTGAGCCCAGAGAGCTGGCCATGGTGCATGACATGCCGGAAGGCATGCCGCCTATGGAGTTCATTTGGGTGGTCATGGCGTTCATGGCGCCATAGCCTCCGGACATTGAGCCGAGGCCTCCTGTCATGTCGTGAGCCTTCGCCAGACCTGACCCCATGGCGGGTTGGCACGGCTTCCCGTCTCTGACTAAAACAGGCACGGCGACTCTTCTGGGGGCTGGCAGCGGCGGCAGATCCAATCCTTTCTCCTGGCGAGCCTTCTTTAACTTGTAACGATGATTCTGGAACCAGATTTTCACCTGCGTCGGTGACAGCCTCAGGATGCTCGCCAGATGCTCCCTCTCAGGCGCCGACAGGTAGCGCTGCTGCCGGAAGCGACGTTCCAGTTCGTACGTCTGAGCTTTGGAGAAGAGAACGCGGCGTTTCTTCTTCTTCTGCGTGCCGTCTGCGTCATTTCCGTTTTCTTCGCCGTCCTTTCCGTCGTCGTCGTCCAAATCGGAATCGTCGTCGGGAATCGCCGTCGTCGTCGACTTGCCGTCTGACGATTTGGCGTCCGCGGTGGACTTAGCTACACTTCCGGCAGCGCTGCCTAGCTCTGACGTCATGTGGCTACCGGTGTTTGAGGCTGGTGTGACGCTGGATGGATTTAGCTGACTGAAACCTGACAAAAAAGAAATATTGATTGCTTTAGGGAGCCATTTAAATATGAAATAACCGAGGAGTGCGAACCTTCACTAACCAAATATATCCCGGCAGTCAAAAGTCAAGAAAAATACATTCGACGTTTCTCTCATATTATATCCTTATTTATTAAATATGATAGGTATGCATTTTTTTGCTCTGATTCAGCAAGTTTTCCAAATGTTGCTTACAATCACATGCCACTTGTGATACTTAGAACAAACCAATCTCCTATATTGCATATTTTTTCGCAGTTCCGTGTGAACAAAGATGTTTATCTTTAAAAAAACGCAGATTAAATATTGCCATTCATTCGAACAGACAGAATTATTTCTAATTGTTTTACAAGTGTCCCAATGACGACAGCGATGAGAATTACTACTACTACTTCTACTTCTACTTCTTCTACTACTACTACTACTACTACTACTACTACTACTACTACTACTACCCCTGTATCTTACCTCCATACTGCATGTTCTCGTTGCTCTGCAGCCAGCGAGTATACGGGTTGTCCTGGTCGTAGTAGGCGGATGTCACTGCCGGGGGGAGGGTCTGTCCCTGGTGGCCTGTGGGGTTGCTGTGGACGATCTCCCCCAGCTCTGGAGGGCTGCTGGCACCCCCGGGTCCCCCGGTACCCCCGGGTACTCCGGGCCCTCCGCCGCACACGCCGTGCAGCACCGCCGCCGACTCCTGGAGGTCCAGCAGGTCCTTGACGCTGAAGCTGGACGATCCTTTCAGCTCCCCTAACGAAAGATGCGACACGTCCATCTGCAAAGACGGAGAGGAAGAGGAGGAGGAGTTGGAGGGAATTCGACATTTGTTGGTAGCAGATTTGCTGCTGTGATGTCGTGATTTCTCCGACAGCTTGCATTTAGGGTCGGAATGCAGCAGGCGATTTGTCTTATCCTTGAGCAACATGGCTGCCCACTGCTGCCTGGCGACTGCTATGTAATGGCTGACGGCCACCAGGTATTCGCCAGCGGCGGCGGCGCCGGGAGAGTCGGTACACTCCACGGTGACTGGATGTCAGTGTGCTTGTACTATAGTTTCTGTCTCTTTGTGTTTTTTTCCTTGGTTATAACAGACACACAAAGCGTAAATCGGTGATTTTTTGAGTGATAACGATGCTGTTTGCGCAGTAGTAGCGGACAATTGGACAGTACGGTCCTCCCCCGCCTCGAGAGCTCTCCAGAAGGGCTTGAGCTCGGCTATCCACTACCCAACCTTGAGTATCGGTTTCAAGGCCAAGTAGCTCCCCGTCTTCTCTCTCTCAATCTCTCTTCACTCCCTGGCCACTACAGTCAGATAGCTATATCAGCCGTTATCGAAAGTCCACACTGACTCTTGTCAAGTGTCATCGTATCATATCTGCGGGGGTGAAGCAGAAGCGATATTGGTCTTTCTCTTTATCTCTCTCTCTCTCTTTCTCTCTCTCACGAGAATGTTTGAGTTGACAGCGATGTTGTAAGTGTCCCCTACTCCGGGAATTCGCAACCTGGCAGTTCTGGCACCGTGTACGGAGCTGCAAGTGGCCGCCCCTCCAGCCTGTCCCCAGTTTTATGTACCTGCTCATCCCTGCTCGTTTTCCCATTCGCCCGAGACCGATGTCACTCGCAGAGCCAATGGCACCCAGGCCATCCAATTGGACTCTAATTGAGTGCAAATTGTCACTGGTTGCTGCTGAAAGATCAACAGACTTCTGTGATTCCCCCCTCCAGCGTTCCAGCCCCTCCCAACAGATTTAGCACTACCCCCTACCCCTCACCCCCCAGCTCTCCCTCCTTTATTTTTGCCTACCCAGTGAAGTCGTCGTGTCAGGGAGTCACGCTGGTCACGTTGCGGCAGACCGTAATGGATTGCTATTGACGCAAACATTTAGATACGGCTGGCGAGCAAATAGAATGGCCAGGAAAGCGCATTAATGGACTGCAGCTCCGGATGACTGTCACGATAGCAGCAGTAGCAGCAGCAGGAGGAGGAGAGGCGGAGCTTGGTCAGGAACCAAGGGCCAGGCAGGCAACAGGGAGCGGAGATCAATGGAAGGGGGAAGGGGGGCAGCCAGGTAACAGCACCAGCAAGGTGAGACGAGCTACCTGTAGAGAGAGACAGATGGGGGTAGAGGTAGGCAGAGAGACAGAGAGAGACCGACCCTCGCTGATTCAGCTCTCCTACAGACACTCACACAGACAGTCGGAGTTTGGACCGCCACGGCAGTTGTCGCGTGCCGGGCGCTCGCACGCGCCCAGCGACACCATGTCACAATGAAGGACTAGCAAATGGCACCAAGAGACAATGCCGCGGCTTGCGTGGATGAAACGGCGACAAAAAAGGTGTCACACCATTCTGTGATTGTGCAATTGAAATACATGCAACTTTTGGCAACTTTATTATCCCCTTTCTAGGTTTTAGCAGCGATTAGATAAAGTAAAGTAGAGCGTGCGTAAAGACAGCGGCATATATACCAGATAGACAACCATCAAATAAACAGAGACAGATAATATAAAGTGTAAATAGATTTCAACGGCATCCACACGTCGTGGAAATCCTAGTAACCCTTAGTAATAATAACAATAACCCTTAATTGCAATAATAACCCTTAATAGTAATAACATTTATCAGAACACGTACTAACTGTGCTAGCAGATAATATAATACAAAAAATATGTTTTCAGTAATAAACCCTTTCAGTCACTAAGTTTAAATATTAATTTGTTGGCTTCGAATTTACAGATAAACTGGCTGGCCTGGACTTCTCGTAAATACTTAAGTCGTCTAAGCTTTGACTTAAATCACCAATCTAAGCTATGTGACTGGCTGAGAATTTCCCTTAAGTCCAAAACTTAGACTTAAGCATTTTCGCGAACTCTTACCCTGATGTGGCTAACCGCGGTGTGAATGTTGGTTTGTTGTTAGTCATAAAGTCGCGTTTTAAGAAGTGAATGAGTTGTAAATAGTGTTATCATGTTCTATCCTAGAAGAATGGTGTTTCTTTTTTAGTTTCACCTGCGGCCAGTTTCTTCAAAAATCTTAAGTCTAGAAATGATCTGAAGTTCACTAATAACCTTGACAATCATTGTCTGTTTATGCTAAAGAGCAATAGTAGACTTAAGATTATTTTACGAAATCTTACCCGTCTGGTATAAAGTACTCTGAGACGACGCGGTTATCTATACTGAGCTAAATATTAAAATAGTAAATTATCATTAATTTCATTGATGGATAGGCGATAATTTGTTCTCTGACACTTTAGGCTAGTAGGGATAGAAATTGAGTTGATGTTGCGCGTAAAATTATTATAGTTAATACTATGTGGTCTGTTACATTAATTTGTGATTAATTCAATAAATATGGATTAACAAAACAATTGCTGCTATTTTTATGTGATCATTTATAATGCATCACACTCAATACCATTTTATAGTGTCCACCATTCAATTACGCGCAATGCTTCTTGAAATCTTATTTATTAAAATACAGTTATACTGGGTTGGTATAAGGAGTTGAAACACAGTCAAAAGAAGATATTATACTTTTTAGTTTCAGAGTTTACAGTTTCAAAACATAATAGATTCATTTCGAATTATTTAAGCTCTCCAAGACATTAGATGTGGTAGAACTCAATGTGGTAAAAACTGATACATTAAAGGCACGTGTGTCTTGGTACTGTCAACGATGTAAGTGCACTTCCATGGCCAGTGGCAGGGGCCACCCAATTGATCTAGACAGTGGGTCCGCCCATAACATCAGCCCACGGCCCCATGACATCAGCTGACGATCGTCAGCCTGCGACAATCCTCAGCAGAAATGCCAATCGTCTGTGTTTAATTATGAACTGTTTAGCTTGTTGCCAACAGAACTTTCTGTAACGCCCAAGACTCAATGAGCTTCGTGAAGCCTTTTAAGGCATGCAATAGTTATATTTGCGAAATGGAACAAAACTAAAATACAAATTGCTCATGCATCATGTATACAAATCCGAAACCTTCCTCGCCACCTTTTAAGCGTAAAGGTTGCAAAGTGCACTCCATTGATTTCTGTGTTCGCCATCATGGCAGAATCAGCCCACCGTGGGAGAAAACTAACTGTAAACTGTCCCGTCCTGAGGGACCTGGGAATAGATGTAGAATATCTGTTATAGAGCTTTCTGTAATGCTGTCTGTATATACGGTGCACAATGTATATATCCATGTCCTCTTGGTTAAGAATTGAATTAAGGTGACTTGTAAGCCCTAACTGGGATGGGTTCCTATATGTGCATCTATATTTCTGTATTGTGTTAAATGGAACATGTCACTAAAATAAACAACAACATATAGCGACATGTTGCCTATGATTATATATGTGTCTGTTTTGAAGGAGTTTATTGGCATGGCTGTAATTTTTAACAACTTGACGTACACAACTGTAGCATTTCCATGTCCGTAAGTCGTTAAGGCAGTGTTTACATTATCAATAATTACAGATAGGGTGGGATGCTCAAAGACCTGCTTCCAATGCTGTACCTGGATGGCATATTTGTTGTTAACCCATTACGTATATCCATGCACTTAAATACGATATAGTATTCGTCTTGTATTCCAGGGACGCCACAGTTACACAGCCTGTTTCAATCCGGAGACAATGGGCATATACAATGTATACCAATTCGGCAATATACCGGTAACCTGTTATCCTACGCCAGCCTATACCAACGGGTGATTGTCACTATAATTATCAAATGAACTAAACACACTGCCGCGTTCACAAAAAAAGTCGCCAAGAAAATCTAAATCAATGGATCGCCACAAGGATATGCGGTCGTCATCACCGTATCCCTTCACAGTGTTGTCACGCTACGTCATCTGAGTATCTTGCTACAGTATTGTCACGCTACGTCATTATATTATCCCGTCACAGTATTGTCACGCTACATCATCATAGTATCCCGTCACAGTATTGTCACGCTGAGTCATCATAGTATCCCGTCACAGTATTGTCACGCTACGTCATCATAGAATCCCGTCACAGTATTGTCACGCTACATCATCATAGTATCCCGTCACAGTATTGTCACGCTGAGTCATCATAGTATCCCGTCATAGGATAGTTACGCTGCATCATCACAGTGTCCCATCACAGCATTGTCATGACTCGTCATCACAGCATCCAGCCAGTATATTGTCATGACTCACCGTCACAGTACTGTCATGGCGCGTCATAAGAGGATACTCTGTGGTACTGCCGTATCACAGTATCTCATCACAGTACCATGTGACTGTATCATCGCAGTACCCTGCACTAACGCCGTAACGCCCGCGTCATTACTCAATTCTTCGGTTCATAAACTCTGCTATCCTAATTAAGATATTTTAAGAAAGATTGTCGAAATACTTAATTGATCCTCTCTACAGGTTTTTATGGGAATCAGATTTTATAAGTTCATCATAAAATTTGAAGAAGAATTTAAATTCTCGAAATATATGTGAGTACATATTGAGCTGCCGTGAAAATCGGATTTCCTGGTGTCATTGTTTGCGTGATAGCCTGCGGGGGTGGGGGTTGGGTGGTGGGGGGTGGGGGGTTGGGGTGAAGCAAAGTAATCGGCGTCAACAGTACACCTTTTAATCACGGTATGTAATGCTGTGTTTCACTGCAATTGCTTTGTCGAAGGTATAAGTAGGGTCACGGTACTTTTAAACACAACTCTAATTTTTACTTACTGAAATTTATTATATACAAATGTGTAAATCTATCATCTATTCTACTGATCCCGAAAGTAACATCTGCTAGGAAAATGTGATCATCCGTTCCGAGTTTTACTGCAATGTCATCCTGTCTTTGGTCAAAATTATGACAGAGAACCTTGCAGGGACGATCGATAACTTCTATGGCATTGACCATCGTGGAAGACTATAATTCTGGCACTGTACATTGGCTAGCATTCGAAATGAAGTTATCTGTTCTTGTCTTTTTACTACACAGATGATGGCCAAAGCAGCACGCAGCCAATGGGGTGAAATATGAACCAGCCTCATACTGTGTACCGCTCGGCCAACAGGCCGCTTTGGGGCTATGTCAGGTTTGAAGATTCTATGACTAGTCTAGGCAAAACGTAAGTATTGTTAGGTTTAAGCCGTTTCAATGCTCTGTGCGTTCAGTTGTACATGTACAAAGGGTGGTGCTAAATGTTGGAGGATTTCTATAAGTAAAATGATGTGTAATTTAAGGTGTTAACTACATGTAACTAGAAATGTGAAAACGTGAAAAAAAGTGAAAATGTGAAATAATAATTAGAATTTCTAAGTCTTCAAGATGGCGAATATGCGCATGTGCATCGAAACTCAATATTTCTAATAAATCCAATAAGCGGACAAGGCTTTTGTTTCTTTTGCTATTCAGAATGTGGTGCGCAGATCAAAAATGGCGGCATTCAGAAAAATAACCCCAGTCAGTGAAACCTTTGATTTACTTGGGTGAACCAAACGATTGTGTTTTAACCAAATCTTTGACAAGCAGAACCAACAGATCACCAACAGATCACAGATCGCGACGAAATTGCCGCACGCCAAGCTTGCCAAGTGGATAGTGAAAATTTGACAGTTTACAAATTTTTGTGAACTTATTAGTCACCTGATCCCAAATAAATTTTCTTTAATTCTAATTGTTTGATTTTAACGATGACTGCCTTACGAATTTCTTTTGAAATGGTTTTATGGTACTTATTAAAACTTGCAACCAGCAAAAAACACACAGTTTAACTATAATACACCCGCAGGCCAAAATGAGATTTACCAAACAATTATTATTTATGTACGGGCAATCGCTGATGAGCTTATTAATTTTTTTAGGTAACTGTAGCTGTAGCATTACCACATATTTAAACAGGCCAACCCATAATTATGCATGCATAATTACATTGACATACCCACATGTGTCACAAAAAACACCAGACACTCACCTTGCAACATCCAGGAAAGAGTAACTTTAAATCATATTGCGGACTTATTAAATGCGGGCAAAACATGTGTGGGAGATCTCTTCTAGACATCGCCAACCCATCTACATCCCGATATGAAAACGAGACATCTGACTTGAGATGTCGTGCCGTTCACCATATTTTTGGCTATTCAAAGTCAACATATTGCATCGTAAGACAGACTTCTACACGCACTTTCAACAACTGACACCTGTGGGTCAGCGCCGCTTGTATAGTCCTCCAAACGAGTGAACACTACACATACCGGTGTCGCTAAGCATGCTCCTTTAAGAAGTGTGATCTGCAAAGTTCAAAGCTTGTGTATTATCCCCGTGTTCTTTGGGTGAGTCTTTACACACGTTCTAAGTCGTGTCCGACCCCGTAGCATTGGCTGCATATGAAACAGATTCTTCATTCTATTTTAGTTTTCACTGTGTCTTCTTCATATTTCTCGGCACGTTTCATGTTTCATCTCCCACCACATGATGCCCCTTTTATTGTCGCAATTGTGTGTGAGAAGAAGAAGAAGAAGAAGAAGAAGAAGAAGAAGAAGAAGAAGAAGAAGAAGAAATAGAAGAAGAATAAACAGAAAAAAGAATAGAAGAATAAAACGTAGAAGGACCAGAAAAAGAAGAAGAAGAAGCAGAAAATGAAGACGAAAAACCAGGTGAAGAAGAAGACAAAACTGCACAGAGGCAAAATAATGGTTAAAGACGAGCAGAGCACAAAAGGGAAAGATAAGGAGAATCCGACCAAGAAACAAAAAATATATATAAGGGGGAATAAGAAGTAAAGGGAAAGGCTTTCTCTTACGACTACAAGTTTGCTGACTTCAAACCAAACAGAGATCACATGATTTTTCACTGGCTTTGTTCCATATTTGTGTTATCTTTTTCTATAGACAACTCCTATGCTGCAGTCGTCAAAACAGAATTTTTCTTGCTGCCTATTTTTTTGTGTGTACACAATTTCGACGTCATTTGATAGTCGCTCTTTCCCTTCCGACTGCCTGTCCAGAGAAGTTGTCGTCATGGATCCCTCTCAGTAGCCAAGAGTAGCTGTCCGTGTCTTGCGATCAAGTATGTCGTACACTCCCAGCTTAGGTGCCAGTGCTCTTCCAGAAGAGATCCTATCTCGAAATTCAAGCACTACCTCTCTCCCAAAATACAGACACAGAAAAGCACCTGAAAACAAGTATTGTGTGATTATGAAGTTGAGGCCCCTCACCTGAGCTTTTCTTCCAGAAGTGGAGTCCTCTTCGCGTGGCCGCGCACTCCAGAAGGGCCCCGGGATCTCCGTGCGCCTGCCAAGGGCTGCCTGTTCACTGGGATTTGCCGAGACTTTCGGCGTGAAGGGCTGGCTTGTTCAGGATGGAGAGTCTGGAATCGTCGTGGTGCCAGCGCTCGCAGACCCTCAACAGTACCCCGGCACGGCCTACACAATAACTTTATATATCCCGGTCCCCGTCTACACCCCCCTATGGACACCCCACCCCCTTAGCATCAGCCCGCCCCTCGGGACGTGTTGACACGGATAAAACGTCGCAATATGCTTTCCATTTATCTCGGTGTCCGGGTGCTTTTGTGGTGCCACCCCCCCCCCCCACCCCCACCCCCCCGAGGGAGAACGCCAAGGGGACGCGCTCGAGAGGTGCGCAAAGAAACCCATCTGTCGAGAGGAAACCAAACGAAGTGGCCCTCCAGGTTTATCGAACGGTTTCCCGGGAGGCCGACATGAATCACGTCTCCAGATCGGGAGACGATAAATGGCGGGAAAAAGCAGACGACAAATATAAAAGCCAGGGTTTTCCCTGCCAGGGAAAGTCACGGGACGCCGATAAATCTCTAGAAAGTCGGAGAAATTGCGTCAAGGAGACCTTCTTGGGATCTGAATATACGAATAAGGCATGTTTAAAAAGTTTTTCTCACCGATTGGACGTCGAAGTCCCGGAAGCCTCGCGATACCACCCGACCGTGACCCCCGATGCCTTCGGCAAATCCCGTAAATCAGAGCGAGGCCCGGGAGCCAAGGTCTGCCATGTTTGCCTTTTCCACGTCCTGGGGACCTGGGTTCGGGTCGGCGACCCTCCCGGACAGGGGGCAATATGCTGGAGAGGCCTCACCCCGATGATAACCGAGCGCCAAGCAAACACGGACGCAATAAACGCCGGGCCGAATTGGCAATCTCTCTTTAAGAGGGGTAATTTGTTACCCGTTGTTTAATTACAAAATTGCTCGTCGGCAGAAAGGAAATGACGTTTTCTGAGAGATCTGAGCCGTCACATCCAGCGCCCGATATGTAAATGAGCACTTAGCTCCAGGCCTGGTTGGTCGTAAATGGCATTGGGTGGGGGGTGAGGTGGGGGTGGGGGGTGAGGGGGTGTCGGATCCACCGCGTCGGCGATGTCACGTCATAACAAACACCGGAATCGGCCTCCACTGTTTTTTCCGGATTAGCGTGAAATTTGTACATTTTTGTGGAATCAGTCGTTAAGGCACATAAACTCCGGCTACTAAAATATGGATTGAAAAACTGCAGGAAGTGGGATCTGTTCTTATTGTGGAGTAGTACTCGTTACGATTTTTGCAGCTGTAAGCATATCCTTGTCGAAGAATGTTGCACAAATAAAGGCTTCAGTATCGGTGTCGCGGTGAAATTTCTATGGATTCAGATTCTGATTGAAAGATTATATACATGCAAAAAACAATTGTGGAAAAAAGCACGTTTTTTATTATGTATATTTTTATTTGTACTCGAAATAGACAACATTTACATGTAACACCATGTTTAATCTTTTTCACATAAACTGAGGCATTCCAAAAGCATTAACCCATGACGTGTTTCGAAACCACTCTGTGGAGGCACATATGTAACTGCCCGGTGCTCTAACCATTTGCCCACCGAATGCACTTTTTCATCAATTTGCTTCACACAATATTCGGCTGTTTTGACAGAATAAAATTTTCTGCTGAAGTAGATCAATAATTTTTCATGTATCTCAAAAGCTGACTTAAGTAGTTTTAATTTGTGGGTCAAACTTCCCAGAGGCCGAATAACGGGAATCATTCTCCTTACGGCAATGCTAAGCAAATTATTATGCTTAAAAAGAGTTTCCTGATGTCACTATATACTAAGTGTTTAGCAGCTGCGTCGCTGTGTAAGTCAGACAATGTTTTGAGAAACTAATGTACCCTATTACATGTGACATAGAAACTAGAAATTTCTGAAGTTTTAATTAAGTATAGCGTACTATGTCCTCAAAGTAAAGTTTAAAATGATGTAAAGTTGGACATTATTTTTGGAGACTGGGACATAGAACAGATGGTGAACAGTGGCTCGTTGCAAACCATACCAAATAAAAATACCAAATTTTTTATAAATTACATATAGGTCAATAATAATGACACATACCTACAACCGGGGAGCCTGGGCTGTCTTCCCAGGTGCTCAGCCCACAGAGCAACCCCGGCGCGACCCAGGTGGCGGATAGGGGAATGACCTTTAGCTAAAGGTTAGCCAGCTACTTTAGCTGCCGCGGACCATAGTGGGCATTACCTTGTTCATTGCTGGACTTTTTGCAAGATTTGACTTGACAGTTTAGACCTGTTCTGGCACTGTATGGCCCTTTTGGTGTTGATGTGCCGTTAAACTTTGATATCACTCACACTCACATACCTACAAATATTACAATAATAACTCGTAAAGACATCGCGAGCAAATATTAGTCAAAAGTCTATACTTGTCCCATATGGACCTCTTTCATGAACTCGATCAATTGCTTAAATACAATTTATATGTCTCATTAATAAGTATTTTTTTTTCTTACTTTTAGTACAGTCTGTCCTCATACTGGCGCAAAAATACCATCAATACCGACTGTTTGGGTTTCGTTCCTCAGTGTTGTGTAAACATTGGCCCGGGAAAGTAGGGTTTCCATGGCAAACCAGACGATAATTTTTGGGAGTATCGTTTTTGCACGTGGTCGTACAAACACATAATAATTACATACATTTGTATCACTGAGCACCAACTGGTTGGACCCGTATCTCCCTCAGTGGTTCTTAGGTTTGCCTTACTATCCCCCCCCCCCGCCCTCCAACCCCCAATTCCACTGCATAGCCATTTTTTTTTGTAAATGGCCTCATTCTCACTGGGCCCCTGCGGGTCCTGTTGGGGTTGGCAGAGTGGCCCAAACTCAGACACATAGATTCCCTTTATAGTTATATTTTGCTGTCCATGCAGGGACGAAGGAACGTCCCCATACCCCACTGTCACCACAGTGGAATATTCTTTTTTTAGCTCTGCTTGACTATGTCAGCATAGCTAGTGGAATCGCAATTTGTCCGTCGTCCGTCGTCCGTCCGTCCATCGTCAGTCCGTGTCGCAATTATCTCTGAATTTAATGCACGGATTTCTTTCAAATTTTAGTTGTGGCTTCCCCTGGGCCATACGCTCGGACGTTTTTTTTTTTTTTTATTTTTGGAAAAAAAAAATTTTTGAATTTTTTACGAATATTTTTCGTTTTCGTTAACATGGGACCCTATGGGAGGGAAAATTTCAAAACGCTACTCCTCCTACAAATTGCAGCCGAAAGTTTTCAAACTTTTCCTGAATTTTCTTCCCAATGGTCCTCACAAAACAACGTTTGGGATTTTTGAAATTTTGAAAATTGAAATTTTTGAAATTTTGAAAATTGAAATTTAATGAATTTTTTGTTGTTGTTGTTGTTGTTTTTGTTTTCCTTAACATTTGACCCTATGGCAGCCAAGATTTCAAAACGCTGCTACTCCTACAAATCGCAGCTGAAAGTTTTCACAAACTTTTCCTGAATTTTCTTCCCAATGGTCCTGACAAATATACGTTTGGGATTTTTTGAATTTTGAAAATTGAAATTTCCATTGTCTTTGCATTCGTTAACATAGGACTCTATGCGAGTGAAAACTTCGAAATGCTACTCCTGTCTCACAACACTTTTGAATTCTTTCAAACGTTTTCTGAATTTTCTTCTCAGTGGTCCTCACAAAAGTACTGTTTTGAAATTTTGAGTTTCCGTTAACAGTTTTTTTTAGATTTCACCACTGTACCCTATTGTGAAACCAAAAACCTCAATTATCTGGAAAATGAGCGACCGTAGAGCAAAACGGGGTGAAATTTGGGCCTCGGGGGTGAGTAGTCAGTGTACACAGGGTACTGTTGACACTTAAGTGTCATTCTGGGGTCATTCGGTGTATTTCCAATTTTCAAAAAAACTGTCTCTCGAAAACGGCTAATTGCACAGTGAAATGGACCAAAATTTGTCCCTCAGGGTTAAGTATTTAGTGTTATAGAGTACGTCTGACTGTGTAGTGTTCAAGTTCAGTTGGGGATCATTCGTTGCAGTCTGAATTTCGGCTACCTTGTATCTTGAAAACCGCTGGCCATAGAGCGAAACGGACCAAAATTTGGGCCTCAGAGATAAGTCTTTACTCTTTAGTGCCTGCAGACTACGTATCGCTGTTAAGTGTTCAAGGTCAGTTTGGGTCCATCCAGTGCATTTCCAGCATGTGACGACCTTGTATCTACTTTCGACTTAAATATATAGGGATCTTGGTGAGTGAGTGATATCAAATTTTAACGGCACATCAACACCAAAAGGGATCTTGGTACTGCTACATTTATACATCACTGGTATTCTTTTACCTAGTTAGCAAGTAATCAAGCAGAGCGCCCAGGCCCCTGGGCCTCTTGTCAAAAAATTCTCTCAACACCAAAAAACCTCCAGATAAAGACAACCTTGCAATTTCTGGCAAAATATACGTATGTGAACGTACGTGCTACTGGCAAAACATAAATTTCATTTCAAAAAGGATACACTAGTGCGCACCAAAAATTTCATATCTTATTCTAACTTGCACCTAAATATCCAGTTACTACTGGTTATAAAATGATGATGATGGTTACAAAATGCATATTTTGTTCTCCAAGCAGGAAGTCAAAATGTAGAATAACCCATGTAAACTACAATGGTTTCTTTTAAAAAAAAGCATACTATTCTGTCTGTTGTGCTCTCTTATGAACAATGTATACCCGTATATTCACAGCTGACTTACAACAGGCAAAACAACACTGTAATTGATTAATTGATTATATCAAACTTTTACGGCATATCAGCACCAAGTGAGTGAGTGATATCAAAGTTTAACGGCACATCAACACCAAAAGGGTCATACAGTGCCAAAATATGTGTAAACTGAATGTTATGTTCAAATGAGCGCAAACTCCAAGGCAAAATGTCAAGTCACATCTTGAAAATAAGTCCAGCAATGAACAAGGTAATGCCCACTATGGTCCGCGGCCAACTAAAGTAGCTGGCTAACCTTTAAAGGTCATTCCCCTATCCGCCAACCTGGGGACGCGCCGGGGTTGCTCTGTGGGCTGAACACCTGGGAAGCTGCTCAGCCCACACAGCGCCCAGGCTCCCCGGCACATCAGCACCAAAAGGGTCATACAGTGCCAAAACAAATGAGTCCACTAGATGATGCTGATGATATCACAGAATCCATTAGAAAAATTTTTTATGGTTCTACAGTCTAAGAACTGCACTGTCTAAGAACTGCACCGTGTGAGAGCATTCGCTATCAGGCCAAGTCTGAACAAAATGTCTGACAAGACCTGATACCCAGGGTGCGCCACGGGGAGGCTGCTCTCTACACCCCAAAACAACACGGTAAGAGACATGAAGAAACATCAAATATTGACAGTGATGACCAGTCCCCTGCCAAGAAGACACGTGCACTACCACCTGAACAGTTTCAGGAGAGCAAATTTGAAAGCGAAGGTGCAGACGGTAAGTATAATTATTACAGGTGTAAAGGTGTGGTTGGGTGGGGTTTTCAGCTGTTCCAGCAGTGTTTCTTGTTTTGTAAAATGATTCATACTTAGTATTACTAATTGATAAATTCATAGTGAACTTGACACTAAATCTGTAATTTCTTTGTAAAATTTTAGCGAATTACCACCGCCAAAGTGTTAGTGGTGGTGAAGATTCTATTTGCTTCAGAATCAAAATACAAATTACATTATTAATCATATAAATTATAAAACCTGCATTTGAGCCTAATCTATTGTTACCTTCAGCATTATATTGAAAGATTGGGAAGCTGCTCCTCTGGTAGAACCATTCTTCTCAGAAATGGATGGGACCTTGGAGTGGGTGATCTGGAGTTTAATGTCGCTTTGACATTATTTCGGTCTCATAGCGATGAGCACAAGGTTCATCAAGCTTGATGGCTTGATCTATGAACAAATTCGTGTATGTAGGTGTTGGTGTGTATGTACTGGACCCGCCTTGTACTAGTCCGACCT
>JAAUYG010020874.1_pt1 | contig 16277 bp, 15 predicted proteins | sample 7278091 | NCBI WGS metagenome assembly JAAUYG01 (sample SAMN14350201, study PRJNA611818) | marine sediment metagenome | isolation source: surface marine sediment (0.6m) | place: French Polynesia: Moorea | collected 2018-08 | reverse complement strand
TACAGTTCTAACTATAGATACCGAGTTACAGGGTGAGGGTCTTTCTACAGTTCTAACTATAGATACCGAGTTACAGGGTGAGGGTCTGTCTACAGTTCTAACTATAGATACCGAGTTACAGGGTGAGGGTCTGTCTACAGTTCTAACTATAGATACCGAAGTACAGGGTGAGGTTCTGTCTGCAGTTCTAACTATAGATACCTAGTTATAAGGTGATATTCTGTCTGCTGGCACGTGCCCCGATTGTCCTTTTCCTGTCACAATGAGATATCAATAATCCGGCAATTCTCCTCCAGACCCCCGGTCTCTCTCCCCCTGTGTTCAGACCACGCCCACCTGACCACCTCTGCTACCCTACCCCACACCCACCCCACCCCATCCATACACCCCTACCTCCGGGTGTCGGTAGAAGATCAAACACTTGACTGTCCTCCCGATCACACAGACACTGGAGGGGAGCGGGAGGGGGGAGGAAGGCAGTGAAGGACGCTCTGCTCCCTGTCACAATGTACTCAGTGACATTTTATGATACTTTAGTTCTACCTGCCGAGGACATGTCTCCCGTCTTACTGCTAATTGATTGGGGACAGGGAAGGCGAACCCATCGTGTGTGTGTGTGGGGGGGGGGGGGGGGGAGGGTTTGGTAGGGACCGACACACTGTCAGCTATACACTGACAGACAAGGGGAGACAGGCATACAAACAGACATACAACGTAATACTCCCCGAACATTTCTTCTACTGAAGATTAGGCTTTCCAATCAATACACATTAGACCGCATGATACTATACTAAGGGGGTACAGTAGATCAGCCTTTTATATGCGGGAAGAAAGAGGAAAACCAATAACCCAGTCCAAATGAAAGGTGCAACCGCAGGTGCTTGGTCCGAAAGGTGTTAGTTTGCACCAGGTTTCTCTGTTGCTGGCGTCCAATGCTCACTACTGATTGATTCCTTCTCTTGGCACTATATTATGCTTCATAACAACAACGACAAGATCTGGTTTATGCAAATACATATGTAGTTTGCTACAGTTGTTATAATTATTTCCCTACTACTCTATATGTCATATCACCAAGGGTAGCGACAACAGAGGCAGTTAGTTCCGCACTACCACCAAAATCATAGCAGTAAAAGAAGTAGCAACAATATTTGCAAAGTCAGCAGCAACAGTAATTCAGTAGTGGTACCAGCATCAGCAGCAGTTGCAGTAGCAGCAGTAGAAGCAGCAGTAGCAGCAGCAGCAGCAGCAAAAGTAGAAGTAGTAGTAGTAGTAGAAGTAGTAGTAGTAGTAGTAGTAGTAGAAGTAGCAGCAGCAGCAGCAGCAGCAGCAGAAGTAGTAGTAGGAGTAGGAGTAGGAGTAGTAGTAGTAGTAGTAGTAGTAGTAGTAGTAGTAGTAGTAGTAGTTGCAGTAGTACATGTAGAGATGTACATGTAGAGATGTACATGTAGAGATGACAGTAGAGATATACATGTACAAATGAGACTCAATTATGATTTTAGAATACACTACATTAATTTATGACATTGTAAAATACATTCCATTAATTTACATTGTAAAATTCATTCATTAATTTAAGATATAACGTCATTTAAAATACATATATAAGAAATTGTAAAATGCAGAACCATCCATTAATTTACGACATAAGTTACATTTCCTTTAAAATAGATTCCATAAAAAAATTAGACATAAAGTATATACCACTAATTTGAGACAGACTTCCTTTAAAATACACATATCACATGTGGCGCATGTAAAATTTGGCTCCCATTCTTTCAACTTATTATCATTTCTATGCTGACTCCACGGGCGACTTCCTTGGTAACGAATACCGTTGAAACCATATCTCTAGTTATTGAATTTGGGTTGGATAAGTGGTTGACATTTTCTACTGTAACTATTCTCACTTTGAGCAAAAACATTATTCAGGTACAATTGGTCCTTTGTTTTTTATAGTTTTACACACAAAACTAAGCATTGATGTCAATCGTTTACTTTCACGTACAGGGTATTTATTTTAGCTCGATCAAGCAACGCCGTGTAGCATGAGTTGAAAACATCGTAGAGCTCTCTGTTGTACTTTTTCTATTTTTCTCATTTTATCCCTATTGCAGAAATCAGTGCCAGATAGCTGGACAATATTCAAACTGCGATAAAATAAATGAATTAAATAGCAATAGCTTACGTTGAAGACACCAGAGAGTCTAGCAAGAACATTCATCTTTCGTCCAGCCTTGCGACAAATATTATCGACATGAGCATCAAAGTTTAGTAAGTCATCGATATATACACCCAATAATTTAATTACATGTTCGTTTCTTATAACATACGCGTCAACATTTATGGATACATTTTCTGTCATTTGCCTATTAAAAATAATCAACTGAAACTTGTTTACATTAACTTTCATTTCATTTAATCTAAACCTTGTTATCATAACTGATGCTACTTTTTCTAACCCTTGGATGTCTTCAGCAGTACAGTCGCCATAACAAAAGTAGTATTGTCATCTGCATAGTTGAATCTATCGCACATAGTAGAAAGTAGCATAATTAGGTCATTGGGCACACATTGTATGCAAACGGCCCCATCACGGATCCCTGCGACGTACCTTTAATGGTAGTGAGTCTAACCAGCCACTCCGAGCGGTACCCATTTTAACACGGTGGTATCGATCTTTAAAATAACTCCCTATCAATTTACAGGCAGAGTTACTCAAACCGTATATGTGTAGTAGTAGTAGCACTAAAGAGTAGCAGTAAACAATCACAGCTCCCTACCCCTAACCCTGGTAACAGCATCCCCCTAGCCGCAGCCCCGCCCAGGCACCCCGGATACAGTGCAGGATTTATCTTATTACACAATTAATATAAACATCTCGGATTCTGGCCGCCTTCAGGGCCGGCAGCGGATCTACATGTACAACATTACTAGTAACAGCTCTCACCCCGCGTCCAACGCCACACAGATTTAGCGTTCGGTAAAACGTTGTAATCATGAGCAATCACACGATTTACCGCGGCCCCACTGCTCGGATTGGTCATTACCGGCCTAATGCTAATTTAAATGTGTTGCGGATTCTGGATGTTCTGTATTCCTCCTTGCTGTGGAAAACCCTTCCCCCTGTGATAGCTCCTACAGCCACTCAGAACCTTTGTGACTGTCAACAAATTAGTTCACCAATACAATAAAGTAATCAGTAAACACGGCGAGTTCTTGGTTCTACTGGGTGGTCTACACAAAAAGATACGTGTGTACAGCTAACCTGGTTCAGTTGTGTTACCTAACAACAGTATAATTACAAGAGTCAACAACAGCTTGTAGCATCAAGAACGATTTTCCCAAATTACGGTCAATCGATTACGGTCAATCGTTTTACGGTCAATCGTTTTCCCAAATTACGGTCAATCGTTTTATGTTACCTAAGTAAATCCAGCTGCTTTTAACTGGCTACAGCACTGCACATTGCATCGGACAATCTCCAGAATATACTTTTTATTTTTGATAAATAAATAAATGTACTATATATTGTAGTAGTGGATCTGTTTGCCCAAAGCTGAACATGCTGCAAACCTTCCTTGGCCGACAGAATTTTTGTTAGTACATTACCGACGATCCTTAAACTACCACGAACTGGTATCATTAATATAATCATGGTTCCTTGTATAGCATGCACGCATTTTTAACCCGGATTACTGTTAAGTTGTTAATAATTGACACAACTGATCGAGTGTAGTTCTGGACAACCACACTAGATTTCCCGGTTTTCCGTTATACAGTCGAACAGTGGAACGTCGAGAACAAAATGGTCTTCATTCTAAGGTAGTCTAATCAGGAAACAACAAAGTCAACTACATATACATGTACGTGCTCCTAAGTTCTAAGTTCTTATTTCCACGCTGATCTTAAGGCTGAATTCACCACTGGACCCCTGTCAGAGCCGAGAAATCCTAACTTCCGGTTAGCAGGGACAGAGTCTCTGCGTCCGGCGAGCGACAGACACATTATCCGAGTGTCGCAGGAAGTTGTGTATCCCAGAATTCAGTGGGATCGCTGCCGTCGCCGAGGCTGTCTGGAGCTCTGGTCTATATTCCTCCTGACGTGGTACATGCTGCTCTATATTGGCACCAATGGACCGTAATACGGGATCAGCGAGCAAATTAGACCGGCACCTCGCCACCAATTTGGACGACGTTTAGGTGCCGTCTAATCCATCATTGTCCAGACGCTGACCAGCCCACACTAGGCAACCATCTGGCTGCTAGGCAACCGAGAGGATGCTAGGCAACTACGGGGAGGGTCAGTGGAAGTGGCGGTCAACTGAGTCTGTTACCGCAAAGTTAAAAAAAACAAATGCATAAAATCCGTTGGTAGGTCGACAGACAGACTGTTTATGACAACTTCAGCAGCAAAGACACAGAAACACCTCCAGTACTCCACGTCGAGTCTGATATTAACAATGCAATCCTTACATATATTAGGCTCTATGACAGCCCGTTCCCACCCAAACTATTGTTTTGTACTTATAACTTTTCACATGCGTCTGTAATATTAGTTAACACAGAAAAAGTCTTCAATTGTTGTCATAGATTATGCATGTAGTCAACTCGTGAGGTTTGCCGTTTGCTCATATTTTGTCAACCTGGGCAAATTGTCACTGTGATAAATTCTTAGTGTAGCTGTCTTAGGTCGATATATATGTATTTACTGATGCAGCATTCTGTTCGAGTATGTACACTTCCATTAAAACTAAAGATATCAATCTTCAGTAAATTGAGAATGTAAATATAGTAGTAGTAGTAGTAGTAGTGGCAGTCGTGATGGTGGTGATAGTAGTGGTAAGTAGTAGTAGTTGGTAAGTAGTAGTAGTAGTAGTAGTAGTAGTAGTAGTAGTAGTAGTAGTAGTAGGAGAAGGAGGAGGAGCAGGAGGAGGAGCAGGAGCAGCAGTAGCAGTAATGGTAGTCTACTTTCAGATCCCACATGCGAACAAAACATAACGCCATATGCATGTGCAAGATAAAGGATCTTTACCAATAAGCTCCTGACAACACTGGTCAATTAAATATGTATATCATTACTTATTAAACTAACTATACTAGCTATCAAACTACTAAAACTACTAAAAAGGCTATGTGTATAGAAGTATTAATGAAAAATCATTCTAGCAGTTCAAGAAAAAAAAAATAAAAAAGTAAGCAACTTATAAAAAATAGACTAATAATCAGAGAATAGGGCAGCATATCAAAGAGATCTAATGGAAATGCTGACCCTCTTGGTATTTTTTGTTCGGGTATTACTATACATATTTTTGTTTTTTCCAGGCTACTTCCCGCTGCCTCCCAGCGTCTGTGTTGCCTGGGCAACTGTGGACGTGTTACTATGTACAGCCTCGATCTGGCACATGTGTACTATGTCAATGGACCGCTACTTTACCCTGAAATACCCAATGAGATACGGCCGCAACAAAACCAAGACAATGGTTGCCCTAAAAATCACATTTGTTTGGGTAATCTCCATAGCAATCTGCAGCCCGCTGTGCATTATGGGATACGTGGATTACAGCAACGTGTACAATAACAACAATTGTATCCCTGCTATCAGGGAGTTCGTGTTGTACGGCTCAATCTTCGCCTTCTTCATCCCACTCGGCATCATGGTGGTAACCTACACTCTCACCATCCGTATTCTCTGCACAAACCAACAGTTAATGACCAACCTTGTCCAGGGTCAGACCCGACCGGCCAGATTCCGTCGGGAACGTCTCAGCCACGTGGACAACAATTACCTGTCACCTGACTTCATCCCGAGATTGGTGGACCGACCATCCTTTGACACGAGCCTCAGCTTCAATGCCAGCGTCAATGAAAGCACCCTTCCGGCAACTAGCGACAGCGACTGCGACCACCGGAAGTCCGGTGCTGTTAGTGAGGGAAAGGACGTCCCTGTCGCCGAGGTGGGGGAGGGTGATTGTAGAGGGGAAAGGACCCTTCTCGGTGAGCCCAGTCAAGCTGAGGATGCACTGAGCGTGAAAAGCTGCCAAGTTGGAGGACTAGATGTGACAATGTCCCAGTTTGCCAGCAGTCGCTCCACCCTCTCTGTCTCCCAGCCACACCTTCCCAGCATGCACACCCCAACCAGAGACTTCCTTTCCCCTAACGGCTCCCAGACCAGCCTATGCCCACACTCCCTCACCCGCACAAAAAGTCACCTCAGCGTGTGTGCCCTGGAGTCCGTCCAGAATTTCGACAGTCTCGTGTCCCTCAACAGTGTCCTCAGCAGCGAGAACTTCGGCTGTGATGTCTGGAGCAACTTCGAGGATCCGGATATGTTTGAAAAACTGAGTCAGATCGAGGCTGAGATGGACGAATGCCTGACCGGAAGCAAGCAGCCTTCCGACTCCCTGTCTCTGGTATTATCGCCCACTGACAGCGCCCAGTCTGGCCATTTTGGTCCAATGTTTATGGTGGGAGATAGCCAGGTGATGGTGCGTCCTGCCAGTGTCACAGACCTGGGGGACAGTCACCACCGCCATACCGACAACCCGTCAGCAGAGCCGGATGTTCCGTCACGGCCGTCAGTCCAGACTGACACGATCCCCGTCTGTCCTCCCGTCATGATCACCACGTCCCCGGCTTCCTCCCACAGCGCCGTCAACTCTACCGTTAGTTCCAAACGTCACAGCGTCAGCAGCTGTCACAGCTGTCACAGCTGTGATCCTTCTCAGCACAGTTCACAGGATGACGTAGCCTCAAACCCCGGCAGTCCGGAACAGTACCGCACCATTAACCTCAAACCCAGCGGCTGCTACCTGTACCGTGTGGAGACGCCGCCACCACCGCCAGTAATAGGGAATGGGGTGACGGTATCGCCACCGCCGTCCCTGGCACGTGCTGCCAGTCCGACCCCCGCCACGCCCTTCCTCCGCCAGAACTGTTCTGTTGGCACTGACCTCGGCAGCCTGGGCACTGACGACTACATCTCAGACGGCGCCTTGTCCTTCTCCACAACTTCCGGTGGAGCACACCGGAAATACGCCACCAATATGGCAGTGCGCTGGGACAGACACAAGAAGTCGGCGGGTTATGGTAGTGGTTGGAAAACGTTTCTCCGCCGGAAACAGAAATCTAACGGCTTTTGTTTGACCGATCGGAAGCAGTCTATTCCTAAACGAACAGCCAGCAATGAAAGGAAGGCATCCAAAGTTCTGGGAATCATCTTTGCCGTGTTTGTGGCACTATGGACGCCATTTTTCATTGTGAACATGCTGTCAGCAGTTTGTCTCCCGTGTGTGGCGGATGTGACGCCACCTGTCATGGTGGCGATCACGTGGTTTGGCTACCTATCGTCATTCACCAATCCTATCATCTACACCATGTTTAATACCGCTTTTCGTCGCGCCTTCCACCGGATACTGACCTGCGGCTACCGCCGTCTACCGCCAGATTACAGAAACACTCGCCGTCTGCGGGGTGGGACGCTCTACATGACCACATCACATGGTAACCATGGCAACTGGAGCAATCACGTGGAGCAGAGAAACAGCATCACGGTCACGTGTACGTACAATGGATGACATCACAACTATACGTGCACCTATACCATGACCGACATAACCGTTCATGTATTTATAATTAATGACATCACAGTCACGTGTGCATACCATACGTGACGTCACAATCACTTGTGCAAAGTCACGGGGGACACCGTCGACGACGGCCGCCTTTTCACAAGTTCCATAGCAGGGTAATTAAATTTTGATCATATTTTATTCACGAAATGTGTCGATCAGAAAGTGCTGTGCTGTCTAGTGTTCCAAAACGCCTATATCATAACATTCAGTGATTTTACAATACGCTGTATACATGTATGTTGTATTTCCAGTGAACGTGAGTGATTGTGACCGGTGATTTAGACTATAAAGTCGACATAGTCATATATCTTTTGCCATTGTAACGGTTACACAGTTTTTACTGAAATAACAACGCGGTGATTGAGTTTCCTCCCAGTCAGTTCGTCCTCATCCTGCAGCTCTGCTGTATAAGCTGTTAATGTGTCCGCGCGTTACTGTGTGATTATTTATTCTCTATTTATGTCAGTCCTAATGTCGTCATCACTCGTTAACCCGCCCCTGGAGGCTGGCCTCCAGGACGTGCAGTAAATGCGCTCTATTTTACCCATTGATGTGTTGCGTTATTGTGGCAAAATGTCTGCTGGGACACATCCGGGGGACACATACACACTGACGCAGAGACAGGAGAACTATCCCGTGGAGTGCAGATTGTACCGAAATCTAATCAGCACGAAGGCAGTTGCAGTGGTCTATACATTACCCCCCACTCCCACTCCCACTCCCACCCCCACTGCGACTGATACATCACGGGGGGTGGGGGACGAGAGGTAGTGATATAAGCAGAAAAAGAAGAAGAAAAAAAAAAAAAGATCTGGATGTCGTGATGAGGATATGTGAAGACGTGTCTGCCTGGGGAATTTTCAAAGTTCCCACAGACCAACAAGTGATAGAACCCTATTGAATTTGGTAATCATGTTAATTAATTCGTCTAATTGGTTGATCAAAGGCAGTTGTTTTAGATTAAAAACCGTCCGACAGTTTGGACTAATGATAAGAGATAGAAGAAAATTTTTCGAGACGCTGTAACAGCTAAACGGTGGGAGATGGAGGTATGGTTACTATTAGATACTAATAGGAAGTCATACGTGGGGAGTCCAACTGCATCCTTTGATTATACCTTGACTGATCTTGAAAGACCAAATTTAAGATCACTCAGATGTGGAAGGCGAAAGCGAGATCAGGTCATAGCCACTATAAAACATTAACAGAAAATACTATTTGGAGAGTCCAATGGCACCGTCACTTTGACCTTCAATGACCATGAAAGGTCAATGTCAAGATCATTCACATTTTGAATACTTATATCTCGCAAAGGAGCTGAGTTTGGCCATATGTTACTCTTAAACACCAAAGGAAAATCATATATGGCGAGTCCAATGCCATAATATTTGACCTTCAAAGGTCACTCAGATTTCGAAGTATTATGTCTCATTTAGAGTGGGTGTGGGTGGTCCGAAAATTTACCCCAATGATAAGAAATAGGGTGAAAATGTTTAAGTACCTATATGGGAACTCTAACTGCGCCATTAGATTTTACCTAGAGTGACTTTGAAAAGATAAATTCAAGGTCACTCATTTCTAACTGTTACATCTCGTAAAGACACGAATTAGGCCATATGTTACTCTTAAATACTAATAGGAAGTTATTATATTGAATCCAGTGGCACCACCTTGTGTGACCTTGAAAGTTCAAATTCAATGTCCCTCACGTTTTTTGAATGCTTATATCTTGCGAAGGCACCGCGTTAGGTCATGTGGTACTGTTAAACACTAATAGGGAATCCTGTATGGGGAACGCCACTGCACCATTAGCTTCTGCCACTGAGAGATCTTTAAAGATACAGGTCAATGTCACTAAGATCTTATGAGACCATTGTCCATAGTATATTAGTCTGAATGTCACATGATAGAATTTGTGGGCGGTTTTCCGCTGCACTAGCGGCCTTTCTTGTCTAAAGTTAATTTAGACATGCAGCAAGACAACAGAAGGAATAATTGTCGCAAACAATTGTTCAACAAAGGATTTCAACAAATTTCAACCAACTTGAGTTACGAGATGCTGATTTACTTTAGCCATTAGTCTTCCTTACATCTTTATTTACATGCTTCAAAAGTTCCCAAGTGCGTAGTATTGCGCAGTAGACGTGTATGCATCCAGTCTGTCTGTAGGCCACAGTTTCCTTGATTCAGAGCACACCGTGCTTCTCTTTCCCTCCAATGTTCCTTCTAGCCGTTCTTGGCAGCATTCTGCCGGTTTCTTTTTTTCTACGTTCCTTACTCGCCGGCAAGTACTGTTCTGATTACGCCTCATTAAATGCCTTCGAGTTGGTAACTAGATTTTGGTTGTTCTTTCCAAACCACTTCGCAAATTGCAAGTTTTACTTTATTTTTTTGTTCTTTCTTTCTTTCTTTGCTTTCTTCTGTAAGGTGGTAGCGGTGGTTGTGTCTGCTGGTTGAGGTCGCTGAAGCAGATTTAGTGTTAGATTGTGCTCCAGCCAATCTCCTGGCTCGGAATATCGCGGCTTACAGTACAAAATAATCACAAGTGTGAGCGACTCACGTGATCTACAGCCCAAAGCCACAATAACGACACTTGTGTTTCCGCCTTTGACACTTGACGCCGTATGGCAATCTGGCTTGCCTGCAGGCGACCGGGGAAGGAAGCCGGGCAGCCCCGCTGTGTGTCCGGATTGTCTGCTGATTAAATTGCTGGGTTTGTATCGTGTCACAGACAGGAGAGGTTGTGACCACGGTCGGGAAGAAAGATAGGAGACACAGCATGTACCAGCGGGACTGAAGCCACAATTCACCTTGCAGGTCCAGAGATGAATACTTAGACGAGTTGGAGTCTACAGGCGGACTTTGGTGTAATACGACTAAGGGAGCGTAGTTACTCTACCCCCCTTTGCTGAGCAAGGTGTGTTGCGATGCCGGTGTGTATCTGTCTATATGCGCGTATGTGTCTGCGCTCTGATCGGGAAGAAAATATACATCTAAATTGTTATACCGACCAGCTTCCTTTTGGTGGGGTTGTTCTCTCTAATACAACGATAATTCTACTTAAAGAAAGACACACTGTGATAAGGGTGGGAGCTGTGTTCTGAAGTTCAATGCAATGATAAGAACATTCTTTCAACCGCATACAACTAACACGTGCAAAATAGATATAAGGTTACTACTGAACATTCATGGGAAATCCTATATACAGAGTCTCAAAGCCACCATTGAATTTGGCCTTGAATGATTTTAAAGGTCAAAGTCAAGGTCACCCATTCAAGTGCCTTTATCCCCGAAACGAGTAGAGTTGGTAGTTACTGCTGAGCACTAATAGCAACGTGTGCATGTGTGATCTCTAGCGGCGCCACCATTTTTGACCTTGCGAGATACTAAAAGCTCAAGCTCGACGTCACTGATATGTAAAGTCCTTATGTCTTAGACTGGAGTAGTGTTAGAGCATACATGTGACTATTGAACTCTAACAGGAAGTCCTGTAACAGGAGGTTATGTAACAGGAAGATCACCCCACTCTCAGCTTTGACCATATGTAGCCTTGGAAGTACAAAGTCATTCATATTTGAAGTCCTTAAATGTTAGAACCAGAACAGAACAGAGTTAGGTCATACGTGTATATGACATTATAGAACACTAATCACCACAGAACACTAATAGGACTTCATGGTGTCATAAATAAGAAGTCCATCCGCACCATCCGATAAGAACTTGTCAGTGACATTGAAAGTGCAATTTCATTTTCACTCATGCTTCAGGATCTTATAATAAAGGATTACAGTTATTAGAGAAAAGTTACTATTGGCCAGCTCACTAAGACAGGACCGTTGACCGAATGGTTAAGGTACTGGACTCTAATGCACGAGATTGTGGGTTCAAGTCCTGCTATGTGCTTGGTTTTCGGTTCCTAGTGTTCTGGGCAAGATTCATGCTTCGACTGCGCTCTGGTTCAGTTACCCATAAACGGACACCAGGTAATAGACAGAAAAGGGTGTTGTATAATATTTACCCGTGGCGCTTGGTGTGTCCCAGTGTTTGCAGACATTTAAAATTTAAGAGCCATGTTGGTGTTTCTAAAATAAGATGCATGTGTTACCATACAGTTGTGCTTACATTGAACTTACACATGTATCTTCACCTAATAGTGAGTTATAGCATGTATCTTTCAGATGCACAGCCCAGGATCTGCGATGAGATTAAGATTAGTGAAATATAGTCTGCTTAAGAGAATTTTTACCCTTCATAATACTTTACCTCTAGCAATCGATCATTGAGAAAAATCTGGAAGAAATATTAAGGCGATAAAACACCCCCCTGTCTGGTCCCACACACAGTATGTATCCCCCAGGAAACATTACTGTGACACTCATTCCATTTCATCACAGCGTCAAGATTACTCTACCATTTGTGCGAGTGGCACCACTGATACTGTGGGAGAACATCTATAGGGCTCCACATGGATAAACAACGAAGTGCGATTCGGTCACTTTAAAAGTTGTAAAATCCGACGTGAGCCTTGATAAAGATTCTAGAAAGTGACGTAAATATCTTACAAAAATTGTAGAATCGACGTTTTATAGAAGACGAAGATCGACATGAAAGTCTAATTTTATAAAATATTATTATAATATAAATACATAATAAAATATTATTAAAAATGATGTGACAAAGTAAAATTCTTATAAAAAATGACGTGTGGCACAGAAAAAAGCAATACAAAGTGACGTGTGGCACAGCATAAATCATTTGGACCCATGTAGAGCCCTATCTATGGTATCAGTTTTAAGAAGAGTAACACATGACGTACACTAAAAACCATTTCTCCGCATCACGGGTAGCTATAATAGGAACAATTGACTGTCCTCGAATTTACAATAACTGATATTATCATTTAACAAAATACCAGTTGTTCCCCTTCCCTTGCCGACAGCCGTACTGAGAATCATTGATATCTTTGGCCATTGCGCTTTTAATTTCATTCAGAAGGCAGTTATTTTCCTTTGCTTTTGGTCATGCCCTACCAGCACACTGCAATTAAAATCCCTGAAATGTAACAGTTCAAAGGTAGGAGATCTACAAACAATTAGAACATTTAAGATTGGTAATCTACTAGTATTTGATAAATTAAATAACTCCACCTTATCTCAAAAGTGACAAAAAGACCACATGAACCTACACAGAGCGCTTTCAAGAACTTGCTACATAAAAAAAAGAATGTGAGAAATATCGGCACGGGGAAAGCATCGCATACATGTGAATGCTGGTTTCGGTACTTCGCAAAAGGTATAAAGGGACACAATACCGGTAAGTGGTTTCCTTATACAATTTGAGCAATTTTAATAGTACTAGTGGTGTTCTCTCACCGTGTCACAAAGTACCTTTTATCAAAACTTCTTTTTATCAAACCTTCCCAGTGCTGTAGTCAAATCCAGTTGTCAATGTGGGTCAATGACAACAAACTTTCAGTGCTGGTGCATTTGACAATAATGAGTGTCCATGTGTATCTTGGATCCCCGCACACGCATGTATAGGCCTGGGGTGCATTACACTTTCACGATATATCGGTGGATGGGAGATCCAGTTATCATGATAAAAATGGAGAGCGACTTGGATCGACTCTACCGCAAAGTACCTGATACTGAGCACTAATGTGACGCCACGGTCGCTGTTTTCAATTATATGAGCATGATTATAAATTCAGTATTCATAAATGGACTTGGCAATCTGATCAGGACAGGACACTTGAATGACACCTAAGTAATTGCATTTTGATAGGAACGTGTACACCGCATGAATAAAATATATGTAATCGAAGAAAGAGATTAATGGCATGTCGGTATAATGTGGCCTGCAATGAAAGATCTAAACCACCCAATACATGAAATTCCATTTTAATAATTGAAAACGTGCATGTAACACTTTACTTATAAATATTAATAGCAAATCATATATGATGCCTCTAAACACCTTATTGTATTCGAGTGACCTTGAAAGGTAAAGATCAAGGTCACTCCTATTTTAAGCTTTTATATCTCAGAACGGAAGTAGAGATACGGGATGTGTCAGTACTGAACACTGACAGGACGGCATGCCGGTATAGTATTAGGCAGTCCAGCCGTCCAAGCTGATCATATATCATCCGACCTTAAACATTTCTAGTTTAGTGTTTCTCACTCGTATTTTAAATCTTTATACTTTAGAATGGGGCAGCAATGTTAAAAAGTAATAGCCTAAGGGACTAGAGGTTTGAAATTCTAATAGAGCTATTGGATTTAACCTAAAGCGACCCACGGAAAATTTAATTAAATCCTAGTATGTGGGAAACGTAACAATATTCTGTGCTGGCATGGCTTCCGCTGTCCCACTGGTATCTCGTGGTTCGAAATATTTTCGCTTTGTGAATTCTCAGTGAACAAGATAGGTTATAAAGCAGTTTATTATTTAAAACCTGGAAAGTTTTTACCCTGATCCAAAACTGAGATGATTACAGTTTGGGAAAAGGATTAAAGGTGGCAGTTCATGGCTGTAAATATTGGCTCAGCGATAAGAAATACGAAACAAGAGGCCCAGGGGCCATTGAATTTTTTTTGACCATTTGTTACATAAGACTGGGTAAGTATGGCTATGTGGCTGACGTGACAAACATTCAATTGACACTTGAACACCATAGTCCAGTAGCTATGTCAAAAAGATGTTCACTTCCGGAAAAAAGCATGAAAATTTGTATATAGGTTTTTTTTTTTTTGGGGGGGGGAGGGGGCATGCTGAATCCATTTCTAACCGGATCCACGCCGGGAAACGAAGGGATCCCACTCAAAATCAAGAAATCCAAGATGGCCGCCCAGCATATTGCCGATTTTTCGTCAGAACTTTGTATAAACACATGATATACTTTTTCGGGCCACAGAATTCAGTGAGATGCATTAAAATACCATAAAATGTGACTGGAACAGTATTCAACGTGGCTGTCCTCTGTAGGTAATGCAAATCAGTACACTTTTTTTGTCTGTTTTGGCAAATAGCAATTTTATTAGCTTTTTATTGCTAATAATAGGTTTTAGGGACAAGAAATTCAATAAAGTATTTGTATTACTATAAAATGTATACCAGAAGGAAAATCCAGTTACACTTTTTAACCAATTTCGATGAACCATTGAGAGCAATATCATCCACACTCACAATTAACGATGAATAAAGAATGATGTACACTTGTCAGTTTTCTATTTTGGGAATGTGCATTGAATAACGCATGAAACGGTTTGACTGATCTGATATATAATACTAGAGTAGATAAAATGACTTTAAATTGGATTGCAACTTTTAATATCCATAGTTGAATTAATTACATTCAACACAACAGTAGAAGAGAAGCCACTGCTCCAAATACTCGGCACAACCTGAAATGTGAAACTAGACATCGTCTGTACAGTGGGCTGCTGATACACAATAAGACCCGAAAGACTGACTTGATCGACACTCTTTTTGAGAAAGGGTTGTGGTTGTCTGTATCTTATGACCGTGTACAACAGATAGCAAGTGATGTAGCAAACAGAGCATTGGCCTCTTTTGATGATGTTGGAGTTGTGTAACCCAGAGTCTCGAGAAAGGATCTTTTACAACAGGCAATCTGTACAACCTCTTCCGGAAGTGCACATCTTGGCCTCATATGTTACATATCTGCTGGACTACTAAAATTACCTTGTCTAAATTATAAGGTCTAAAGTACACGGCCCTATTTACTTGCGAATAATAAGGAAAAAATTAGTATTTCCCAATGGTTACCAATGTCCTCAAAACGCCTGAATGAATTCAAGTGGAAGTTGCATGAGACGTAGCTTTTTCATAATTGTATCTTCGGAAATTTTGCAAAGTGAATCAAATGAACTTAAATTGGCAGTGGACAATGGGCAATCCAGAATGAAAGTACGCCACGCATGTAATACAACAGTTTCGTGTCCCAAATCTTTTTCCGGTTTGTTTTTTCATCTGTTAATATTTTCCTTTGACGTTAAGGTCACACAAGCCCGACTCTGATGGTTCGTTTGGACTCCCTACATATAGATACCTATTAGTAGTTCAACAGTAGCACGTTTTCTAGTTCTTTTCCTTTCTGGTTATAACGGTTTCAAATATTCTACTCGTCCAGTACTGTAGTACTCTCACTGCTTCTCTCCTAGAATTTGAGTACTCTCATTGTTTCTCCCATAGTGCAACAGTATGGTCAATACTTCTCTCCTGGAATGCTAGTACTCTCATTGCGCCTATCCTAGTGCGCTAGTACATGTACTCTCAATACATATCTCCTAGTGCGCTAGTACTCTCACTGCTGATCTCCTAGTACTGTAGTACTCTAACTACTTAGTCTATCCCTGTACGCTAGTATTCCTACTCCCAATTTACTTGTTTTAAGTGTGTTAATGGCATTACCCCAGCTTATTTATGTGATGTCTTGACACCTGTAGCAAGTATACGAATACGTGAAAGTAGAAGTCCTGCTGATAATTTATTATATGTGCCATATGTCAATTGCGACCTATTTAAGCAGTCTTTCGAGTACAGGGCGCCGGCGCTCTGGAACTCTCTACCTAGTCACCTGAGAAATGCACCAAGTGTCAACGATTTTAAGAGGCTGTAT
>JAAUYG010247659.1_pt1 | contig 16301 bp, 14 predicted proteins | sample 7278091 | NCBI WGS metagenome assembly JAAUYG01 (sample SAMN14350201, study PRJNA611818) | marine sediment metagenome | isolation source: surface marine sediment (0.6m) | place: French Polynesia: Moorea | collected 2018-08 | reverse complement strand
GGTAGAAGGGTCAGAGACAGCCCCCAATGGGAACTGGATTGACCCAGTCGAGGAAGGAGGAGGAGGGTTGGATGCTGAAGATCGAGGTTCTAGACTCGGCAATGAAATTACTGGTTGATCCGATCCAGTAGGCAAAAGGTGGAAAATTCCACCCGATCCCATCGACGGAACCTGTGAGTTGACAGGAAGCATCAGAAAAAAACGGAGGAACAAACCCACCAGGGGCCCCAGTTAAACCAGAGAATGGCTGTGAAGCCATAGGAAAAAGGGGGCCCGTACCTATAAACCAGAGTTTAGAAGGAGGGGGGACGGCTGCAAAAACGAACCCACGGTAAGGGGGTTGGTAAAAGTGGTCTGCAAAGCTGACGAAGAGGCAGCCTGTCCCACCTGGTTAGCTGTGCCAAGATCAAGAGAGACAGAGTTAATCCCAGTCAGGGTGGTACAGCCCTGAGTAGGGGGATTAACTGAAGGGGTCTCTACAGGGACATGTGTCATCTCCATTTCCTCTGTATGTTCGGAAACTGCCAACAGTTTGGAAACATTGGAGGGTAAAGAGACAACCAGATCCCTGTGATCATGCAAGGCCAAACCAGCTTCCCCGCTCGACAAAGAAACAGTTGTCAATGACGGTAAAGTCGAGGGAGGGGCCTCAGTCGCCTGAGAGCTTGATAAAATCGAGAGAGAAGGTGGCTGAGAGCCAACAAACGTGTTCTGAATGGTCGGTAAAAACGGGACAGAAGTTTGCTGGTGTGTCGACTCACTAGTAGCCTCCTCGAAAGTCAGTATAACCGACCCAGGAGACTGAAGGGACGCTGCCTGGGGTGAACCAGTCACCTGAGGTTGCGATCCCGATTGAGTCGACAGAAAAGCCAGAGTACCTGAACCTGAGGTTAAGGGAGAAATGGACAAATGACGGCACGAGGCTCGACGCTCCAGAAAAGGCAAATTCCAGTTGGCTAGCCAATGACGTGCTAACTCAACGCAGCCTAACTGGAGTGTGAATCGGGTGATGCCCTTTGTCACCATACACACTGGCAGGGGTAATGACTGGGGTTCACAGTCCCACAGAAATAATCTGATGGCACGGCACTGTTGAAAATCAGGTGGGGATGTAAGGCAAGGGCCACAATTATTCATATCATGATCTAGTGTCAGACAGGTAAAACAGTGGCCGTGTGGGTCCTGCCCCGGAATGTTAAACTTACACCCGGGGGTAGCACAGTGATGAAGTCCCTCTTAGTAGAGGACGATCCCCCACTGGGCTGTTTGGGTTGAGATTTACCCGGCTTCCCTCCCCTTTTGCGGGTGAAGGCGCCGAAAATGGCAAAAGCTAAGCCAAACAACCTGGTGAGGGCAACCACCACTGGTACGAACCTAAGGTTCATAATGCCACAATCGCTCTGAAATATAAGGACAGGCGGGAGACTAAATGTATAACATACATCCCAGCGTGTTCCCAGACGGGCCAAGTAGGTGCACGAACGAAATTCGAGTCAGGAAAATGCACAGTCCACAGCCCAACAGTACAACGCATCTGCACTGGCTGGGGCAAAGTTTAAAACTGAATTATTAGCCTACAACAATGCCTATTGTTCCTGGCTGTTCCAAGCTACGCTTGACCACTTTTCATTTGGGACACACACGCTACGGAGGCTCAAAGGTGGCATGCAGATTTCTGTCAATGGACACCCTTTGGAGGTCCCATTTCAGGCATTACAGGGGTACTTCATGACCAGGGTGGCTGGGTCATTTCCATTTTTTAGATGGCTAGGGATCCGTGGCCGGGAGCCACAACATAAGAGTTACGGTTTGATAACGCATTAGGTGATGAATATTGATATACGATTCAGACAGGGGTCTTATGATCTGCGATTCGTAGTTCTCTGTTAAAAATTAAAACTCAAATCAGGCCATATTTTATACACCCATGTGTACCCCTAAACCTTATCATAGAAGCCTATTTTCTGGTTACTAGTTTTTTTAAAAAAAAACTGCATGTGCTTAAATTTAAAGACAAATATACAGTAGTCCCTGCCATCCAAGACATTTTAAGTGTGTATCAAGATTTTTAACATAAATATCCATTTTAAGGCCATCTGCAATTTTAGGAATCTTTCTGGGTGAATGGGAATGAATGTTGGGGGATCTTAAAATGCTGGCTGGCTTGTCTGTTGTCCATGGTAGATGTGCAGAAACTTTTATGAAGTTCAAATCAATATGTCCATTCATAGAACCTGATAAGCTAGGGAGGTCATTTCAGTAATATGTAGTGTTGCATTTACCATCAAACAAGAGAAAAGCCCAAGTCTGAATAAACATTCGTTTATTTCACTGTCTCAAAAATATACACACACTCTGCTGAATGTTTGTATTGTTTTTTTCCACTTCAAACCTCATGTTTGGCCAACAACAAAATACACTACCAGACAACGTGCAAACAAACTGTCGAACCTGTCTCACTCCCGACAAACAAACAAATTGTCCCACACCACTGAACACATTCTATGATCTGGAGGGGGTGGAGGTGGGGTTCTAGGTTGAGGAAACAGTCTGGACAGTTTGGTGATTTAATCTGGACTTTGATTAGGCAGTAATTAGTGGATTATTGCCTGGAGTAAATGACTGAACTAAGGTTTTAATCATGACGCATTGCTTAATTAGGATAAGACTGGAGAACCACTTCAGCCACTTGTATAGCAGCAGACCACCACCCATTTTAAATTCCTATGAGACATGGTTACCACTGGTCTCTCTGGAGCTACTGGAAAAATCTTAATGGAACTCGGGTTCTGAATTCCATATTTTGCTGTTAATGGAAGATCGATATTTGTCAGCGAGCTATGTATAATGATCGAGTATTGGCATCACAGCAATTGCCTGTGTGAATTTGAGGCTAGAAGCTTCAGTATTTTTTGTAAAATATTTATATCTTGCAAATGGTCTAGGTTGTACACCAACTATTGGTATTAAATGCCCCAGCAAAGGAGGCTACATGAGACGATCACGTGAACAAAAACAAGACAGGAACACATTATTGCGAATGGCTATTGCTCCTATGCAACCACTAGAAATTAAACTTGGCATTTGTGCACTACGTGCATCTATGTTTTAACTCTAATCCGCAAAGGTCGGAACATGAAATTTCAGCAATAAGTTTTATGAGGCCAAAGCATGATAACTGTTGAAAGAAATCCCCCATGAGTTCTGCTATGTGGCCTGAAAAGTGCGAGTCATAACCGTATTGTTTCCCGACTTAAGAAAGCTACCCGGCCTGACTAAGGCTTATAATGTTATTCAGTATTGAGAATCCCTAGCAAGTATGCAGAACAAGAGCCTGGTGAAACCAAGCTCAGTGTGCAGGGCCAGAGTAAAGTTTTGAACCCAGTCAGAAATCTGTCAGGAGCAAAACGTTTGCCTGTCAAGAGTTCTTGACTTTTTTTTCAAAAACTCTGGCCCTGATATTTGCCAATATACAATGCAGATACAGAACACACAAGAACAGCAGTAACAGGCTGAGGATATGAACAACCAACAAATACGCCAGTAATATATATGTGGTGCATTAAAGAGATACACAGTGCGTGCCTGAATATAACACACATCAAGGAGTTTTTCAGGTTCCCATACAACATTCCCATCCAAATCGACTGCTCTCATTCTAGGAAAGTTCACATTTGTACTTCCTTCTCTCTCCCACACAGTTTTCACAAAAATAACCAGCATTTGTGAACAGTCCGCACAAATGGGAAGTCTAGCACAAAAACAGACAAAATCTACATCACATACATCAAAATAGCCTAACAGAACCACATGGCGCAAGCGCAACAGAAAAACAGAACTAGTTTATTAATCACAAAAGAAATAAAGACTTGGGCTAATAAGGTATACCATAGACAAGTACGCGTGAATTAATCAACAATTCAGGCACACTATAAAGGCAGGTACTCAGGAACAAAGGACTGGTGCACCCGTACTATGATGAGTGCAGCTGCACCAACAGTTTTTAAGTGCACCTGTACTAAGACAGATGGAAGGAGAGCTGTCCCTCTTTGGCTGCCACAGCTAGTTTCTCACGCATGATATCCACTGAGCTATATTCCGGCAGTTTGAGATAGTTCACACAGGTCATCACTGAAGGGAGATAGTCGTCCGGGTTGTCAGGGCTAGTCAGAGTCTTCCTGACAATTGTCAGAGGAGGGTTTAGGCTCTTGAGACCTGGAGTAAAAAATAAACTGTTCTCAGTATTTATGAAAGGATATTGTTCTGTAGTAGTTACAGATCCTTTTTTGTGTGTGTAAAAAGTTTGATAACATTAGAAAATATTGCTATTGGCATTACGGAATATGAATTACAGTTTCACACCGATTTAGGTGAGGAAATGTTCCCAAAAGATGTTTGCCAAACCTTGAAACTATCAGAGCAAAGCCTTGAAGATCGATGAATACATACATCAATTTGAATGTATGAAGGCTTGGTTTTACACTCATTACAAAATAGAAAATACATCTGGGTAGGCATGAACAGCATACCTGTTGTTATACTATGTTGAAAATCACACATCTTCTCTGGTGTTACAGTAGATACGAGCCAAAATCTCAATACTGTAATAAAATTCCTCATAATCTCAAGGCTAACAGTTTACAACACATACAGATTATATCGGACTAAGGTATCTTTTTTAGATGTCTTTTTTTAAAGCGTTGATGTTGGTTTGATTTTGTTACAAAGTTGTGTTATGCTTTACCTCCAACAGGAAGTCGAGGAGAGCCTGTGACAAACTGTAGGAACTGTCTCTGCTCCTCTCGGTCATACGAGCTGAGAATGTCGAACAGGAAGTTGACGGCCTTGGAATCGTGGGTGTAACCATGGTCAGGCCGACAGCATTCTATCAGGTGCTTGACCCCCCAGGTTTCCTGCTGGCTGCCGCAGAACAGCTGTTCCAGCTGGAAGACACACCCATATATAAATTGTAGGTTGACACCACAACTTTATTATTGACAAATGGCTGTCAGATCAATTCCTGAATAATGACATTTATTATCAAAAGCTGTATCAGTTCATATGATATATATTTTATGTCACATAAGGCGATTCTATATCACAGAGTATGATCAAACTTAGTAGATGAGTCTGTAATATGTCTTTATATTTTCCTTACCACCCGGGCCCGAAAACAGCATTAGATTTAAGTTTTGAAATTTTAAATCTTGCTTGGTAGATGATCAGTTTACCTCTTCTGGGTAGAACAGACTGAGATGTGCCAAGGGTACAACCGACTCGAACCCCTCTCTCAAAGCCTCCAATTGGCGGTGTACACCTTCAACCAAGGTCCAATGAACCACCAACTGCAACCAGACATAAATACATGCAAATTTGAATAAAATCTTGGCAGTCATTCAAGAGTTACTGAGAATTAGTGCGGATGCTCTGTTCTCTTTCCTAGTTGATGTTTATTACATGGAGATACATAGTGGACTGACCCTCCACCTTAGCACCACCCCAGAAATAAGACCATCCCAAAATTAAGACCACATATTGATTAATTGACCACAAGTTACACACCATTGCTACATTGTTTGAGAATTAAGGCCACCTCAGAATTAAGACCTCTATGGCCTCTACTGTAGGTGGTCTTAATCCCGGGGTTTCGCCGTACCTTGAGATACTCCTCCAAGTTTTCCAGCATCACAGGCAGGTCCTTGCCGCCTTTCTTCAGTTCAATATTAGGAAAGCCCGGAAGGACGAAATCGAGTCCCAGGTCCTCGACAGAGCAACCGTCCATTGTGAGGTTGTCCAGCGCCAGACGTCGGCTCTCTGGGGTCTGAGAGAAAATCATGTATCATTTACTACATTGAATAGAGAGAACTATAAACCATGGGGCAGCTAAGGACTGAAGACTTACAAATTCTTACCACCATGTTTTAAGATGGTATAGAACTGAATAAGTTTCCAAGTCCCAACTTACTCTTCTTTCGCAGTGGACAGTTGATTATAACTACGCTCGCTTCAAGTCATTACATTTGCAGATTCCGACAGGGATCAACAGCAGAGCCGGATTACTGGCGTTTTATCCCCCCCAAACGCCTTAATCCATTTGCTAAAAAGCCTCCAATACTCATTCAATAAAATACAGAGTACATAAATGGTGTAGTTGGGAAAACTATGTTTCCAATCGAATGCTCCTTGCAGCTTACAGCAGCCCGTATAATCAAAATTTCCCAAGAAATCCACCATTAGGATTTTACACCCATTCAAAATATGTCTTGCATTTAGGCCCTTTGTTCATACCCTCATTCCTGAGAAGAATATAATATGGGATTTTATTATAAACATAAAACATAATAGTATAAACATAAAACATTTAGTATCAAAGATTACATGAGATCTGTCATTTTCTATCCGTTTCTTCTGTCGCACGATCTCCTCCAGCTGAGTGAAAGACTTGGCTACGGTGGGGTCCACGTGATGCAGGTCACCAGCCGTCAGGTAATGCTCCTGGCCCAAAAGCCATTTGTAGAACACTAGACTCAGGGGCAAGTCAAGCTGGAAAGAAAGAGAGACTATTTACTGTTACTGCAACTGACAATAATTTTAACGTTAGGACCATATCTCTATGACCCCACATTCTTGATCCCCAGGTGTGGGTTCAACTGGGATTAACCAATTAACCGACTGGGATTAACCGATTGTGTCGTAATGTCTTAATACTGGGGGTGTCTTCTAGGTGTTTGTGAGAATGTGTGCAAAGAGTACTTTTGGAACATTTAATCTTATATTGAACATGCAGTTACACATCACAGAAAATATAGCAATTATAGTTCTTTAGAAGTGCTATAGTTCTTTGCAGAAGTGGCCTTAAATATGGGGTGGTAACAAATCGAGGCTTCTCTGTACGTTTTCTCCCAGCATTTAGCTTGTATATCTCAAGCCATTACTGTAGCTATTTTTAAAAAAATCGACCAACATTTAATATACAGCTCTGTGCTAACTGGTAAATCTCAAGATCTAAAATTTTACATTTTATGAACAACAAATATGCATTATAATGACTGAAAACAAGTTGCAGAGTTTGGTACGCCGAGGGCCAGTTTCCACCTACTACCGTTCCCTGCCAGACATTCCTATCCATGCCTAAGATTGGTTTTGTATTTAAGTTTTTTTCTAGAACCCTTCCCCTGAATTTCCTGCCTTACCATTCTGGAGTCCATGAGAGCCTTGGCCATGAACTTGCCCATGAACTTGAATCTTGACTTAAGTTTGTTGACGATTGACGCCTTGGCATTGCGACCAATGGGGGATGGGAAGAGACCACATGGGGAGAATGCGTACAGTGTGGAGTCTTCGGAACCTAAACACAAAGAGAAGAACAGGTATTATTAGGGAAAATCCAGGTGACATAATGAGGGTGGATAGGCAGAAACTGGTTTAGAGTTCTCACCAATACCAAAAGCCTAATGTACCTAAAGCCACATTTTAGCAAAACAGTGCTCATATTGGCGACTTAAGTCAAACCTTAAAAGACTTAAAGTCAAAGTATCTTAAAAAAACAACACTATCAACCAGTTGCCTTACCTTTGAGATCTACTCGTTTGGTGCCCTCCCCTCTCCACATGTCCAGGTCCGATCTCTGGAGCTCTCTCGACACCAGGGAATAGAACTCGAGGGTTGGACCCAGCCCGGTACCCACCTGGGAAACAGGATTTGAACATTTACATTCTCAACTTTTTCTTCAATTTATCCTTAGTAACCCTTTTATTATACTTAACTAACACCCAGTGTAGGCCATAAAATCTGTCAGTCTGCCTGTTCTGTTGGGCTACTTCCTGTGTTTCAGTGGTATTTATTATGACGGTCTACCAAACATGTCATCTGGCTGTCATTACATTTTGTCATTATACAAGGGAAGGCAAACAATACTAAATCTCAATGCTGATTGGAATATATTAAGAGATCAGTAGTATTATTACATGAAATACGCTGTGATTTTATTTTTTTATATACATATTGTGATACCTATGAGCAATATTGAACCCAAGTAACCAAAGTGAAGTTCCAAGCACCGTACATTTGAACACAAGTTAAATTATTGAAGCTGCAAAAATTAATTTTAGCCAATTGGACTCTACAATCTTTCCGAAGGTCTTTAACACATGTTCAAACGCTTGATAACAGGAGACTGATCTTCCCCTATACATATAGGACACAGATCCAGATTTCATACCTCATTCTCATACTGAATCTCCAGCAAGGCCCTGGAGCTGCCAATGTCTTCCATCACCTTCTCCCCTTGCTTCAGGATATCCTCTCTGGATACCACTCTCTGGAGCAAAGCCATTAATAAAGTGATAAAACAAAGACTAAGTCTGAAGTCAAACACAGTGCAGTAGCAGACCAAGTGTACAGTATAGCAGACTGGTATAACCAGATGCAGGAAACCTTTCAGGCTGAAATTAAGACACTATCTTATAAAAGTGTTCTTTAAGCAGTACAGTCGATGTGATAGGGAAACTTACAAAGAAAGCTTGGTTCTACTGGTAAGCTGGCATATGTTTTAAGATATTTTCATAGCATCAGAATTAGAATAACATTTTTGTGCCATAAACTGCAACATGGGCTGTAAATTCCCTTGCAAGTAACTGAATGTCTTCAAAACCATCACTCTATATTTAAAACTTTCCCCAGCCAATTTCATCTTGTCCACAGCAGTTAGTATAAAGTTTTGTGTCCACAAAAGAGTGCATTAATTTGAGATGGCCCCCGTTTAACGTGGTTCTCCCTACCTTCCTCCTCTCCAGCCTAGGAGCCACCCGTTCTGAGCTATCAGACGGCGCCGCCTCTGGCGTGTTATCCTGCAGTCTCTGCATGGCACGGTCTCTGTCAAATGCTGTCGCGTAGAACAGCATCTGCCGTGTGTCAAACGGCAAGATGAAAGGACTGTAAACAAGACAAGTACGAGTTGATGTACAATTTTAATGTGCTATCTCAGTATGGCAGCTAGGTTATATTAGTTGGGTGTTCTGGTTAAGGTAAATTTTAACATTTTTAGTGGAGTAACATGAGGTTACATGAATATAGTAATAATTAACTTTGAAGCTTACAATAAAAGTACTTTATTCTATACCCCAAAATTTATATTCATATAACTATCGTGTGGGAATGAATACATCCATCCAAGAGCTCTATCAATCGAGGGATTGATAAAGTGACTCAATTTCTGTATAACAAGTATCAAGAAAACCGTGCGACTGCTTTTAGTGTAATCTCCTGCTGCCAGCACCCACCATGTGGCTCCTATCTCAGTGAGCCAGTTGGGCAGGTTCCCTGTCATGATGACCAGTGGGTCCTGTAACTGACGGTTAGCCTTAGCTGTCAGCTTGCTGCTGTGAAACTCCTGGCTGGCCAACACGCCTTGGTTACTGTTGGTCTGAAATCACAGCAACACATACGTACAACTAGAAAAGGGTCTTAACCATTTCGATATTATACTAATTTGCAGTGAAAACATGTTTTTAAAACAACGGAAATGGACATTTCAGTACTTTCCCTCTACTAAATGCTGGTACACTGAGCTGGAACGTGAGACAACCACAGCCTCATAGCTTCTTCTTACTACCTCTCACATGGCCCTTATTGACTGGTTAGGTATTTGTATGCTCTAGTGTCATTAACAGAAGTACCGGAATTTGACTCATAGCTATCCCTACCCATATATCAGGGGATACCAATTATGCAATATAAGAGCCATGGACTGTAGTAATGCATAATAAATATGCTCATACTTGTTGAAATTTGGTTCAGAATCCATTTTCTTTCCTTTGCACTGCAGGAAGTTTTTCTCTCTGTTTACCTCGTATAAAGAACTCCAGTATCTGTTGAGGGCATGCAGTATCCGTAGCAATGCCAGGACATGGAGGGCGGGGTCCTTTACTGTTACCGTGGCGGGGAGCTGAGGCATGAGGAATGCTTCTAACAACGGTACACCGTGGGGACAAGTACCATCTGGTGGGGAAAAATCTAAATGTCAAATGGTTTATCTTATAAAACCCTTGTCTTCAGGATCATTACATAATCAACAGTTATACACCAGTGCTACGTTTCAGAATTAAGACCACCTGAAAATTAAGACCATTATGGCTTACACTGTGGGTTCTGGGGTTCCACTAGCTACTAAAGTCACACAAGTACTGATGGGACATCTAAAAGGATTTTGTTCTACTAGTTCCTTTTATGATCTATTTATGGAACATAAATCTGTGCAGCTAGTACAGTGAATGGATCTTATGTTAGATCTCACCAAAGGTCACATCCCTAATGTGGACAGATTTGATTCTTATTTGGCGGAAGTGGTGACTATATGAGGAGATTACTGTGGTGGATTTGAGCTCAGTGGTAATGCAAGTCTAATCTAGTGACAGTCTATACAGCATTATACATGAACATAAATGTTGAAGCCATCACCTAGAGTTGGGTTTAATTTCTCCCTAATTTAGAAACTTGTACAGAACTGTAATTTTGTATCAAGAGCTAGACTTTAATTCCAACGTAACTTGATAAATCTCCCTAGAATACTTTGATCTTTTATACCTGTCCATAATTCATCCTTCTTAGACTTGGAACTGTGTTTGCCTGGTCGCTCAGCTTTCGTTTTCTTTGGACTAGAAGCTGTATCGGCTGAACTGTCACATTCTGGGGCTGGTCGATACCTGGGCAGTTACAAAGTCAACGCATACCATTATTATTGATATAACTTTTAATTTCTTTTTATTTTTTCAATGTAGATCTGTATCCTATAAAATTTCATCTTATTACACAATGCAGTATGTCATGCTATCAACTCAGTAAGGTGTATTGCATATTTCATATTAAACATGACGTAAAACACAATCTTCAACATGATTACATGTCCATTTTGCACACAAGTATACTTTATTAAATCTGCAAATTTTATGTAGATGCATATTCTAGAAAACAGGTATATTATTACTGTAACAGTATAAAATATTGCAAAAGTTAAAAACTTCATAAATAAGTAACTGTCCTGCATATCTCATTAAATATGACTTAGGTCTGTGGTTGACTTAGGAAAGCCAAGGTTTTCTGTGGTTGACTTAGGAAAGCCAAGGTTTTCAATCGAATGTCCCCTGCAGTTTAAGCCTGCCATCTAAGGGACGGGACACTGTCAAAAGGCCCAATTAGAAACTACACTAAGCCCTTATTAGAATGCATATGGTATAATTCACTCCCAATAACGGACGTTTTAAGAAAACTTACCACACAGTATGCGTCTGTACCCATATCCCAGCATGCCCATACGGATGTTCAGTGTCAGTGTCGGTTTCACTGGCCTCACGGTCGCCGGCGCGGCTGTACTGTTTGACGGCCTGGTAGACTGTCATGTTGTACGGTAGCAAGTGGTTACCAATGAGGAACTCCAGCCGATGACGTGAGGTGCCTTGCGATATGGAAACCGCAGCCTGCATAAAATAAAGCATGAAGTGAGTAATCTTCTAACAGAAATAAGTTTAATTTAGATTTTAGGCTACTGAGATATTGTATACTTGCTGGCATAGTTTCGGGCATCCATTAGGCTCTTTCATTTCAATCCCACTGACAGCGAGAATGCAAAGCCCAGGACTGCCCCTACTCACTTCAATAGTCTTGAATTGTTATACAGTACATGAGGCACAGCCACTTGTATATAAACCCTGCATCCCAACAATATACAAGTGCTTCCTGTGATTTAAGACCACCTTCTATTTTAAACTTCCCTCTATTATAAGACCTGCCATCAGTGACAACTCTTATATTATAATAAACTCCCTCTATTTTGAGACCACCTTCAATGTAAAACCACGTCTTTCTGGCTTAATCCATGGTTTTGAACAAGTTCAATAGCAGTGGGTACTGTAAATTAAAATATCTGCAGTTATACAGTAAAACCTTCCCTAAACATTGTAGAGGCCATGTACAAGTTTCCTTATTGGAACGACCTAGAAGATTTCATCCCAACCAGAGACAAGCTATTTGATAAAGAGCCTTTCAAAGAAGCTTGCACTTCATTTAACTTTCACCATATCAAGTAAACTGAATCACTGCCTACCATGGTGTCATCAATGTCGTCATCTGACGCGTCATCGTCACTGCACTCATTGTCTGGGTCCTACAAGAAGATGACATTGAAGTCATTTAGTGAGAAAACAGCCTTAGGAAAATGACAAGTTAGTTTATTTACAAACAACAACACACCATACAGCAAATTCTATTACAACTGCGTACCTTTGCAAACTCGCACATCTTTTGGGTTTCAAATCTTATAAAACTTAGGCACAGTGCAGTTCAGGGCATCATATTTATACCTCGAATGTGTCATTTTTGTGCAATAATCAAAAAAAAAGCTCTACACCAGAACAGGAGCTGGAACTATGCTGATCCTGGCTTTGTTGTCCAGTTTAGCAGCTGGCTATCATGTGACTGTGTAGAAAGAACAACTCAAGGCAGAATTTCTTTCTCAAAAGGCTGGTGTTTATAAAGTTTTATAAATTCTATGTGTCTGCAAAAGATCCCTTAATATTGTATCAGATACATTAACTTACTGATTTAATCCGTCCATAGCCTCGCATGACCAGATATTTCTCTATGGCCTGTACCAAGGCGAGAGGATCGATTTTCACAGCACCCCCTTTCCACTGGCGTAATGTCTTGCAATCAGGATGCCGCTGTAGGTTGCACTAAAATGGGACAACAATAAATGGGCTTCCATGATAAGCCATTGAACGCTGTGGTAATGTAACATTGATAGATTTTTCATGCCAACACTTGCATGTACTATATGCTAAAAGGTGTGTGCTGAAGAACTAAATCTTCTATTGAATGCTTTGGTTTCTGTCAAAGTTCATATAAATAATGGTGCATGTTCGAATTAACATTCTATACATAAGACCAGATTTAGTCTTAACATACAATGGCCATATACGGTTCCAAGGTTTCATATTTAACTTTATACAACATGCCATGAACTGAAATCACATTATAGCTACCTTCAGCTGGTGAGTATTAAAGAAGCGCAAGGCGTTGGAACCCCGTGTCGAACTGGAAGACCCTCCAGGAAGGTCATGAACTTTCACCTGAAACTGGACATCAACAACAACAAGAAATTAAATTTATTACAATATATTTAAAAGCTTTCATAATAACACATGCATTTTAGATTATTTTTTGTTTTCTTATATTTTCTACATAAAATTTTGCACTGAATTCTTTTGTTCAAGTTATATTATTGTGGCAGCCAATGTCAACTAGCTTTCGCTCTGGGGCCAGCTTCATTCTCCTGCAGACATATACACAGAATTATAGACTCAGAGATACCGCATAAAACCACGGCAGATTGGATGTGATCTCCAAACCGTTGATTGGCAATTCAGAACACTGCAACCCGATTTCCACACTGCTTCCTTATACTATTATATTCTTACAAACTGTCCAAGTAGACCACCTATGTATGACAACACTGTGAAATGTGTCTTGGTGTAGTATAATACCTGTTCCAGATGGTGGAAGCAGCCCATAAGTTTGGAGACTAGATGGGTTAATGCCGGGGGTTGTGTCAAGTCCAGCTCTTTCACAACATATACATCAGGGCTCTGGTGAAAGACATAGAATAACTATGAAATAAACTCCCCAATATACATGGTGAAAACATTGATATGTAAACAGGTCCAGCATTTTAAAAGTGTAACACACTGTAGTACATAGTAGCCATATAAACGAAGATTCTTATATTAAACCTACCATACTGGAAAGCAACATAGGAGGAAATACATCATGAGAACAGGTTTGTCAGATTTATTGTAAGCCAATCTGAGAGCTGTCAAAGTTGGCTGTTATATACTTTGCAAACTCTATTGAACAAAATTCTATCCAAAATTTTATGTTGACTGGAATTATTAATTTTGGCCACCTACTTTATTCTCCAAGTTAACGAAATAAATTTCAAGACAACATTTGCTTTAATTTATACCCTGCTGAGTGATAAAATTGGCAACCCAAGTGCAATCTTACTGGACAACTAAGAAAGACGTGGAGAAATCGTCGCAGACGATGGTCACGCTGTCGAGCATCCGATACTGTGAGGAACTGTAGAAGACTATTGACCAGTCCGCTGTGGATGATCTCGAATGGTGACACATCACTATCCTTCATAATACTACAGATTTCGCGCAGAGGACAATGTTCTTCTGTAGCCTGAAAAGACATAATTGTTTAATACTAGTTAATACAGATTGACTAATACAGAAACCAACAATAATGCTACACTGTCGCTCTTGCCTACTATAAAATGAAATTGAATTAAGTAGCAGTAGAATTTGCCATTGGGCTACCAACAATGTGCTTCATGTCAAATTTTCCAAGCCAACTAAGTCACACAGAGTGGCAAACTTTAACTGATACTCTACACTTGCTTCCATATTTCTGGCACTGCTGAGAATGCATATTTTTTTTAATTATTTTCTTGGTTGTACAGGGTGGAATGAAGACCAAGGTAACCTCTCTCCCTTGATCCCAAAATTCCCTGACTTGTTATAGGAATCTATGACAACGGTCTGGAAAATCTTCACCAGACAGAGGTCATGCTTCCAAATATCAGTTAAAGTCTCTGTAGTTATCTGATTACAGTTTAAACACACTTCTACATTTCTGGTACTGCTGGCAATGCATACCGTATTATGTTCTTATAGAAGCACAGTCCCTATTAGACGTGCAAGCTCCCCCAGCAACAAACCTACCACATCAAATTCACACCAACTGCCTGATAAAACATCAAAGATCGTCAAGAAACACTAAAATTTAAGCAATATGCCAGTCCGTTTGGCTGCCGCACATGCGCAAATCACCACTTCCTGGTAAACAAAGGTTCATGTGGTTCCTGTTTACCGTATACTGCATACTGTAGGTATGGAATGACAGGCTTTACTATTATTGAAATTAATATATGCACCCAAGCCGTTGCACTCGCGCACTGCCCTTCTATTAGGACATATATACGGTATATTTTAAAATTATTTTGTGGAAATTATTGGTTGTACAGGGTGGAACGAACACCAAGGTAACATCTCTCCCTTGATCCCAGAATTCCCTGACTTGCTATAGGAATCTATGACAACGGTCTGGAAAATCTTCACCAGACCGCAGTCATGCTTCCAAATATCGGTTAAAGTCATTATGTAATTATCTGACAAAGTGTAAATGCACCCAAACAAGCCAAGTTGTAAGTCTGGTTCTACAGTACACAGTGATCATGCCCTACCTCTGTTAAGCCCTCCGTGGCCTGACACAGCCGGTTTAAGGTGCCCAGGGCAGGATGGCTGCTTCCTTGGCTTTCTGTGGTGAAATACTTCTCAGAAAATTTCTGGGCTGAAACCAGAGAAGGATTGGATCTAGCAAATCCTGTAATGTTTCTATTTAGTGCCATTGTTAGACAGTGAAGTTTGTTTTTCAAAGAGTCAATTTATGATTTCTATCTGATTTTATTGACTATGTATGTGTATTCCTTAGCTACAAAAAACTATAACCATTACTGAACTGGTCTGAATGCGAATGAATGTATGAATGTAATCTCCATCATTAAGCCACCATACTGAAACTGTGGTACCTGAAGATATCATATCTTCAGCTACTGCAGTTTCGGTAAAGTGATTATAGTTATTTCCCTTTCCAGATGTTAACAATTTTATATAACGATATAATGTTTTTTAATAATTATGTTTGAGCGAGTGGTAAAAGCCTATAGTTATAATGCGGTTAAATTTTCTCCCATACTCAGATGATAAAGTGTCTCCTTTTGCTCTGAAACATTTTAAAATAGAACTTTTATCACATCCATATTGGGGTTCTAGATGTCTGGAATATTTGCTTCCAAGTTGTCCTCTCCAATGCCTTACCTTCCTCCTTGATCCACTGCTTGATCTTTTCCTTATTATTTGACACAGGGGGTGTTGGGATGGACTTTAGGATGGGATCTTTGGATGGTGGTGACCTGTCACCCCCATGGGAGTGGGAAGAATTGGACCGTCCCCACCGTGAGGGGTTTAGACTTGCTAGGAAAGATGATCGCGAGCTGGCACCGCTGGATTTGCTACCACTGCCTTCTTTACCTGGATAACGGAGACAGAAGCTTGTCAATATTAAACATGTTAAAAGGCTGTTGGGGGGGGGGGGGGGGGACCTTAACAATCAAGACCTCGAAACAACAACACTGATAATTATAAAACCAAATTTAAACCATATTGTTACAAATTTCAGTT
>JAAUYG010026457.1_pt1 | contig 16305 bp, 7 predicted proteins | sample 7278091 | NCBI WGS metagenome assembly JAAUYG01 (sample SAMN14350201, study PRJNA611818) | marine sediment metagenome | isolation source: surface marine sediment (0.6m) | place: French Polynesia: Moorea | collected 2018-08 | reverse complement strand
GGCGAGAGGGAGAAATCTATTGACTTTATAGTAGTGAGGACAGAAAATTCTGGCCTCATAAGAGAGGTGGCCTCTCGTGAGAGTGGCCTTTAAGAGAGGGACCACTGTACATGTGTAAATGAACCTGTTACCAAAGACCACCTGTCATGAGAGACCATATTTTGTGGCCAATGGCGCGGTCTTTCAAGACAGGTTCTACTGGAGCAGTATTTATTTATCTCAGCATGTGCAGAACACAAACTATATCGCTAATACATCCTCAAGTTCATAACTTACAGGTAAGTACTCCCGGTACACACTAACCATGCTAACTGCGTACTTGAGCCTTTGAAGCTGGAAAGTCTAGGAAACTACTTTATCTACAGTATCCTCCTCTTGTGTGGATACAAAAATATAGCTGAAGAGCAGGGCACCATGAGATAAGTGGATTCCAGAGCACTGTAGTAATACCAAGCATAGCGGAAGACCACTAAAACAGATTGTGTGTCTGCATTTGCATGTACTCGAATACACTCACTGATACTGGTGGTTTAGACCCTTTTTCTATACAAATGATAGGCCAGGTCGTCAGAATCGAACTTGTGACTCATCGATCTGAAGCTTCTTAATAGGGCTGTTCTTGGCATGCTTATAACTTCCACCACAAATTGGGGCGACTTCTAGCAGTTTTGTAGTTTTCTCTGACAGTTTCGGAAAATTTGTTCTCAACTGTTAGGTGCAAAATGTATTTACTATCGGAACGAGCGCTATCATTATTATTTTACCTCAACATGTCATCACCGGTTACTGGTAGTATGTATATATCACACTAACATAGAAATAAATCACAAGAAATCGTTCGACCTGACTTTTGTATACTGCACATAAACTGATAAAATTTGCACATACTGGTACCGTAATTATTTTCCATATCTAGATATATTTAAGTCTTATACCATTAGTTCATTTACCTCAAGCAAAAGCCCATGTTAGATGTTACAATTCAGTGAACTTTTTGGAAGGGGATATGAGCAAAGATGCATACATGCTACTTAGTTCATGAGTAATGGAAAATGGCACGAGTGGCCCGTGCTGAGAAACAAATCCCAAACTACAGTAAATTGTAAACTATAATGATGTATGTGGTCATAATGTTATAATGCATCGGTACATTCAGGTACTTCTGATCCATTTGTAAAATATCTGCCACTCTACTTTCCTCTGAGAAACTCTTAAATGGCAGACACATTCCACTCTGTCTCTTGCAGCGATTGCCATTTATGCGCAACCAAATACTGGCAAATACAGTTACTGCCATCCTAGCCAGGACCCTATATAGACACAGTAACCCAATAAAAAAAGCTAGCCGGCATGAACATCAGCCAATATAAATCCAATTTATAAAGCAATCTCCTTTTCTTATGCCATGAGTTTCCATTGCATTGTCTGGCGACGTCCAGTCTCATCTCGCCCCGCTGAAAAAAAAATCAAAACTACTAACACGGCAGATTTCTACGGCTAATATTTGTCTTCATTCCTTTTTCTTCATCCACCTTTTTTTCTCATCTGTCTTTTCCTAAACTTTGGGCTTCCAATAAACTGCAAATTCTCCAGAACCTGGCAACAATGAGGCCCATGATGAGTTAACCTTTGCACACTGACTCGGGTAAATTATGTTGCCTGACGACTGCTGCATGTTTTCAAGGAGCCCCCAAACATGCTCTTCCAATCTTAGGAAACTCACTTTTTTTGCCACCAGAACTGCAATATAAATATTTTTGCTGCGCTATTATGATCAATTAATTATGAAGCAGCAAAAAATTTCCCTAACAATTATGATTACTTTTACATGACAATGAAATCACTTGCCATACTCTTTGCCTGTATGTGGTTGTTCAAGTAGAAAATTATTTTAAATTTTCAAGACAGTCATGTGCGGGTACAAAAAGCATACATGCAAATATCAAGGTTGTTTTGGGTCTCATTCATGTTAAAAAACATGAAAAGGTAAAACATGAAAAGGTTTACCATAGCTGAGAATGGGTATTGTTAGCTCTTCCCGAGCTTTCAGTCATCACTGGCTTCATCAGGGGTGGTGACGTCAACACCCCTGAATAAGCTAATGTTGACTGAATGACCAGGAAGACCTAACAACATCTAGTCTCAGGTATGGTAAAACTTCCATGTTACATTATAAACATGATAGAATTTATGAAATGTTCACACCAGCACAAAGTCTTCAAAAGTTCAGAGCTTTTGACCCGTAACTTTGGGCCTTCTTCAGCAAACTGAAACTTCTGTGTCGTTACGTGACTCCCGGTTATCAGAGATACAATAAACATATTTTGATTTTTATCTTTCTGAATATTTCTCAGTAAGCATGGTTATCTCTGACATTGATTTGAAAAGGGGACGTTTTTTTTTCTTTTTTTTTCGCACTTTATAACCACAGACTCCATCCCTTAGCGACTGCAACGTCACACAACGGCATATCACGGCATGTCATGTACGAGTTGCATCCAATACACGCAAGGCAATAGTGCTTTCACACACACATTTATACTGGAGACAAATTCTTGCTTGTAGCCTCGCAAAGCCCTGGAGACTTCCCTGTGGTTAGCTCTCTGTCCCTGCTGCTGCTGCTGCTGCTGCTGCTCCAAACTTTTACTGTCTCTATGAAATAAATTTGTTCCTTTTCATTATCTGCCAGGGAAATCTCACCAGCACCACAGGCTAAGAAGTCAAAACTGGTGGGACGCTGCCCGTAGTTAGGGAGCCTCGTAAACCATAGGGAAACTAAGATGGGGAGTGATCAAAGTGATTTGTACTGATCAGATGAATAGGCGAAGTACAATAAAGCCTGATCAGAGGAAGCCTGCTCCACTCACAGGGGAGAGGCGGACAATATGGTAGCATGGGACTATATTTAAGCTTGCTTTACAGCATTCAATGTCTGAGACCACAAATTGGTGACCACGGTAGAACTCCAGTTGCCATGGGCCAAAAAAACACAGGAAGCAAAGCTGATTGCATTGATAAGTACATGCTCATGCCAGATTAACTGACCCTTACTCAGCGACACTGCCTACCTCTCTCGATAAATCAAGCAGTGGTTAAAACGTGTAGTTTTTGAGAAACTATTAACATTCTAAATGGCAGGATTATAAGCAGGCCTAGGTCCAAAATCTAAAGCAATCACTTCCAGGCTACAACTACTTAGTTGGCATTTGGACATGACGAATCCTTCCTAGCAGGGCATTGATCAGATCTGCACGCACAGGGAAATTAATTGCCATGTGCCAAAAGGGCATTCATTGCAAAGATATATTCTGAAGTAATTTCGGCATTACATTTTGTGGACCGAAAATATTCAAACTAACATGGTTAAGCGTTAAGTAGAGCAATTCTTTAGCATGTACCTCTTTAATAAAGTCAATAAATAGGGACTTTTGTTTGTTTTTTAGCAGGGATTTGCAGTATCATGTGAAGGCATCATATAGACCACAGACTCAGGTGCAACATTTACATAGATCTGCAGCATATAGCATGAGAGTCAATATCGGTATCACCGATTAGAATCCACTCATTACTAAATCCAGACCATTTTGTGGTTCACGCCTAATAACAGTACATGTACATGGAATTGATTTTCTATCTCTGCAAAATACATGTACACCAAAATACCCAAACACAAAATGCATATATATATACTGGCCTTGCTAAAATAATAGATTTGTTCAGTCATTTAAATCGTATTATTCCTGCAGGGCACATGCCCGGGCACATGGCGGAGACAGAAAATCGACTAACATCCAAGTAATTACAGTTAAAATTCCAAATAATGTGTTCATCTAAAACATTATGTTTAGCCATTCGTAATGTACCGAATCTATTAAAATATAATAAGCTCTCTTGTTTACTGATTTTGGCAACATCATGAATATACATGATGTAGCAAATAAATACACTAACATAAACTGTATTATTTATGTAGCATTTATAGCTGCAGTATCAGGTTCGTTTCCTAAAAAGTGACTTTGGGTTAAAGGGCTTAGATTTCTTTATATCGTGCTATGCTAAATCGACTTCACTAAATTCAAGTTAGCGTGTTTTAGAAACAATATACGACTTGGACTAAGAATAGCCAAATTTGACTGTAGTGGTCATAAGTGCCTGCATGAATATTGTTTCCAATTTATTGGGCACTAACATGCATTAAAATGCATACTTGTGATTTTGCCGCTCCACAAGTCTTGACAATATAATTACGATATTGCTAAGCATTTTGCAACTAAGTTATATTATCAAAGGGAAGTTCATATAACTTAAATTTCCACAGGTAGGGCAGGCTGATGTCACTGCTTGAATGTTTTTGTTGGATACATGTCACAATGCAGATACCCATTGTTCATGTTGTTCTCAGTTTAGTTAGAACATCATCAAACATAATTTGAGAGTAAAGTTCGTGCTTGGTGGTTGAGCGGCTAATTTATTTTGTTACAGTAAGGTGCCGGGTAGAGTGACACATATTTCCCTGTTGTACAGATTCGAAACTTGTCGCGGGTTGATGCCTCGATCAGTTTAAGGTTGATAAAATTCCTTAAGGTTTAATTCCTAATGAAAGATGTTGATGGCATGAAGTGTGATTATTAAACTGTACTATGTGTACAAATTAAACTATATTATAACATTATACCAAAATATGTTGTGACTTAATATTATTGTCATTCATGCTTTAGTTATACAGAGTCATTCAAAATATCATTGAAACATGTGAAATGCTAAAAAAAAAAATCTGGTAGTGCTCGGCATGATTTTGTTAAAGTTAATCTTTCTAGACTGGGCTTAGATTTAATTACCAGTAAGAGCGATATCGCACTAAAAACAACTTAAGTTTATGAAAAAGTTGGGAACTGAGAGAAAATGAATAAGTACATTATGTTAGTACTGGCACTTATTTATAGCAATACAGTAGCCACACCATAAATGAGATCTTAATTCAGCAATGCTTGGCACACCATAAATGAGATCTGAATTCAGCAATGCTTTGCACACCATAAATGAGATCTTAATTCAGCAATAACTGGCAAAAATTACTGCAGGGAGAAATAATTAACTTAAATTGGAAAGATTAAAGCAGAAATATTGCTTGATTCTACACAACGAATATAATTTACATGTATTCTTCCATACTGCTATGCATCTGGATTAATGCATTGGATATTTTTCTATTTTTTTATCCTGCTGCGATAGAATAAGGCAGCTCACATGAGTCCCTTCGGGGCATATGAAGGAAAAAGTTGAAACCAAAAAGAGATGAAGAAGGAAGTAATATGCGAGTGACTGACTCCGAGAGAGAGAGATTGAAGACGAAAGGAAAGGAAGCTTTGTCAAGTCCGAGATTACTTTAGTGAGTCTGTCCACATCAACACTTATCGAGAGCCCCACGTGCAGGTCATGTGCTCATGCGGAATCTCCTCTATGCCTGTTGCTGTAGTTACTTATGTTACGTAGCCTGGTTCTCGGTCAGTTACACGGTCGGTTTTATGTCATTAGTGCGGAATGAGATGACAGGCAGCGAGTGGATACCTGGAGCAGTGCTCTCCTTGGCTGGTTGAATGGGTCCTTGCCAATGTCGGGATTAATCCCAGGCAGCTTAATTGGTGGGAAAATCATTGATAAGAGGGACAAAACTTTGAGATACAGGTACATGTACTGCACAATTCTGATATTAATATAGGGAGGCCCAAATCTATTGCCTCAGTGGCAAGGTCGTAAACTGTATGGGTCTCTAGGTTCTTCATGAAAAACACGGAATTTCCTGCCAATGCATATGATACAAATATGTTAACACAAATAAATGTATAGCAATCAACACATGCAACAGTGTCACCAATTTCATTTAATGCCCCAAGGTCTTAGTAACCCTTTTTAGCACGATGTACAACATGTACAAATATATATATATAACAAGCATATGAATTCATCAACAGGCAAATTTGTAATTTGTCATCATGTTTGCGAGTACACACAGTCGCACAGCTGTAGCAAGGTCACTTGAAGACCTGTACATAGATTTTGAACTTTTGTGCAACCACACTGCTAAGCAAGGTGAGGCTTTCTCAAACAAATACCAGTTTATATAATATAACCTACATGTAACTTTGTTGGTTGATCAATGATGTTCAACTCCTGCAAGGATTAAAATCAGCTAACATTTAACCTAATTTGTAATCAGCTTTGATATTCCTTTAATATGCCTGTGACTGGATGCGTTAAAATCCTTAAGTACCTGCACACACTCAAAAGTGCAGATATTTACACAAATTGCAAGTCAACTACTGGTACATGTATATTTTTACTGGGAACTCATTTAAAATTAATCACTACTGAACACCGACATATTTAATCATACACATCTAGGGCTAAACGATATATTGTAACTGTTGAGATATGTGCTACGACTGCACATAAATCTAGCCAGTTTGTGTCTTGATGAATTGCTGTAATCATACCAGTTTGGAGCCTGCTTGAAATTCCCAATAACCTCCCCAATACAGGGGGCTCTATTAGAGCCTCGAATCTCAGTGGGAGAATTCATCATACTTCTGTAAATCAGCGACTAGAGGATTAGCAAACACACAGGGAAGGGGCCACGGCCTGGTATTCAGCTAAATGGCAACATTTGTCTGGAAATTAATGACACCAATATCAGCTACAAGTGTCTCACAGTTGTCGGGATAAATCACGGACGACTAGCTTGAAAAAGGAGGTAGGATAAACATGGGAAATTGGTTTAGGAGCACCTCCGAAATTGGACCATACATTACGGTTGTTCAATAAATCGGGACTAGTATATTGTCACGCTAGTACTGCATATGAAGCATCTGTTGTATTATATAGCAGCAGGGCTTGAAGTTATCTGCAAAGCATATTCATCGCTTGATATATTGCACCACATATACTACACACAACGGGTCCCTGTCCCAATATCCACAATGGACACAAACACCTGTACGTATGAATAGCTAAAATGTTTCTTCAATTTTATTTCACTTATTTATTATCCCACTCTTACATATCAAAGTACGCATACAGCCACAGTAATAACATACTACATGTAGCACCTGTGCAGCCCAGCAGTTAATAATTGTGTGGCGGATTTATAGGGGATGGGGTCCCTGACTCCCCAGGCGCAGGGGGGCTGATGCACACCCTCCCTAATATGTCCCTATATGTATATATAGTTTCCTCACAAGGTTTATTTTGAAAAGTATTCTGACTTTGGTGATCATACATTCCCAAGCCCTCCCACAGCCTTGCCTACTACTGCCTTTTCAAATTCAACCCCCTCACCCTCTAACACAAAAACCTAAACCTGATCCTGGTTATAAAGTTATCGATGCTTGGTTTTAACTTAAGGCTGGAAGACTGTTCTACATTATATACCGGTGCACATTATTTTTAATGCCACCCTTATTCTTGCACCTTATACACATGATACATGTCAGTGTTAACTTCGATGTTTTTAACTTTTTATAATCAACTTGATAATGGACCAAACTACATGTAGTTTAAATGTTCAGGAATTTTTACCTGTTAATTTCTTGCCAACATCATCAACGCTAAACATTTGAGTCATTGAAGCATTAATATCATTACACTATTGTACAATGTGTATTATTCACTCAAATTAGTTTTTTCCAAAATTAATTATTTTTCATAATCTACTGGTATCATGTTACGTGTCCATTCCAAAGCCTGCGAGACTGACACAAATGCTGCATTGCCAAAAAAAATCAATGGCTTGCGGCCACTTCCAGAGGTGATTATCAGGAAGAATCAAACGCAAAAACTATTCCGCTGGGAGACAGAAGATCAAGGTCATAGCTGGGTTTGGGGATTACAATTTGTATGTTCTGCGGCCCTTATACGGAAAAAAAATTCTCAAGGCGGTCAATTTACGCAGCCATATCATGTGATGGCTGCCGAAGCATCCAAGAGCCAGTTCCGTGATGTTCTGATCACAGATTAGTCCCAATGCTCATCTGGAAACTTGTTAAAGGTAGCACCAAACACCACCCCAGAAATCCTCGGAGACCTGGCACAGTGACATCGGATCCATCCGGCCGATATTTCCCACCAGAGGATGAGAGCCGTTTTAATATTCATAACTGCGGAAGAGTAAATCTTTACTCTTTCCTCAAGACACCACCGGAGAGACAGCGCTGTTCTGGCTGATGTCACTTTCTGATGCAGACATACCCGGTAGGTTCAGGGAGGTGAGGTGTGTGCAAGAAAATCCACATGTCACATGAGAAGGCACAATCACACTGCGGCTCCCAGACGGCTGGGTATATACTGAACCAACAAAAGAACACTCGGCTTCCCATTATGAAGCATTTGCTTCGAAAAGAGTCTGTTAAAGGATACCGGTATATGCAAGAGAAACCAATGAGGCAACATCATTATATTCATTTGTAGATTCAGCATAATGACCAGTCTGCCATTACCAAATGGGAGATCAAGGCTGATGTTCAACAAATACATGTAAAATTACTATGTGCATGATGTAAGACTGTTCAATGTCCCCCATGCCCAATACACAATTGTACTTGTATCTAAGAAATGATCATGGTGTAATACACATGATACATGTAGCCTTTAAGTTTATTCTACTATTTTGAGTTTATGCATGCCAGATATAGCAACATACTATATACTGTACCACTTAGAAGGACATTAGACATGATAAAGCCAAAAGGTTATTTAGTTCAATACCTGAGGACATGACGTGTATTGGTAGACACAATATGAAAATTTTGTAACTATTTAGCATGTGATCAAGCAAGCATTGTCGAAGTGAATAATACCTGCATGGTTACCATGGTTACAGGCACTGGATGCAGACTCAGCCCTTATAATCAACTCTTGATGCTGATCATGCTCTCAACTGCATTGTTTTCTGTTAAATATTTTGTATTTTTACACACTTACCTATCATACAGGAAGTACATGTAGATTTAGTGCCTCTGTCAAAAATATGCGGTTACATGTATATGCAAAACAAAGAAACTGTGTTACCAAAACGGCATGCAGGTTTTCCTGCGAGATTGATTGATGAGTTGTCTCATAGAATCTTCATGTGGCCCCCTTCAGCCCGTAGTCCCATTCATCTTACTCTACATCTGTGTCGTCTTTCTGCATTTAACTCGCAGACTGCGCCGAGAACTTCCCTCAATTCTGGACCCTATTGAGTGTTTCTTCTAGTCCAGCAAGCCAAGTAATCAAAGAAAGTCATTCTGCCTTGATTGGAAATTCACTTCATGGACTGGCTAAGTTGCCATTCCCTTGCTTCTCCAATTTCCACTGACGAGATTAACGCTAAGCATGGTAATCATTTTGTACCCTCTATTGGCTAGTTTGTCGCCAAAGCAACAGAACGTTACATTTTTTTTTTGTGATGGTGCCTGCCTAGGACTAATTTATGACATTCCGAACAGTGCGCGGGGAAAAGAAAGCAAACGGTGTCAGTTTTAATCAAGTCGTGGATAACATGGAAATGGATTTTGCCACAGTGACTGCGGGTTAGAGGGCATTCACAGACAACCTAGCAGTTTCTTGTGACCAGACTGAGCAGAAACCGCAATTTCACACCTAACCGCCGGCACAAAAACGGCTTCCTCAATCTCGGCAGAACACCAGGTTTCTGCTGTGACAATACCTGCTTACAGGAAATCCAAAAAGGCGAAAAATGATTTGTATGACTATAACTCGGCTAACTTAGCTCCTGACACCAATATATATATTTCATGCCTGGATAAAGAATTACAATCAAACCTCCTCTTAAAGACCATCTATACAAAAAGACCACCTCTTTATAAGGACCATACTCTGCAGATCCCCAAGGGTATATCTGCCATCTTATTTTGCCTTTATATAAAGACCACCTGTGACCTGTGTATAAGCAACACAATCTGTTGAACCCCTAAGTGTGGTCTTCATGTTCAAGGATGGGGCCAAATACCAAAGTATTTGTATTTGAAAATAATTAAATACGCGTTAAAAATATGTGTATTTGTAATTAATGTTTCTCAAATTAAATGTTTCCATAGTTGTATTTAAATACATGCATTAGACTGCAGGCCTACATGATATTGGTTACACCGCATCGTTGATTATTTCATATTTTGGTATTTTCGACGAAAATAGCATGATTGTGTTTGTGTGGTATGAAGCTCTCAAACACAGATTCATGCCTGAGTCAGATTCATGTGAGTGTGTGCAAGTGCTGTCACACATGAGCCATTTATATTAAGGTCCTGGGGAACCGAGACCCAGTGCGGCCTCAGGTGGACATGGCTCAGACCGCAGGTGTTGCCATGTCCCGCGTGGTCCCTTCAGATGACATCTTTTCACAGCATGAGGTTTCCTTAAGGGATGTCTGTAGGTAGGTAATATGAGAGAATGTGTCAACAGCATGAGCAGATCTGTTTTGACTGCTTCATACCAGTACAGTACGTATTGGTGGCTTACTGCAGATGGACTGTTTCAAGTCACTTGAAGAATCTGATGCACATGTGATATCCGTATTAAGTCTTTCACTGTGGAATTTCTGGTATTCCATACAGTTTTCATGTCCACTAATGTCTATTGCCGCAGTGAAAGAGTTGGCGTGTAATGAGTACTAATGAGTACTGGTACCACCAAAACATTGCCAATCACACTTCAATCATCATGTACAGATTATTCCAAACATTCCTGGAGGAATTCTAATCTATTACTGCCATTAAGGACGTAAAATATTCCTATTTAAACTGAAGTACAGGATCATGTACTAGTAGATGTATAGTACATGATATCAGTCTTGAAAATCTCCCCAAAGAGACACATCACAAGGCATTGTACAGTACATGTAACATGTGTAACACAAAGTTATACTTTACAAACTTTTACAAACATCGATACACTCTACATCCATTACATCCTCTAGTTCAGTCTCAAATTGCACTGTTGTATACCCGGTAATAACACAGTCCATCAATATTGCCCATAGATGGGGATATTTTATCCACACTTTCACAAAGACATGACATGGTAGCTATAACACTATGAATGTTAACTTGAAGTTCATTCATGCATGAAAGCATCACTTATCCAGATAGCATGATACAGCTAAGATTATAGGTGGACGCATTACTAAAAGTGCAAAACTTTCAAGTGCCAAGCTCAGCTGCAAATGTCCAATGGGACATAAATGTGTTGCAACCTCTCCATCCTGGGTTCTGCCTTGAGTCTGTTATGGTGTCACTGCCCAACATATGTGGTGCATATCAATCTAGTCACACTATTTTGGTGTGATGCATAAATTCGGTATGGCTGCTTGGGAGTTAATTCTCCAATCTCTGGGGCTCCCAGTCCTCAGTCAGAATGGCCACATTTGCTATCTGTCTGTTTTCCCCCTGTGACAACAGCCCAGCTGCTGACGTGTCCCCTTCATCTCCTACGCTGGCGATCCAATTTTAGATACAACAACAAAACTTCAAAATGGACTCCACGCTTTCACTCCTCCGGACTGGAACTTGGTAATTGAGCTGCCAGAGTCCGGGGCCGTCGGGAAGCGTGGGTGATCACCGTGATTCATTTTCCTCCGGAAATCCCAGGATGATGTCATGTTGTAACTGACCATGACCCTGCCGCGATTTATTTCCGGAGCCGGCGTCATGCCGGGAGACAGACCGCTTTCACTGGTAACGGTCGATATTTGTCAGATATTAACATGATTAAGTTATACGTTGGACATGTAGACAAATATATGACAGTATAGGTATATATATAGAATCAAATTCCGCAATGCTTCCTACTAGATCTATACACATGCATCCATCATATGACCCAATAGAGCCTGACATTTTACTGCTAGGCTATTGTCATTCACATATACATTACATAACGGGGTGTCCCTAAAAGACTCAACGTACCTAAGAACTACCACACTACTTGGTTTTCATTGACTCCCACCAAATCTCCTGAGAATCATTACATGTTATCTTTACTTTAGCAATTGATATGTTAATTCATTGTGGTAATATTTTTGATGTCACATTCACAACTTCATATTCAGAATTCACATTCAAATTCTCTTCAGCTTCAAGCAGATAAGTGACAAGTACCGGTTGATGTAAATAAGTAATACACACTCATTACATTCAATTTGTATTAGCAGCACTCTAAATGCTCTAATAACTCTACATAACTCTAAGAATTATTTTGTTACAAGGAAAAAAATAGACTTGATGAACATCGAGATATAATCACAATTTATGAATATTAACCAATTCCACAAAACTTACTTTGGTCAAAAGAATGTATAAAAGCTATTTTGGCACAAATATTTAATGATGTACCGGTACTATAACAAAAGAGGGAAAGTGGTTAATTATTTCAGTTATTATTGATCGGTTAACAAATGGTTAGAAGATCTCTCCATAAAATCTTCTCTTCAGATTTACACTACATTCAGTTTAATGTCGTTTTTGTTTGGATTTTTTTATTTATATAGGAAAATGAAACTGAGCTTTGGAACAGTATATAATATCACCTCCCATGTATGAGTTACTGTTCTTTTTCCAATTGGAAACTAAATGGTCTACATGTATATGTATTCATTACTAGTATGTCTTTGTAAGCGATCCAGCTTGTTAACTGCAGTGCCATCTGGATCGCCTGGTTAAGTTGCTGTATATTTTTTCTTATATACATATAAGTCAAATCATGTACGTATGTTCACATGGACAAGGTGGTAAATATACTTTCTATCAATCGACATACAGAGCCTGAGTCAGCCCTGGATGCGCACACAACACGCACCAGCAGAAACACAACTTTTCCTGTCTGAAAATAGCATGGGGATCACAAGTTTTAGAACATACCAAAAGGGAGACGAAACTACATGAACTTTAAGACCCTTCGCCATAAAGCAACAGCGGACGATGATTGTCGTCGCAGCAATGATCGATAAAGTTGTAAAGTTTCAACGGCCTTTTGCAAAGCTAAAGTTGCCCGCGTGTCAATCAATAGGAATCAACAGGAGTATGAGTGCAGATCCCTGCTCCCGATCTGGACTCCGTGTTCCTCCCTCCTCCCCCCCCCCTTCCGCCTCCCGATCATAAGCCTGCCTATATATGGCATATGATTAGAGAGCCGGAATGATAATTTGGAATGCCAGCCACGTCAGGCCAGGGGTCTAATCTGGGGTTTACAACTAGACAAAGAGGCGCCTGGACAATGTACGCCTGGAAGGAATCAGTAACGTGAGGGGAGCCAAAATCCGGGTCTGCGGGAGGAAAAAAAAAGTGGGCAAAGAAGAAAGGAAGCAGTGGGTTTTGAGGGAGCCCTTTTGTCAGGAAATTTGTCCCCAACAAGCCAGGGTGGAGGGCTGCTGAGATGGACTGATTGCATTTGGTATCACTTGGGCTGTACAATCAATCATGGAAGATTAGGCAATGTTTGGGCAAAGGAAAATGGCCTAGTCATGGGCTCTGCTGGGAGGTATATGTCTCAATCTGCGAAGAATTGATGGCAAAATCCCACCCTGGGAGGATAAACAAGGGATTTGGTTTCTCGGAAGAATGGTATTATTCCTGTGTAACTCAGAAACAACTCTGATATATAAACCTGTATATATGTAACTCTTAAGTCAAAGCAAGTAGATTTATCAAGAAAAATTTGATCTCATTTGATTTGATACTTGGGGAGTTTATTCAAGGCCTCTTTACACCTAATCCAGTTCTCGATCCATTTCACTTTATTTCACTTTTGGCTAAAACGGATTCGCTTCGGTTCACATTTACCATTGCGCCTAAAACGCTTAACACTCTGCCAAGTTACTCTGAATCAGTTGCATGCACGTACATCTAATAAGTATGTTTATTCCCCTGAAATTTTTCCGCTTTGTATACATCGCACCAGACTCAAGGAGACCTAGAGGTGCATGCATTGCTACATACCAGTATTCATTACGCCACTAAAATGGTAACCGCATCGCGTTTACACTTGCTTAGCTTCAAACTAATCCAGATCCAAAACACCAAGTTTTTTACCAGGTTAAAGACTTCGGTTGCAACAACGTTTTATACTGGTAATTCGCATTAACACTAGTGTAAAGGCTTGAACTGGTCTCAAGACATTTTCCATTCAGATTAAGAGTGTAGTGTAAACATGAATCCTTCACAAATATACTGATTGTCACTAAATATTCATTTCTGTCATATACATGTAAATAGTACATTGAGTGACATTGAGAGTTAAATTTTTAGGCATCTGAGTTTTCAAGAAATGGTTAGCAAAGCTTGCTGTGTTTCACTGGGTGTGATATGTTGACCAATAGAATTGGTTTTTAGTGCGGTTGAGAAAAAGTATCTACTCAGATGCAGAAATCCCTAGAGCATGCAATATTGGTCCAATACCCTTCATGCTTTGCATAGAACTAATGACTCCTGGTGGAATTATAGAAATGCCCCCCTCCCCCCTCTTCCTTATTTCAATAAAAGAGCAGCAAAAGGCGCCCAAGGGGATAGCAATTGGTGACTGACCTTGTACCACTATCTCAATGGGTACTACTCCACTACATCTCTCCCACTGGAATAACCAAGGTTACATGTAATAAGAAGCTATCATTTAAGGACAGTCAGCAAATGGAATGGCATGGGTTTAGGGCAATCCAGGGAGCAATGGACTAGTGACATTATTTTAATTACCCGGTGGACAGTGGGCAGTGGTGCAGCATGGTATAATCTGAATTATATATAACTGTCTCACACATAATTTCAAACTTATTCCCTCACAAAAATGATCAAGTTTAGTCAGAAACTACTTAAGTTCTGCTGAAATTGTGCATGTTATTTTAACCACACAATTTAATATCATTTAAATACAATTTCACACACACACAAAATGTAATTCTCACCATAACATTTCAGTTTTATAATTTCCACAGACTCGGAACTTTAAATGCTACTGCATATAATTCAGCCACCATCTCTCTCTTCCCCTTTCTTGTAAGCCAGACTCAAAGGGGCTCAATCTCTCTTGCTTGAGAAGACAAGGGTGAGATGGTGGTAAAAAAAAAGAGAAAGATCCCAGTATGGTCCAAGGGTAAACCTTCAGAGAATGGTAAGTGATGGTAGTTAGGAAGAACATAGATGTGACGTCCTTTCCGTTGGCGCCACGCCTCTATCTCCGTACTCCCGCAGGACGGTCTAGTAGAGGGAAAGGGCAGGCCCTGGACGTCTCCCCGCTATATTCCCATGCGGGTGATTCACGGGACTCGGCAGCTGTACTGATTTATACAGGTCAGGAAGCAAGTTTTCACCAAGGCAGAAAAGATTGCAGTTGTTAAAGAAAAAGAACAAAGAAGAAGGGAGAAGAGAAGGATAATATCCTCACACTTTGGGGAAAACTCGCATCTACACTTACCATGCCCCCGTGCCTCGCATGAATCTTGTATGACTTTTCCATTTGGAAGAATAACTGCGTTTGGCAGAGGTCATCTGCACTATAACTTCAGACTGGTGCCAAAGTTCCACAAAGGCAAAAAAAAAGTTAAAAAGCTTTAGATCTCAGAGGCAGTATATACATAAATATTGCAGGAATCATTTCTCAGAGGATTAGTCAAAACTTTGATTTTACATTAACAAGTACAGCGGTCCCTCTCTTAAAGGACACTCTCTGGAAAGGACACAAAATTCTTAGCAGCAGGTACTATGAATCACTCTCACCTAAAGACCCGCTCTCTAATAAGAACAGAATTGTTTGGCAGAAGTGGTGTCCGTATTAGAGGAGGACTACTGTTTCTGCATGATATGCCTGTAAATATAACAACATGCATTTAGAGTTTGGGGTGAGGGGAGGATCAGTACATGGACATTTTTTTCAGCTGACTAAAAGAATTAAGACTTGAATGTGTTAATTGTAAACATGGTAAAATACCTGATAAAATGAAAATGGATTTTTTTATTTTCATACTATTATTTCACCAAGCCTACATCTTGCTACCGTAATAGACTACAAGGAAAATAATACTGTCATAAGCCAGGACTAGGCAACGTTCAAGCAGTAGATGGACGTTCCTTGTTTCGATTTAATTAGGCTAACATTTAAAAACGTTTCCATAAAAACAATTTCACAGTGGATGGATGGATGAATCAAGCTTATAGTCGGTTTTCAACCACTCATGGTCATATCACCGACTGCAAGTTGTTGGTGTGTATGTACTGGACCCGTCTTGTACTAGTCCGACCTGCGGCCAGTCTTTATAGTGCTAGC
>JAAUYG010023118.1_pt1 | contig 16305 bp, 8 predicted proteins | sample 7278091 | NCBI WGS metagenome assembly JAAUYG01 (sample SAMN14350201, study PRJNA611818) | marine sediment metagenome | isolation source: surface marine sediment (0.6m) | place: French Polynesia: Moorea | collected 2018-08 | reverse complement strand
GAGCAGTCCAAGCATGGGGTATGCCTTAATTAATTGAGGGGTCGGGGAGTTTTTGAAGCGCCCTAACCGCCTTGAATTAAACGATATTTTTGGCTAGACATAAGCCCTTGCAATTGTTATGAATAATCTCCTTTCGCATTGAAATCATTGAGATTATTCATAACAATTGCAAAGGCTTATGTCTAGCCAAAAATATCGTTTAATTCAAGGCGGTTAGGGCGCTTCAAAAACTCCCCGACCCCTCAATTAATTAAGGCATACCCCATGCTTGGACTGCTCGATACGATTCCGGCCGTGGTCCGGATCCTTCTTGTTTTCACTCTGATTCTATTCCTGATGAAGCGCCAATGGTCGTTGGGAAATGCTTTCTTGACCGGATCGGTCGTTCTGGGGTTTGTTTTCGGCATGGATCCCGTCGCCATCCTCAAGGCGATCGCCATGGCCATCGCGCTTCCCAAGACCTTCAGTCTGGCCGTGGTCGTCAGTCTGATCCTGGTGCTCAGCCACAGCCTGGAAAAATCCGGCCAGATGGCTCGCCTGCTGCAAAACTATAAAGGCCTGGTGCACCGGCCGCGGCTGAACCTGGTGATCTTCCCGGCCCTGATCGGGCTTCTGCCCATGCCCGGGGGCGCCATTTTCTCCGCTCCGATGGTCAAGAACCTCGGGGCGGCCCACCAACTGACCGGGGCGGCCATGAGCTACATCAACTACTGGTTTCGTCATATCTGGGAATACTGGTGGCCGCTTTATCCCGGCATCCTGCTCACCACCGCCCTGGCCGGCATCGACCTCTGGCGTCTGGTGGTTTTCTCCATGCCCCTGACGTTCGTGGCCGTAGCGGCCGGCTACTGGTCACTGCGCAACCACGCGATCGAGGGGGACAATGGTGCCGTGTCCAAACCCTTGGGGCCTTTTTTGAAAGAACTGGCACCGATCGTCTTCGTGATCGTCTTCGGATTGGGCTTGGGGGCGGGGTTGACCGCCTTGGTGCCCGCGGCCGGGCGCTCGGTGGCCAAGGAACTCGGTCTGATCGCGGCCCTACTCGCGGCCATCTTCTGGGTCTGGCGTCAAAACCGAATGCCATCCAGTGCGTGCCTGGCCATTCTGACCCAGCCGGCCCTGGTCAAATTGATTTACATGGTGGCCGGCATCCTGATTTTCAAAGGGATCCTGGAAGACAGCGGTGCCGTGGGGCGACTCAGTCGGGAAATGCTGGACTGGCGGATTCCGCTCGTCCCCATCGCCATGCTGATGCCCTTCATCGTCGGTCTGGTGGGCGGCATCACGATCGCCTTCGTGGGCGCGACGTTTCCGATCCTGGTATCCCTGGTCCACTCCCTGGGCCAGTCCGACCTGATGCTTCCTTACATGATGCTGGGTCTGGTCTGCGGCTTCGCCGGTGTGCTCGTCTCCCCACTTCACCTTTGTCTGCTGCTCTCCAACGAATACTTCGAAGCCAATCTCGCTGCCGTCTATCGCTTTTTATGGATACCGGTCCTGGCGCTGGTGGCGGGAGGAATGGGCTATTTCGGAGTGTTGTGCGTGGGGATGGGGAATTAGGCCGGGTTCCCGCAGCCTTGTAACCACAACGACGATTCCAGGGTCCCGAGGGTTGATGGGTTGAAGCGCCTGGCGGAGTTGCCCAATCGTTCCCACGACACCGGGATCGGCCCGATCGCCCGCCTCACGCCCACAGCCTGTCCGGGTCTGCCGCGAATCGGGTTGCAAATAGCGGCGGGCGCGTCCTATACTCGCGTTGCTCGAAATGATCTGGCCGCTGTGACATGCTCCTGTCCTCGTTGTCATCCACCGGAGCGGCGACCCTGCCCACCGCTGGAGGCGGTCGTCAATCTGCATCCAGGGAGGGTTTGACCTTGAAAAGCCCAGCCACCTGCGACGAAAGCGCAACCCTGAAAAATGGTCAACAAGTTCGCATTCGTGCGATCCGGCCCACCGACAAGGGGTTGGTCTTGGAGATGTTTCGTAGCCTCGAATCGGAATCCATCGACACCCGATTTTTCCACGCCAAAAAAGTATGGACCGGCGATAACCGCAGGTCGATAACCGAAACCGTTTTCGCCTTTGCGGTCACCATCGAGCTGGAGGGAGACGAGGTCATGATCGGCGGCGGGGGCTATACCTGCCTCGAAACCCCCTGCCGCCATGCGAAAGTGGCATTTACGGTGGAGGGGGACTATCAGGGGCAGGGGATGGCGGGTCTGCTGATACGGCTTCTGACCGCAAATGCCCGCGGGCAGCACCCTGCGTGAACCGCTCAATCGGTCCCTGTTGAAGATCATCGCCACGGAGGACTGGGCCCGGGTGAAGGCCCGCCATCTCGAGGTGGGGGATGAGCGCGTTCATGCCGCGCGGCAAAAACCCCGCGACGGCTGCCAAGTCGGCCGTCATCCACTCGTGATTCGCGCCGATCCGGGGGCAGGGCCTCCGGCGGACGCCTCCGGCCGAAAGCGCGCAGGAAAATGCCGCTGAGAGCACGATTTGAAATGACTGCGACAAGTGTGAGGATATTCGCATGAAGCGATACGGAAATTGGCGGGGCGTGTGTTTGGCGCTCCTGATGCTGTCGGTTGTTGCCTCTGGGGATGTGGCGGCGAAGCAGAAAGCCGCACAGAGCGCGCTGGATCCGTTTCTGACTTCGGAAGAAAAGTCCTGGCTCGCTGCCCATCCGATGATCAGAGTCAGCAACGAAATGGATTGGCCCCCCTTTGATTTCGCCATCGGGAATGAACCCCAGGGCTACAGCATCGATCTGCTGAATCTGCTGGCCGAGCGCATTGGTATCCAAATCGAGTACGTCAACGGCTACACCTGGGAGGAGTTGCTGGCCAAGTTCAAGCGGGGCGAAATCGATTTGATGCATTCCCTCGTGCGGACACCCGAACGGGAGGCGTTTGGATTGTTTTCCGACGTCGTTACCGAAAGTAATATCTACTTCATCACCAACCGCAATACCGGGAATGTCGATTCCATTCACCAATTGCATGGGAAAACGATTGCGGTCGTAAAGGAGTTTTCGACAGAAGCATTTCTGGAAAAGCATTACCCTCAGGTGAAACGCTTGCCGGTGGCCAACGTTGAAGCAACGCTTTTTGCCGTCGCCAAGGAAAAAGCGGATGCCACCCTTCTGGACAAGCGGGTCGCGCGCTATTTCATCAAACTCAAGGGACTCGCGAATCTTCAGGTCTCCGGATGGTTCAAGGCCTACGACCAGCAGACCAACAATGCGATGTACTACATGGTGCAAAAGCATTCCCCTGAATTGGTCGGCATCCTCAACAAAGCCCTTCGCACGATCACGGTCGACGACATCGAGAAACTCGATCAAAAGTGGTTTGGTCCAGAAAAAACTGACACGAACCGAGCTGGAATCGCATTGACGTCCGAAGAGCGTCATTGGCTCAAACAGCATCCCGTTATTCGTGTTCACAATGAAAAGAACTGGCCGCCGTTCAACTATTTTGAATACGGTCGTCCTCAGGGACTGTCGATCGACTATATGAACCTCGTGGCGGCCAGGCTGGGCATCGAGGTTGAATATGTCACCGGCCCCAGCTGGAACGAATTTCTGGACATGGTGCAACGCCAAGAGCTGGATGTGATGCTCAACATCGTCAGGACCGAAGACCGTCAGCGCTACCTGCGCTTCACCGAGCCCTACGTCCAGAATCCCAATGTCATCGTCAGCAACATCGAAGAACCCTACGAAAATATCCAGGCGCTTTTCGGAAGGACCGTGGCCTTCCCCCGGGGCTTTTTCTTCGAGGAAGTCCTGACCCGATCCTTCCCGCAGATCAAGCGCCTGCCTGTGGAGGATTCCCTGGCGAGCCTGAAAGCCGTCATGTTCGGGCGGGCGGATGCCGCCCTGGCCGAAGCCGCCGTGGCCCGGACGTTGATCACCAAGAACCTGCTGACGGGTCTGCGCATCTCGGGGGAAGTCGACATCGGGGACCCGGAGCTGACCAGCATGCGTATCGGGGTTCGGGGCGACTGGCCCCTGCTGCACACCGCGCTCACAAAGGCCATGGCCGACGTGACCCTGGAGGAGATGACCCAGATCCGGCAGCGTTGGATTGCCGACGCGGTCGATACCGCTGCGCCGCAAAGACCCGCCCATGTCGCTTACGGGCGCTTGGTGGCTTACGGTCTGGCCGTTTTCGTTTTCCTGTGCCTGCTGACCTGGGTTCTGATCCGCGTGCTCAAACGGGAGCAGGTTGCGGTCCACTTCGGGTCGCGTTGGTTCCGCGGGCTTGTCATCGCCGGTTTGAGCCTGTTCGTTGTCGTCGTCAGCCTGCTGGGTTGGTTTGTGCTCGAGGGCAGCCGTACCAGTATATTGGGCAGCGTCGACGAAGACCTCACCGAAATTCTCAAGGTCGCCAACCAGAAACTCGACCTCTGGCTGGCCCAGGGAACATCCGCCCTGATGCTGCTGGGGCGTGATCCGGATCTGGTGGTTTTGACCCAGCGGCTGGCGGCGGTACCTGCCGACCGCGATGCTTTGCAGGCCTCCACGGCCCTGCGGGGCGTCCGCAAGTTTTTCGAGAGCCACCAGGACATCTTCGACCACAGCGGGTTTCAGATTATCAATGCCAATCGCAACACGATCGGCACGCTGCAGGATGCCAGCCTCGGGGCGCGCAACCTGATCGCCCAGGAGCGACCGGATCTTCTCCAGCGGGCTTTCGCGGGCGAATTTCTCTTCGTGCCGCCGATCACCGCGGACAAGGCCTCGCCGTCCGCTACCGCCGTGGCGTTTTCCGGGGATCGAACGCCCACGTTTTTCATGGGGCCCATCCGTGAGCCGGGCGGACGCGTCCTGGCGATCATGGCCTTGCGCGTAAACCCGTCCCAGGATCTGCTAAAGCTGCTGCCTTTCGCCCGGACACGGGAGACCGGCGAGATCTATGCCTTCAGCGCCGAGGGTGATCTCCTGTCGGAAAGCCGGTTCGAGGCGCAATTGCGCCGGATCGGGCTGATTACCGAAAATCAGTCCAGTGTCATGAACGTGGTCCTGAAGGATCCCGGCGTCAATCTGGTAGACGGCCAGACGCCAGCGGTCGAGCGCACGGAGCTGCCCTTGAACCGCATGGTTACCCGGGCCCTTGAGCAGAGGGCCGCTATGCTTCAGGCCGGTCAGGACAGCGGGCATTCGCCCATCGAGGTCGATACCGAAGGATACCGCGACTACCGCGGGGTGCCGGTTTTCGGCGCCTGGCTCTGGCATGCCAGCCTGGGGGTCGGCCTGGCCGCCGAAATCGACACGGCCGAAGCCATGGCCGCCTACCATCAGATCCGCTGGACAGTATTCGGTGTCCTGGGTTTTACGCTCGTCCTGTCGGTGGGCGCGATCCTGATGGTGCTGATTCTGGGGGAGCGTGCCAGCCGGGCACTTTTAACCGCTCGCGACGATATGGAGGCCCGGGTCTATGAACGCACGGCCGAACTGCAGGAAAAACGGAATCAGCTTGTGGAGGCCGAGGAACGTGCGCGCCTGCTGCTGGATTCGGCCGGGGAGGGAATCTTCGGCGTCGATGCGGAAGGCAAACTGAGGTTTATCAACCCGGCCGGCTGCCGCCTGCTGGGATATGAACCGCAAGAGCTCATTGGCGCGGGCATTCACGCCAAGGTGCATTACGCCCATGCCGACGGCTCTCCCTATCCCCGGGAAGAATGCCCCATGTACCGTTCTTTCACCGAGGGCGCCAGTTCCCGCATCACCGACGAAGTGCTCTGGCGACAAGACGGTACGCCCTTCCCGGTGGAATACACGAGCACGCCGATACAAAAGGACGGACAAGTTGTGGGCGCCGTGGTCACGTTCGCGGACATCACCGAGCGTAAGGCCATGGAAGCCAAGCTGGCCGATGAACAGAAGCGCCTGCAACGTATTCTCGACACCAGCCCGGTGGCGGCGGGCATCACCATTGAGGGCGTAATTCAGTATGCCAATGCCCGCCTGGCGGAGTATTTCGGTCTTAAAGAAGGCGATCAGGTGTTTTCCATCTACATCAACGCCGAAGATCGTACTCATTTTATCGAGGCCCTTGAACGTACAGGCGAGGTCCGCGATCATGAATTGAAGGTCTACGATGCCAAGGGTGAGGTTCGCGAGATGATCGCCAACTACAACCTGATCGAGTACGAGGGTCGAACTGCGGTTCTCGGCTGGTGGACGGACATCACCGACATCAAGGCGACCTCCGAAGAGCTCAAAACCAAATTCGATGAGCTGGCCCGTTTCAGACAGATGGCCATCGGCCGTGAATTGAAAATGATCGAGTTGAAGAAGGAGATCAACGAATTTTTCAAGGCCAAGGGCGCAGAAGAGAAGTATAAAATCCATTAGACTAAGGAACGCAATATGAAGATTTCAGAATGCTCCGCTTGGCCGTATCGCAAGCGTGGGCTCAAGCGCAGGGTCTTTGGGTTGTCCCTCCTGGTGTGTCTTGGGTACGCATTGACCATGCCCGCCGGACTGGGAGCGAACGACGCCTGGTATCCGCTGGCGGTCGATGTCTGGACGCCGCCTTTCAATGAAAAGATGCAACGGCAGACGCAGACCTATACGCCCCTGGAAAAGGCGCAAAAACCATGGCGGATCCGGGTTTTTATCCCCCACCTCAAGGATGCTTACTGGCTGGGCGTCAATTTCGGGCTGATCGACGAGGCCCGCCGTCTGGGGGTCAACCTGACGATCCAGGAAGCGGGCGGCTACGGCCAACTGGCAGTTCAGCGCCGGCAGATCGAGGCGGCCCTGTCTGAAAAACCAGATGGTCTGATCATCGGCGCCATTTCCCTGGAGGGGCTGAACGACCTCGTGGCGCAGGCGGCGGATAAGGGAATACCGGTCGTCGATCTGATCAACGGCCTGTCCTCGAAGCGGATTGCCGCACGGGCGGCCGTGTCTTTCAAGGATATGGGATCCGAAGCCGGTCGCTATCTGCACCGATTGCAGTCCGAGATGGGGCGTCCCGTAAAAGTCGCATGGTTTCCCGGGCCTGAAAATGCCGGCTGGGTCCAGGCAGGCGATGCCGGATTCAGGCACGCGATCGAAGGCGGTGCGATTGAAATCGTGGATACGCTTTACGGTGACACGGGAAGCGGGGTTCAGGGCGGTCTGATCGAAGAAGTTCTCGACCGTCTTGCGGATCGCCTCGACGTCATCGCGGGCACCGCCGTTACGGCCGAAGCCGCTGTAAAAATCCTCCGAACCCGGGGGTTGAGCGAAAAGATCAAAATCATTTCCTATTACTATGGTCCCGGGGTGCATCGCGGTATCCGCAGGGGGCGCATCCTGGCGGCGCCGAGCGATCGGCCCGTGCTGCAGGCCCGTATTGCCACTGATGTGATCGTCAGGATTCTGGAAGGAAAAGAATATCTGCGGCATGTGGCGCCTAAAGTCATCGTCGTCGACCGGGGCAACATCCGCACCTGGGATTCGGCTTCGACGCTGGCACCGCGCGGATTTCGGCCCATTTTCAGCATCAACGAGCAGAAGTAAGCCCGACGATAGGACTCAGGATATGCGCAACAAAGTTCAATGGATTCTCCTGATCGCACTGCTTATCGCCGGCCTTGGCGGCTCTTATGCCCTCAGCGAGGCTTTTCGCCGGGATGCCCGTGACGCCTGGGAAGCACAGGGCAACAAGGTGGGACAATGGCTTTCCGGGACGGTTCTGAACTGGCTCGAAGAAAGCTATGCGCCCCTTTCCGGACTGGCCATTCTCTTCGAGAATTCGAACAACGTCTCCGAGGCCGAATTCCTGGGCGCCGTGGACGGTCTGGAATCACGGGCCACGGCCTATTTCCTTGACGCCGCCGCCGTTGCGCGCCCGCAGCTCAACTGGGAGGGCTGGTCCATCGCGTTCTCCATCGATCCTGAAGGGCCGTTGTCGCCGGACGCCTCCCTCAGCCGCTATCCGGCCATAGCGAATACCGTGAAGGTGGCCGCGGACAACACCGGCCAGATCATGCTGGGGCCTCCGTTTAGCGGTGAGGACGGCGTTTCGTATTCACCTGTGGCGCTGGCCACCCGTGATGGGCAGGGTGTCCTGGTTGTCATCGGGCTGATCAATTTCAATGGCATCGTCCAGGGCCTGTTCGACATTCACCAACTGGATGGCATCCAGCTCCAAATCCTGGGGGAATTCGAGGAGCCGGACGGGAGCGGACCGGTGCGTGAAATCGTCGGGAGCCCCGTACCCGAAGCCCAATACAGCGTGACCACCCGCACGGTCAGTGCGGGGGCGGATCTGACCATCACCTGGTTCATGAACCACGCGTTCGGTGGCGGTCCCCGGGAAGAACTGGCCGACCTGACCTTGCTGGGCGGCATCGCCGGAACTTTTCTGATTACCATTTTCATCGGCATGCTGCTCCAGAGAGGTCAGATTATTACCCGGCGGATCGATGTGGCTACCCGGGAGCTGTTCGAAGCCAAGGAGCGCATGGCTCTGGCGATCGATGCCATGGAACTCGGTGTTTGGGACTGGGACGTGCAGACCCACCAAACGGCCTGGGATGAGCGCATGTTCGACATTTACGGTCTCCCCCATGATCAAGCCATGAGCTATCAGGACTGGAAGCAGCTCGTGCTGCCCGAAGATCTGCCCCGGGTCGATGCGACCCTGAAACAGGCGGTTGAAAGCAGGGGACAGGGCGAGGTCGAATTTCGTATCCAACGGGCCGACGGCGATATCCGCCACATCTATGCCGCCCAGCGCGTCATTCTCGACCACGAGGGCGAGGCCCGGCGCGTGGTGGGTGTGAACCTGGATATTACCGAACACAAGGAAGCCGAAGCGGAATTAAGAAAATTGTCACTGGCGGTCGAGCAAAGCCCGGCATCGGTAGTGATTACCGACCCGCAAGGGACCATCCAGTATGTCAACCGCAAATTCACCGAAGTGACCGGCTACGCGGCTGAGGAAGCCCTGGGGCGCAATCCGCGGATTCTCAAGTCCGGCGAAACACGGCCGGAAGTCTACGCAGCGCTTTGGCAAACCATCGCTGCCGGCAACGAGTGGCGCGGCGAGTTGCTGAACAAGAAAAAGAACGGCGAATGCTACTGGGAGGCGGTCTCCATTTCTTCCCTCAAGGTCGGCGACGGCCGCGTCACGCACTATTTGGCGGTCAAGGAAGATATCACCGAACAAAAGCAGATGGAGGACGACATCCGTGAAAAGGAAGCACGCTTTCGCGGCTATTTCGAGAATGCCCAGGTGGGGATGGCGATCACTTCGCCCGCCAAGGGGTGGATCGAGGCCAATCGCCAATTGCAGAAGATGTTGGGCTACACTCTGGACGAACTGCACCAGACAACATGGGTCAAACTGACGCACCCTGAAGACCTCGATCGGGATCTCAGAGAATACGAACGTCTGCTGGCCGGTGAAATCGATAATTACACCATCGATAAAAGATTCATTCGCAAGGGCGGCGACATCGTTCACGCCAACCTGACGGTGGCATGCACCCGCGATGATACCGGTGATGTGGATATCGTGTTGGCCTCGCTGCTGGACATCACGGCCCGCAAGCAGATGGAGGACGATCTCCAGGCCCAGGTCAGGGAACTCGACGAAGCCCAGTCGGCCATGCTCAACATGATGGAAGATCTAAACGAAGAGCGCGCCAGGGCCGAGGCCGCCACCCAGGCCAAAAGTGATTTTCTGGCCAATATGAGCCACGAAATCCGCACGCCCATGAACGCTGTGATCGGCATGGCCCACCTAGCCTTGAAAACCGACCTGACGCCCAAGCAGGAGGACTACCTGAGCAAGATCCAGACTTCCGCCAACGCCCTTTTGGGGATCATCAATGACATCCTGGATTTCTCCAAGATCGAGGCCGGCAAGCTCGATATCGAGAACGTCGATTTCAACCTGGAGGACGTCCTGGAGAACCTGGGCGACCTAGTCACCGTCAAAGCCCGGGAGAAAAAAGATCTGGAGGTGCTTTTCGACACGGGCGCAGACGTGCCGCGGTTCCTGGTCGGAGACCCCCTGCGGCTGGGCCAGGTGCTGCTCAACCTGTCCGGCAACGCCGTCAAATTCACCGCGAGCGGTGAAATTGTGGTTTCCACCCGGGTTCGATCCAGGCGCAGCGATGGCCTCGAACTGCAGTTCACCGTGAGCGACACCGGCATTGGGCTTACGTCGGAGCAAATCGAAAAACTCTTTCAGTCTTTTTCCCAGGCGGACACCTCCACTACCCGCCAGTACGGTGGCACCGGGCTGGGCTTGACCATCAGCAAGCGCCTGGTGGAAATGATGGGGGGCGAGATCTGGGTGGAGAGCCAGCCGGGGCAAGGCAGCCAGTTTCATTTTACGGTGGTTGTCGGCCTGGGGGCGGAGAAGGCCCGGCAGCAATTCATCCCGGGGCACGATCTGCGCGGTCTCAAGGTCCTGGTGGTGGACGACAATGCCACGAGCCGCACCATCTTCAAGGAGATGCTGGAATCGTTTACCTTCGAAGTCTGCCTGGCCGCTTCGGGCGCCGAAGCCCTCAGCGAGCTTGAGAATCCGGCCGGCCGTCCCTTCGAACTCGTGGTCATGGACTGGAAAATGCCCGGCATGGACGGGATCGAAACATCGCGTCGCATCAAAACCCATCCGGGCCTGGCCAAAATACCGCCCATCATCATGGTGACGGCTTACGGCCGCGAAGAGGTCATGGGACTGTCCGCCAAGGTCGGCCTTGAGGGTTTTCTACTCAAGCCGGTCAACGCTTCGCTTCTTTTCGATACCGTCATGGAGGCTTTGGGGGGCAAGACCCCGGCCGCCCCGGGCGGGATGAAGTCCCAGGATGGCGAGGAGGAGCGGCCCCGCCTGGCCGGCGCGCACATTTTGCTGGTGGAGGACAATGAGATCAACCAACAGGTGGCCCGAGAGATTTTAGAGGGGGCCGGGCTGGTGGTAACGCTGGCCAACAACGGCCGGGAAGGCGTCAACGCCGTCAAAGCCGGCGGCTACGATGCCGTCCTCATGGATATCCAGATGCCGGTCATGGACGGCCATACGGCCACGCGTCTAATTCGTGAATGGGAACAAGCCCAAACCCCGAAGGCGAGCCTTCCGATTATCGCCATGACGGCCCACGCCATGGCCGGGGATGAAGCCAAGAGCATCGAGGCCGGCATGAATGGCCATGTCACCAAACCCATCGACCCGGACCACCTTTTCACTGAACTGGCCAAATGGATTACCCCGGGGGTGGGGGTCGGCGGCGAGCATCCTACGGCCGAAATCCCCGCACCTGAAGCCATTCCGGTCGAAGCGGAGCTGCCGGAAACGCTCACGGGTTTTGATATCGCCGAGGGTTTGTCCCGCCTGCAGGGCAATCGCACACTTTACCGCAAGCTGATTCTGGCCTTTGCGGGCAGCTGCCGCGAGGGCATCGCGCGCATCAGGACCGCCATCGCCGAGGAGAATTGCCCCGAAGTCCTCCATCAGGCCCACAGCATCAAGGGCAGCAGCGCCAATCTGGCGGCCAAGGACATTCAAGCCGCCGCCCTGATTTTGGAACGCCTGGTCAAAGACCACCCCCAGGGGGCACCGTCAACCGATGCGCTGAATGCGGCCTTTGAAGACCTTAACCGCGCTGCCGATACCTTGTTAGCTTCCGTCGAAGCCATCGCGGGTGCGCCGGAAGACGATGCCGCCTCAGACGCCGATATCACCGCGAGCATCCCAAGGGCCGACCTTGCGTCGCTGGCATCGCGAATCAAAGACGCCGCCGAAATGGGCGATATGACCGAACTGCAGACCATTGCCGCCGAACTGGATGCCAGATATGGCGACAAGCAGACCTTGAGCCGCAAAATTGCCGACCTGGCCGATGATTTTGATCTGGACGGGTTGGGTAAACTGGCCGATGCGTTGACAACCTTGCCATAGGAAGGTTTATCGGCGGTTCGCAGGCCGCAGGATTTGGCAGGGAAGGAACCGGGGCATGATCAAATTCGTACTTGCGCTGCCGGGGCTTGTCGGCGCCGGGATTACCATGGTCCTGACGACAGTCTGCGGGCTTCTGGTATACGGCCTGGCCCATAAATTCATTTCGTCTTTTCAAAGCTACGAACTCAAAGATTCGATCACCAGCCTGTTTCGGATGGTGGGGATTCTCGTCAGCCTGATGCTTTCGCTGGGTTTCAGCGAAGTCATGGCGGAGTGGACGGCCATCCGCAACGCCATCGACCGTGAAGCCGTGGCCATTTCCGACGTCTATCAGGCCATGCGTTTGTACGATGCCGAGGAGGCCCGCCAAATTCAAAACGTCGTAATAGACTAAATCCGGGCCATCGTCGATGATCACTGGCCGGCTATGGGCCAAAACCGATTCGGTCAACGGGCTTCGTTACTGCGGATACAGATTTCAGAGATGGTATTGAGACTCGAGCCCGCCAACACGTTTCAGAAGGAACTTAGGGCGGGCATCATGGCAGACCTCGATGCCCTTTCCGATTTTCGTATGGTACGCCTGAATCATACGTTGTCGAAACCACCTGTATACGTTTTTGTCATTATCTTCGGTTTTTTGGTGTCCCTGGCCTGCTTCGGCGCCTACCATCCACAGGTACCGCTGATCGCGCCGGTTTCCCTTTACACAGCCTTCATCGGGTTGGTGCTTTATTTGGTGCTGTCGCTGAGCGATCCATGTCACGGCGGCTACACCATTGACCCGACCCCGTTCGAACGCCTGATCGAAACATTGCGGTCGGTCGGCTGAGGTGGGGCCGGTTCCAGATTCCCAAGGTCACGCGGCCGTGTCGGCGGCAGCGGCAAACGCAATTGGCATGTCGAATGCTTGTTGACCCTCAATCCTGTCAAGGACCATTACCTTCCAACCCTTTCCCTTCCCTTCGATTGGGATTATATTCGGACTAATTTTATTTCCTTCTGGCAACCATCCCAACGGCACGCAGATGATCATGAGGAAGCAAAGTGAATGAAGTGAAGCGCGCACGCGCCGCCAAACCGGCCAGCGGTTCCGACAGCGGCGAGAATTGCCTCGACATTAAAAACCTGCACGCACAGCCGGACAAGCTCGCGGCCCTGACCCTGGAGGCCACCAGCGACGGCACTTGGGCCTGGCACATCCCTTCGGGGGAAACCTATTTCAGCCCGCGATACTATACGATGCTTGGCTATGCGCCGGACGAGCTTCCCGCCAATTATGACACATGGGTCAGCCTGCTGCACCCCGACGATGCGCAGGCGACCCAGGAGACCATCCAGCAACACATCGAAAACCGAAACGAGGGTTACGAGGTCGAGTTCCGTCTGCGAACCAAATCAGGGAATTGGCTCTGGATTATGGGGCGGGGCCGGGTGATCGAGCGGGACGATCAGGGCCGTCCGGTCCTGATGGTGGGCAGTCATGTGAAGATCGACAGGCGCAAACGCACCGAGGAAAAGCTGGCCCGCTACCAGGCCGAGTTGGAGCACATGGTGCGGGAGCGAACCCGGGCGCTGGAGCAGACAACTTCACTGCTCGAGGCCACCCTGAACGCCATCCCCGATGTGCTTGGGATTCAGGACAGTCAGCACCGCATCATCCGCTACAACGCCGCCGGCTATCGGTTTCTGAACATGACCCACGAGGAGGTCGTCGGCAAGCGTTGTTTTGAGCTTCTCGGGCGAACCCGCGAGTGTGAACAGTGTGCCACATCGGAGTGCTACCGCACCAGGAAGCCGGCCTCAGTCACGCGCTACGAGGCGGCTCTGGACGCCTGGCTGGATGTCCGCGCCTATCCCATCCTCGATGAAAACGGTGAACTGGTCAAGGTGATCGAACACCTGCGCGATATCACCCCGGAGAAAAGGGCGGAAGCGGAGAACCGCCAACTGCACGAACAGCTCATTCACGCCCAGAAGATGGAATCCATCGGCACCCTCGCCGGAGGTATTGCCCATGACTTCAATAATCTGCTGATGGGCATCCAGGGGCGGGCGTCGCTGATGTCCGTCGAACTATCGAGCAGCCATCCCCATCACGAGCATGTCGCCGCGATTGAGGAATACGTCCGCAGCGCCACGGATCTGACCAAACAATTGCTGGGATTGGCCCGCGGCGGCAAATACGAGGTCAAGCCGACGGACATCAATGATGTCGTCGTGGGCAGTGCCGCCATGTTTGGGCGCACCCGCAAGGAAATTCAGATCCATACCAAAATCCATGGCCATCCCCTGGTGGTGGCTGCCGACCGCGGCCAGATCGAGCAGGTGCTCCTCAACTTGTACGTCAATGCCTGGCAGGCCATGCCGCACCGTGGCGCGCTCTACCTGGAAACCCAGGAAGTTCGCCTGGATACGATTCAAAGCCGGGCGCATCAGATTGTGCCGGGCCGCTACGGCCGGATTTCCGTCAAGGATACCGGTACCGGTATCGACGCGTCCATCCGTCCGCTGATATTTGATCCTTTTTTCACGACCAAGGAAAAAGGCCGGGGGACCGGCTTGGGGCTGGCATCGGCTTACGGCATCGTCACGAATCACGCAGGTGTGTTAACCGTTGAAAGTGAACCGGGTGAGGGAACAACGTTTCATATTTTCCTGCCGTTGATCCATGACGCGGCCCAACCCCAGGAACAGCCGTCGGCGGGGCTGGTCGGCGGCCGGGAGATGATTCTGCTGGTGGACGATGAGCCGATGATCCTGGACGTGGGGGCCGCCATGCTGGAAAAATTAGGTTACCGCGTGATGGCCGCCAAGGGGGGGCATGCGGCCCTGGAGGTGCTCAGGAAGGCAGGTTGGGAAATCGATCTCGTGATCCTCGATTTGATCATGCCGGATATCGATGGCGAACAGGTTTTCGACGCCATCCAGTTGCAGCACCCGGAATTGCCGGTGTTGCTCTCAAGCGGCTATGCCATCAGCGGGCAGGCCGAGGGCCTGATGGATAGGGGATGTCAGGGGTTTATTCAGAAGCCTTTTGACATGGCCGCATTGTCAAAATACGTCCGGAAGTTGCTGGATAGGAAGAAGGCCGATGGCCGGTCGTGACGCGTCCTCGGCCGACCAGGGCCGCATGCAGGCTTCTGACGTCCACCGCATGCGGATACCCGGGCATGCGGACCGCCCAACCCTCAAGCGGTCTCGCTTTGGCTTGGAAATGAAGGGTCAGGCCCGGGTTCGCAGTTGCCCAACGCCTCTTGCGACCGCCCGGATCGCTTTTTCGACTTCCTCCCCGGTGGTCATCCGCCCGAGACTGAAGCGGACCGTACCGCGGGCCCACTCGGTGGGCACGCGCATGGCTTCCAGGACGTGGGACACTTCAATCGTCTCGGCATGGCAGGCCGCACCGGCCGATGCCGCCACCTCGTTGCTGATGGCATCCAGCAGCTGGTGGGCCGCGATGTCCTTGAACCCCACACTCAACGTGTTGGGTAGGCGTTTGTCGGGGTGTCCGTTCAGCCGCAGGCCCGGAACCTCCCTGATCAGGCCGGCTTGAAGCCGGTCCCGCAGCTGCGTCATCCGCTGCGCATGCGCAGCCAGCCCTTCCCGGGCGATTTCGCAGGCCTTGCCCAGACCGACGATCGCGACCACGTTTTCGGTACCTGCCCGCCGGCCCACCTCCTGGCCTGCGCCGTGGCAGAATTTTTCCAAACGTTCAGAGGCGCGGATGTAAAGTGCTCCGACGCCTTTGGGGGCGTAAAGTTTGTGGCCGGCCACTGAAAGCAGGTCGACGCCCAGTTCGTCGACATCGACGATGACTTTGCCTACCGATTGAGCGGCGTCGGTGTGCAGGGCAATGCGATGCTTGCGGGCGATCCGCCCGATGGCCGCGATCGGCTGGAGGGTGCCGACCTCGTTGTTGGCGTGCATGATGCTGATGAGCACAGTGGTGGGGCGGATGGCTTGCTCTAAGTCTGCCGGGTCCACCAGGCCGTCGGTGCCGACCGGAAGCCAAGTGGTCTCGAACCCTTCCGTCTCGAGATTTCGACAGACTTCGAGAACGGCCGGGTGTTCAAAGGCGCTGGTGATGATGTGGTTGCCCTTGTCGCGCAGATGCCGTGCCGTGCCGCAGATGGCGTGGTTGTTGGACTCGGTGCCGCCGCTGGTGAAGATGACCGTTTCCGGCGGTGCGTTCAGGAGCGCGGCTACCTGCCGGCGGGCCTCGGCAACGGCCTCGCGGGGTTTGGCGCCGTAGGCGTGCCCGCTGGAGGGGTTGCCGAATTCCGTTTCCAGAAAAGGCCGCATGGCCTCGATGACTTCGGGTGCGTGCGGCGTGGTGCCGTTGTAATCCATATAGATGGGTTTGGTCACGGGCGGGGTCCTTTGCTCG
>JAAUYG010289953.1_pt1 | contig 16311 bp, 12 predicted proteins | sample 7278091 | NCBI WGS metagenome assembly JAAUYG01 (sample SAMN14350201, study PRJNA611818) | marine sediment metagenome | isolation source: surface marine sediment (0.6m) | place: French Polynesia: Moorea | collected 2018-08 | reverse complement strand
GCACTACCCATCTATTACGCAAAAAAAAAAATCGGTCTCTACCCCCGGCCAATCCCATAAAAATATTGCTCCCCCCCCCCCCCCCAGGATGGCAAAATATTTTGCCCCCTCCCCCTCACCTACTTGTACAAATACGTACCAGTATAAATAAAATAATTTCACTTTCCATATACCCTTGTAGGATTTTTCTGGAATAGCCCCCAGTAAAACAATCAAGAAATACATGTAATAACAATTAACTTCCAGGTGGTTTTATAATATATTTTTATACAGAAAGTATAACAAAAAACAAAATCTGAACACATGCAGGGGTCTTCCTTCATCTACATCATGTACATAGTATTACCTACTAGGCCATCCAAAGTCATGTACCTACTGCTTCTACAATAAAGCCATTGTAGATATTCTTTATGGACATCGTAGGTAATCACTAAAGGCAGCTAAATATCGATACAATGACAAGAATTACACAGAACATAACACAATGTGTGTTAACGCTTCATTCTCTCAAGGACTAAGTAAACAGGCTACGAAACATGCATCTACTTTACGCAAAGCTTAACACACATCAAGAGAAGGAGTATTAGAGCAATTTGTGCCAATATAACATAAGCCATACATAGTTTAAGATACTGTTAACAAAAATACAAAGGACCCTAGCAGCTTGATTTGAATTTCCTCTGTAACCAAGTGATGTCTGATTACCAACATGGCATCAGATTATGTAGTTGAAGTATTGTGTGGTCTGACACCATATCAGGCCAGTAATGAATATTCATAGCCTGTGTCTGGGCTCCACACACTCTAATTCCTACCGCGACAATTATCCCGGACACATAGTTCTGTGAAATATAGGGCGCGGTTCTGGCTGTGGTAGCAAATATAGCAACCTAATAATCTAATTAATATTTTATTATCAGTTTTCTATGTCCAATGATCCTAACACAATGGTATACGTGACACAGCGGAGTCCTGGAATTATGACAACCCATGACATTGACTGGAGCTTTCGATTATAAACCCTGTTCACTCATTCACTCATTTTGAGGTGTATAGTACTGGATACATAACCTTAGATCATCCAACAGACTGTCATAATTCTGGGCTGGGGCAATTGTTCCGTTTAAGCTGATTTTAAGGCGGTTGTATTGTCTCCACGGTACATCCTTTTGCACAAATCATAACGTGGCAGTGTATGACACCTGACATATACATGAACTGTTCCATCTCCCTATACTAGCACACAATAACAAAACTACTGGTTAAACAATACAGGGAGGCTCTACGACGCTTCTATCTTCAGTTCCACAAACTAATTTAAAGCACTGGTTTGCAGTTTTACTGGACACAAATGCTGTTCGGGTGCCAGGGTGTTCTACTTCGTGTCAGCCGACTCGTATTTGTATCTTGCCGTCTCTTCTCTCAGACACTGCTCCTGCAAAACACAAAAGAAAATCGCACAAATAAGGACAGCGGCCCACAAGGCAGTTCACATATACAGTGAAACTTGTATATCATGACCACCCTAGGGATCCAAATGTGGTCTTTATGCACAGGTGGTCTTTATATGCAGGTTCAATAACATGGAAAGTATATCTTTGAGGACCTGTAAACTGTAGTCTTTATAAGCAGGTGGTCTTTATACACATATGGTCTTTAGAGCAGGTTTCACTGTAACTTCATACAATACAGAGGAGCTCGGAATGAAAGACCAATCAAGGTACATGTACTGCTATGTGACCTCGTCTTATTTCTTACTCTACCGGTATTGAGCATTGAAAATTCAGCTGGTACTGCTGGGAAATGCTCTGTATTCTGAAGTGGTACCAATATGGAGTTAGTATTTTAAACTCTTTGGTAGAAAAATATTCCAAAAAGGTATGAAAACCATGACACCTCATATTGGTTGAAGCTTAATATTAATGGAATGAGATTGGCTAAAAGGTAGTCATAGGACCAAAGGTAGTCTGACTTTCGAAGGAAACCAACTATTCACACTGCAAATTTATGGCGCCAATTATTTCCTATTCTGATGTCGCAACGTGACGACATGCCACTGTAGGTGTTTATAATGAATAAAAGTTTTCAGGTATTGATTGTATCTTGAAATGTTTAAGGTGTCTCATAAAAACTTTGAAATTCGTCATCTAGACCCTGTGCTATTTCATACATGCATGGCCCTTGAAGCCTCTACTTTCTGCAGGGTTTGAAGACACTGCTCCTGGAAAATAAACCGAGTGACACGTGACATTAAAATAACACAATAACACTGCACACAGGATAGAATAGCTAACTTTATACAATAGGTGGCACATGTTTTATTTTTGACACTTTTCATCTAGAAACAGTAATGTCTATGGAAACTTTCATCCATTTCGTAAATGCTGATCATGATACTACATAAAACTATCTAGGGTATGTACTTAGTATTACATCTCTCCCCGCTCCATTTATGTTTTCATTGAGTGAATTTATTCTCTTTGTTCCATAGTAGTCCATACACAGCCGTCTCTTTGATATAAAGTAAAACGGTAACCCTCTTTGCTGATAAACTGTGGTTGTACTACAGAGGTGGCCTTTGGTAAGAGAACTAAATGCATTTACAATACTGGGAACAAATTTCCAGCCTTATTAGGGAAGGTATAACCTCAGTAGAGGGTTGCCACTGAAGAAAGGCACCACTGTATGCAATATATTATAAAATTTACACCTAACAAAAATTATTATTTGACTTATATATTTCATGTCAGTGCAAACGTGAAATGGTTTGATGCAGTTTGCTGTACCGTTATCTGGCTTTTGTGGTCAACCACCATGTCCATAGCCCTGAGAAGGAAGTTGGAATAATCCCCCAGCTGCTTATCATGGTCAACCTTCATCTGCTCGAGTCTGAAACAGCGTGATAAGCCAACAGGTATCACTACCACTTCTATTAAATATTTGTTGAGATATTTATAATATAATAAACAGCTGAAATTGAAACAAAGGCAACAACGCTATTGCAGCACACACAATCATAGGGGTATACATGGGTCTATAAAATATTGCCCCGTTCGAGTTTTATTTTTTAACAGAGAACTACAAATCGCAGATCATTATTTAAGAACCTTGTCTGAATCGTATATCAATATTTAACAGTCATGGCGAGTCGCAGATCACTCTTTTAATGGCAATGGTCTAGTCGTAGATCAATCTTTAATTTCTATGAATCCGATTGGAATTTAACAGCAACTGCAAGCTGCGGATCGCTACTTTAGCGAGAGACTGGCTCATCAGATCGCAGTTTTACAGGTGTGCTGGCTCACGAATCAGCAGTTAACAGGAGCACCACATCGCTAATCGCTCTTTCGCGAGGAGTGCAGATCGTGACTCGCAAGATAAGAATTTTGACGGTTCGCTAGATCGATTTGCCAAAACGGCCGGCTCGCGCGATTCGGTCAATTCGATTTTTACCCATGTATACCCCAATCATAATGCAACACAAGCATACATCCTGACACACACAATAACACCCATATATCAACACTGACCTGAACTCATTCACTTCTTACATGCTATTAGTAACTAATGCAATAAATAAGTCTTACACATGTTACAACTGTGCTGATATTGAATCCAAAACATGTGATACACAACTGATATCAAGTAATTTGATTGACTAGTAGAGAGAGTAATTATTATTTAGCCTCTTACAATTAAATTTACACCCAATACTGACAACTGCAAACCAGCAAAAATTGTGACTTATATAAAGTCCAATATCCCTGAGATTGAAATAGCAGCAATCTCTAGTACCTTTATATGGCAAAATATTTCTACTGTTTATTTTGTTTATCGATGTCTCCAAGCTCCTCAGTAACCATGGTAACAGCCATAGGTTACAGCTCACTACGCCGACTCTGAGAAACATGACCACACCAGATTGAAAATGTCCCTTGCTCAATCATGGTACGTATCAATATCTATACCACTATATATGCTACTCTCAGGTTTTTGTTTTTGATTTATCAAGTCCTCAAGAGCACAACACAGTCAAAATCACTGTGTGTGGCCTTACAAAACAACAGAGTACATAACACATTACTGACTGAGGCATATATACACAGGAGGTTTACATACTTCTTCTTTTCTTCACCGAGGGTTTTGGAGAGGTCGGACTGACTCTGCCCGGCTGCCTGTTGGACTGTCATCACTTCCTGTCGTACGCTTTCCACTTCGTCTTTCCGCCGAGTGATCTCTTGCTGCAACGTCTGTCAAAGACACGAGAAGAGACCATGCATCAAAATACACAGCTATAGTACACGTATAGTTAACACAGTACATGTACTGCACCTCATTTAATAACAATTTCCAAGAACCTGGAAATAGAATATAATTTTCATACTAACAGTGGTCCTAAAGTAATGCATAAACCTCAAATTTAGAACTTGACTGCTAGAACTTCATAAATGGCCACAAAATAAGGCAAGTCCTTACATTTTCCTTTTTATTCATGAAAAGGTCCAAATTATTTTAAGCATCACCCTGTTCTGCAGAATTTTTTTTTGCAAGAACTTCTGCGCTGCCATCTTAAGCATGTTAAGTTAAAAATTCTCTGGCTAACCTTTTTCTGACTTTCGAGGCGGGTCTCCCTATGCTGTAGCTGGGTCTCAAGTGTCTGAATCTTCTCCCGTCGCTCGTGCACTGCGTCCTGGAGCTGAGTGTGAAAAAGAGAATTTAAAATATAATAATTGCTTCCTTGGCGAAACTTCTAGATATTAAAGACAGTCGAGACCTTTAAGAGAACTTAAGAGGGTAATTCACAGAAGACATGCAAGACTAGTGATATATTAAAGACAAGTTTTTCCTCTAAATATAACGATTAAAATACAGTGAAACTTTGTTATACTGGTGCTCACTATATGTTACAAGGCTTGGCTGCTAAAGCATGGATTACTCATGGACCCTAAAGTCAATAAAAGCCTTACTGTAAGGGTGTTTTTTGTACATTTTGAGCCCACGTTTGGATAGAAAAGGGCCATTTCATTTATAGTGCGGGTTGAAACCTTTGACTCTAACACCGTAACATTGTATAACATGTAAGAGACTTCTCTAAGAATTTTGTAAGCATACAATGTATTGCTACCGGTAATACTATATGCACTGATATGCTTGTTTGCCAAACCCTCCATATAATGCAGGTATAGTACCCAGATCTGGTCAACATCAGGGGCTAGTTTCTAAAAGTCTTAAATCTAGAAATGAACTAAAGTCCACTAAACATCATTAGGATAGAAACCAGTTGTTTTTTCTGTGCAAAGGTCAAATTTGGAGATGAGGTTTCGACACGCACTGTGGACTCCATCATATCGATGATGATGGCCAGTTTGAAGACAACACAAAAAAGTTCTTTTCATACATTTTCAGAAGTTGGTTTCTAACTTGTAGTAGACCAATTAAATGAGTCATTGTAAAGTTGTCAATGGCAACTAAAGAAATAACAGCGCTGCAGTCGTTATACCGCATACCGTTATACACGGCATGGGCTAGTACAGCCAATCATACAGACCTGTTCCAGGGAGGTTTCCTCACTGATGACCTGCTCCTCCAGGTCGTGTAGGTTATCTCCCCACTGGACTTTCAGGGCATTCAACGCAGGCTGAAATATAACACAGGGTAGTGTTTGTTGAAAAAAGTACCGTAGGTTTCAAAGTTTGCACAATAGCTCCTATTGATGGCACAATTTCTAGCTCCTATTGATAGCACAATTTCTTGTTTTAGTACCAATGCAGACATCGGTCAGTCCCTTCTTGACTTCGCTACAGGATGGAAACCTGTCATGTATACAGCGAGTGATATCAATGTCTAAACAAGAGCCCACTAGAAAAGAATGTTCTGGTCAAATGAGTGCAAAGTCCAAGGCACCTGTCATGTATACACAATCTTCTAACAGTAGTTTCTTCTATCCCCATACAATACATAATCTGACATATCTGTAATAATCCAAGGATAACTGAACTTTGAACAAACCATTTATAGTGGTAGAAGACTGAAAACTCAGTTCTTTAGGTTTGGTAGCTGGAACAACTATACAGTCATGTATGTATCAGCTTTCTGATAAAGAGTTGCTAGTGTATTCCAAGCACCTGAAAAACATGACAATGAGCTCACAGCATATCAAATTTTACCGCACAATGTTACACATGACAATTTGTTATAAAAGCACTGACTGCAGACGTATAAAACTTTTAAGAACTGTTCTACAAGTTATTTCAATGCTAAAAAACTATTATAATTTTGTTTATTGTTTCCTCCTATACAACACCTACAGTACCTTGATAGTGTTGTTGAAATGAGCGGATGCCTGTGGTACCAGCGCAGATTTCATCTCAAAGTCTGCGCCGTGGGCATTCTCGGCAGATATAGGGATCAACTTGAGTTTCTGCGCCAGTTGGTTGGACTCGCCGCATAACTGCTCAATCTAAAGGCATAAAGGAACTAAAATTGAATATATCATGAACCGTTTGGATCATAAATGGGGAACATTTTCAGCAATATTTTCATAGCTGCAAGTAGCAACAGACACTCTTCGAATTGATTCTGTTAATCCTGACATGTTTGTATTTTTATTTGGATTAATGCAACAATTATTATTAGAGTGGACTGTCACATTGACCCAAGAATTAAGGCCCACTCATTAGACAGCCAAAACTTGCGTAATGGTTCTATTTTGTTTCAGAATTAACACCACCTCTGAATCAAGACCAATGTGGGACGCTTTCTTGAAATATTCCTAAGTCCACTACTGATCTTAAACATAGAAAAGACAATGGTTGCCAAGGTGACTAGTGAACTTAATTCCATCTGTACACTTAAATTTATTTTTTTTCCAGAAATCAGCCCCATGGCCTTGACAAACGGCAGTCTTAATTCCCAGATTCCACTTTGCTATTATTACAGTGGCCCCTCTCTTAAAGGGCACTCTTGCCAAAGGACACCTCTCTAATAAGGACAGAATTATTTCACGGAAGGGGAGTCGCTGTTACAGAGGGACTACTGTATTCTGGAATCACCTCGCTGTGTCCCTTCCCTATCTCCATCTCGTCCTGCCAGATCTGTTTGTCCCTCCCCTGGTTCTCCCGTTCCTGTTGCTCCAGATGTCGCTCCAACTGCTGCCTCTCCTGACGGATACGCTGGACGTCGGTCGGTGAGAACTCCTGGGTGTCCAGGATGTGACGTTTACGCTGGTTGTCTACCTTCAGTGACGCCAACTCAGCCTCTGGGAGAGGGGATCATAGCACATTAAAGCTGACGTTATAGTTCACCGCTCAGGCCGCTGAAGGGTTAAAGCTGGATTCCGCATTATAGTACCCTGCTTATGCTGCTGAACAGGGCAAAGTAATGTATAATCAGATACCAGGTTCTCCCAATGAGGGCTGTGTAGTATCTCCTAGTAACATGAGTACAGCCCTGGCCTTGGTTCACGTGAGGCTTATATATGTAAGTCGACAGGTGAATGCCTTTGGAACAGACTCAAGGTTCTAAAGTAATGCAACACATTGAACCAAGGTTAAGAAAATTAATTGTTGAAATTCTAACTTTAAAGTTGTTGGTGCTTCAGAAGTCTTTCAATGTGGGCTGTACAAAAATAACCGAATTGAATGCAACCTCGGTTTAATTAAAATTATCACAATAGCATTAAATGGCAAAATAGTGACGGAGTAAGTGACAAACACTTCATATCACCACCACATTTTAACATAGTAACTGTAGTAAGGCCTCACAACTGATTATCCACTGAGTATCTGTAAAGTGCCAGCGTTACTAGTAACGGTTGGATAGTAAGCACTACAGTTGGCCAGAAGCTGGCAGTATAACACTGATTTGAGATTGTGGCTATTTATATTGTCTTGGCCTCAAAATAAATCATCTACTCACTGCTGCTACTACTACCACTACTGCTACTACAACTACTACTACTATCACTACCATGACTACTGCTACTACATGTACTACTGCTACTATTACTACTACCACTGCCACTATTACTCCTACTATAAACTATTACACATGTTATATGTACAACTAATTCAAGTTGTAAGTAAACAGGGATATGCCTCGTGACAACTCACTATCGATTGAGCACCCACAAAGTGTCAGCGGTGAGTAGAAATGGTTACAGACTACAGAGTAAGCTGTACTGTCAGCCAAGACTTAGCAGTACATGTATATGGATTTCAGATTGCAGCTATATATATTTTCTTGGCTCCAAATAAACCATCTACTACTCCTCCTTCTACTACTACTACTACTCCTTCTACTACTACTACTCCTACTATTCCTTCTACTACTACTACTATCCCTCCTTCTACTACTACTACCCTCCTTCTACTACTACTACTCCTACTACTACTACTCCTTCTACTACTACTACTACAGTAACTCCTCCTTCCACCACTACTACTACTACTACTCCTAATATTACTACTACAATTAACAGATTAACTCAACTTGTAATTAAATAGGAATATAGCTCCTGACAACTGACCCAGTTTAGCTATCTCCTGACTAAGGTTGTCCTGGTCCTGTTGATGCCGTTTTCGATGCAGCTTCATGCTCTCGTGGTACTGTTGATACTGCTCCAGATCCAGCGTCACGGAGGACAACTCGTCTTTCAATGCGATCATAGGATCCTGAAGATAAGAGAAAGAGAAGCCTGGATCAAAATGGCACAATGGTCCAACTACATTTCTGAGTAGAAGTGACATGATCTGGAGCAGTTGGCTTTTGTAGTACCAGAATACACACACTACGGTAGACCCTGAGATTTAAGACCCCTCCATTTTAAAACCAGCCAGCAGTGACACCGTTCTTCTATTTTCATCAGAAATATCCCTCCATTTTAAGACCACCTCCAATTTTATGGCTGGTCTTAAAATGCAGGGACCACTGTATATCACTTCGGAAGTAGAATCTAAACAATGCAAACTGAATAACATTGCTGTATTCTAAATGTTCTATTGTAGCAAAAGTAATTTTGCCTTCAATGTGCTCTGGAATCAAGCAGAATGTATGTTTTGTAGTTGGTTTGTTGCGAGTGTAGTTTAAAAGAATATTTCAAATCCAAAATCTCAATGGAAGTGATTGGAATGAATTAATTTAATAAACATGCTGTCCATAATGCACAGAACAGCTATCCAGATGTCTCAGTCTCATAACCCATTAACATCCTGATACATTGCATATTTCTCAGCTTTGCACTACTAAATGAATTTTAGCACGCCAACTTCAGAACAATCACATCTACCCTGGAATAAAAAAATAGTGACTACTCCAGAACAAATATTGTCAAGATTGTCTCTGCTTAGTAGAGATACGGTGGAAACTGCTGTGAACAGGGACATAGAAACTGAAGACTCCCAGTATTTACTGGACCCCCTATATCATGAACATTCATGAATATCGTCTGTAATGCTACCGTGGCTGCAGCATGACAGATACGACAAAAAAGGTCTATAATTTCAGCTTTAGAAGCGGTATTCTAAAAAACCTTAAATCCAAAAATGACCTTAATCCTGGGAAAGACACTACTTGATAATGTAAGTATTGAACTTAAGCTTGACTCTGGAATGAAGATGTTTTAGGTAACCCTACCTGCTGTTCCTCCAGCATCTGTAGCTCATTACGGAGTCGCTGGTTTTCGTGAGACAGACTCTCCATCTCTGTACCCGAACCTTTCCTTTCTGTTAGAGTGCAGTGGTACGCAGTTAACAGGCAAGATAATTTCATTCCACATGCTCCATTCATAAATATTTACCGACATTTACAACCGCTCTAACAGTTATACCGCTACATGTATACTGTAAAGAATGTTGGTTCTACACACCTTACAATTCCAAAGACTAACACTTACTAAGCCCTACTTTCGTAAGTAAGACTTGTGGCACTAATGGTTATGGAACAGTAATTTATGATGCCAGCATTTACATGTTATAATACAAGCACTCAGTAATTAGCATGATTAGAGTCAAAAGAGTATTACTAAACTCCATATTCTGAATGGAAAAAATCCGCCCAAAGGGTCTTTAAACCATGAAGTATAATACAGTTACTGAGACTGGCTTTAGATTTGCAGACATTAATTCCAACCAAAATTTCTCGTTTTACAGTGTGTGTTACAAGAACACAAGCGCAGGCTATTAAACATACGCAGTTTCTGGGCCAGATCTTCCTCCATGTCCTCAAAGCTGTCCTTGCCTGACATGAACTGACTGTATGTGACCTCGCAGTACTCCATCACGATCTGAATTCAGAGAAAGGGTTTAAAGATTGACAGCACATGAAACACAGTAGACATGCAGAGAACCATTATGTAATGTAGTGATATTACTTTTGACTGGCTCAGACCTTGCAGCTTTCATCAGAAAATACCAATAGTTACAGACGAATTTTTTCTGGCTAGATATGTTACACTTGCTCTGTTATAAATCACTGCACAACTACAACGCACATGCCTGAAAATCAAACCAAAGTCTATGGCGCATGTACTTAATACTGGCTTCTGTCCAAAATTCACTTTTTTTTTTACTGGTGATACTTTGGTATACCATATAATATTATAATTAGTACATCTCTAACATGTTACAACATTTATCATGTTTATAGGAAAAGAGAAAATGTTTTTTTTTTAAATTAACACTTTTGTATGTCAAAATTAAAACTTGCATTTCACGTGTGGTTTGTTTTATGACAATGCAACCAAGGACAAAACAGTCCATAATCATGCTCAATACATTGTAGTTGGGGTATACAGTATTTGGACAAGATGCAAACTTGAAAAGAAAATTACAATCAGACATTAATCAGCTTTCACAGGATTCTGAGACCAGTGGAGCGTATGCTGCGGGGCAAACAACCTTTTTCGTTGCCCTTAATACCTTTGCTTCTGGTACGGAGTCAAACTCTTCCGCGTCTGTTGGTGGGAAGAGAATCTTATCGATATCTGTGGTCATCATGAGCTGAAACACAGAAAATCAAAATATCTCTGTGATATCGAAACTATGGCGAATGGATTCCACCTATGATTATAAGACAACACTCTTTTAATATTATAGTCAAGTCCAGCAGTTTTTCCAGTTATCTGTTCTTGGAAATTACTATTGTGCTGTTTCCTAAATACGAGCACCCATACTCTACTTTATAAAAGAAGATTTTTTACCAGTATTGTGACTATCAGTTGAGTATCATAAAGACTACTGAACTGAACGGCTTGAAAATGGATAATTTCTCTGTGTTACATAAATCTGGTGTTGTTGGTTGCCACAGAAATTAGAAATGGTACACCTGTACATTGGCAAAACCATGATAATATTTGCTGTGTACTTGATATCAGCAATGGAGGTCTATGAGGGAATTTCTCCAAAAAGAAAATCTTCCCTCAGGACGAGAAACATCGCATTATACATCACCTAACTGGAATTAAGACCACCCCTGATGAGAAATCACTTTATAATTATGTGGATTTCACAAATGTTGACAGATACTGACAGGATCAAGTAGTAGTTTGTTTCAGAATTAAAACCACCACAGCAGCAAGAGCAGTTTGCTCCAGACTGTGGGAGATCTTAATCAGGGGAAACCAAGATTGGATATGTTTGTTTACCTCCAGTTCCTGCCGTAACCATGACAACGCAGACAGCAGTGTCGGCCAGGTATGCGGACTGCCGATTGCGTACATCGCGCTCTTTGAGATGGTGAAGGGGTAGCCCAGATTCTTGAAAATTTTCGGCACCTCCTCTTCGATCCGGCCTTGGATCTTAAAATTCGGCACCAGGAATGAGTACATGAACTGGAATAAGGAATGAGATCGCAAAACGTGGGGGCGGTTCTGATTCATTACCAGAGCTTTTATTACTGTTTACAATAATACTGCATTATTATCTGAAATGTATCAGTATTTCAAGGCCAATAATAACAGCAGATTTAAATATGGTATTCCATGGACCTAATATCACTACAGGCTAAACTGTTATAAAACTCAAATTTATCACAGATATATATTAAGATATCGTCTATATAAATCTGGATATTTTTTGCCAAAAATCTATTTCCAAAACACGTATTTACAACGGTCCCTGCATTTTAAAACTGTCTAATTATTCACCCAGAAAAAGAGCAGTATTAAATTGAAAGTTTTAAAACGGAGGTATGTGTATATGTATATAAGACTGATGTCTGGAAATCAGAGGTTAGATCTCAAATCACAATGACCACTGTATGAATACTGTTCTGTGCAATTGCTTTCTCACCTCAAATATGCGGGTGAAATCCTTTGTCTGTGGTGTATGCAGCATCTTGTTGGAGATAGGACAGGGGTAGTTGTTCTCTGTCAGAAACTGCAAACAAAATTGAGGCAAATCTTACTTTTATTTCAATATATTTGATATATTTTGGTCAAGTGACATGCAAGACATAAAACAAACACTTCTGCTGCTGCTGTGTCAGAAACTATTTTTTGCAAGATTAGTGTTACTGGGAAAGGAGTAATGAGTGATTCAAGTACGATTGTGACAAGTAAAAAAAAAATCTTAACACACGTATTTCTGAAAATATATGAGCATGTATTGTAATATATACACATATACCTTCAAAGCAAATATTAGAGCATGACAATCATAAATTGGGCCCAAAACCTGGTGCACAGAAGAATACCACAGGAGTGAATGCACTGATCGGTGGCAAGATCCAAACTGTACAAGGAACTGTTCAGAACAGCACATATTACTCTTTATTATCATATACTAGACATTACAATGTCTACATGTCAATACAATGATATAAGCTTGTATAAACTGTGTTTGCATGGAGTATCATAAAGCAAAATAATACCAGAGCTCTAGAGATATCATGCTACAGCAAGTTGAAAATAAATCAAGCTCACCTCGACGAGCTTCCGTATACACATCTCCTTGTATGCTTTGTCTCCGGTAGGCCGTGGGTCCTTCATAATGTGACTGTCCCGTACTCTACAAAAGTAAATGGTAAACAGGGTAAAGTTAAAATGATAATTTTATACAACAGAACTAGTGCAAAGCGGTCACTCATTGTTTAATGCTTACCATATTACAGCTGACCTGCACATCAGCAAAGTAGCCCCAAAAACGAATTCATAACATTCTGATATAGTAAATGTAATAAAGGAGTAATGAAATTGTATATGTAATTATTGAAGAATTATAATGTTCAGCAATATGGACCATCCACATACAGTATGCTTTACTACAGCACAGTACAGTAGGAAGCATGTAACTGTACAATGATGTACAATACATTTTCAGAAATCACAAATTCTGTTGAATGCCAAAATAATCTAATACTTTACAGTGGAGCTTGATTCTGGGAGCACCTCATAATTAAGACAGTGTTAGAATTAAGACTTCTCACAGTAGTACTCAAACCGCATTTTGTAGTTTAGTACATTCTTTCCAGTAGTCTCCAAAATAAGACCATCTCACAATTAGACCAGTTCACACAGTTACAGTAGGACCATGATGTGTGATCTTAATTCTGAGGCTCCACCCTATAACATGCTTAATCAAATGCCTGGAAAGATCATTATTACCACTGTGACGATAAATAAAATTAATGTTTGCAAAAATAACTCGGCCTTGTGACATTGTTAGAGATGTTAGGGAAGGAGCAATATTGCAGCATAACTGAGCATGAGAAAATCAAGAGTGACACAGCACTTGTTTTGATGGGCTTTAGAGCAAATGTAGGTCATGCAGCAAAGTTGTACTGTACTCATGGTGCTATGTCATGTATGTGTATTACTGTTACCGCTTGGTTGATTGCATGGGTTTGCTGGTGGAAGGTCGAGCCAGCGGCTTCTTGGCAATATTGCTGGCCCCGGTGAGAGATGGCCTGCCATTGCCACCAAACGAAAGACCAAACGATGAACGGGAACCACCTGAAAACAGAGTTTGCAACATTACAACATGGTCCCTGACTCCCTGTATATGTACATGATGTAAAACCCTTGTTCAGCCAGAACAGTATGGTCTTAAGCATGTTAATTAGGTGATCTTATAATGGAGGGTTGTTTATATCCTAATATAAGACCGATAGTCTGGTCTTAAAATACAGGTAGCCTTAAACATGTTAACAGGGAGGGGTCTTAAACATGTTAAATCACAGAAACTGCACTGTAAAAAAAAAAAAAAAAAAAAAAAAAAAAAAAGGCATTAGATGTATATTAATAAGGATCTTTGGTTGCTTCCATTCGCACATTATACCTCATCATGCTCATGATATGACATCATGGTTACCGGTATACATACCTGATCATGTGATACCATGGCTACATATATCTGATGATGTGACACCACGGTTAGAGGTATGTCTACACGATGATGCAACAAAATGGCTATACATGTCTCAGGATGAGACACCATGGCTAGTATACATACCTGATGATACTACACCACACCAGCTGTACATACCTGGTGATGTAACACCATGGCTGTACACACCTGGTGATCTGACACCATGGCTATACATAGCTGATAATGTGAGACCATGGCCTACACACCTGATGATTGAACATGACGGGTAAACATGCTATACGTACCTGATGAAATTCTGGCCCTGGGAGCTTTGGCATTCTCATTCTTCACTCTCATTGGTCCGAGTGAAGTGCGTGACGCACTTGCTCTGCTGGTGCCTGCAGAACGCCTCATGGTCACAGGACGACAACTGAAAGGATTGATCAATTCAGGTTAACATGGTTAACTACACTTTCAGTTTCTGGACAATTATACTGTTAACTCATACATGTCACACGTGTTATGTAGCACCTAATGTGTGTAGGAGATGGCAGTGCCATCGCAGTGCAGCTGGTATGCCGCCGCGGGATGTATGCAAATGAGGTCGCCAACTCATCGTGAAGGGCATCGCAGAGAAATGTGACCACAGCATTAGTTTAAGATGAGGCTCTTGTCAAATACTCGTGGGTATGCCATATTCATGATATTTATACAGAAACGAAATATGTGTAAACATGGTTAAAGCACTACAATATCACCCAGAATATTTGGTTTTGAGTTTGTGCTGATTATGTTGATATGAAGTAGTATCGTATTCTAGTATTCTCTTTCACATGGTCAACAATAGAATACTGAGCCCTGGAACGAAAGGAATAGGTTACTACAAGTCACTGCAGGAGAACATTTACTTAGTAGACAGTTCTATGGTTCACAGACCACTCACTCAGCTGCCTTTCCGTGGCACATGTGGCATGCTTACTGTGATGATGTATGGTGAATCCAAAACGCAAGATCAGTGAGATGACTTGCCCTCAAGTTGCATATGAAGACCTGCCTTCAGTCTATACAATGCGCACATTATTTACCATGTATTTAACATGTTTAAGGTGTTTCAGGATCTGATTCCCCAGGTTTACCTACCTGTTTCTCCCAGTTAGGCAAATTTTAAAAAAAATATTCCTTTATTTCCGTTAGCCTAAGTTGAAATGAAATCAAGTCAGACAATGTACCTCATGTAGAAACTGGCCAAAATAGCATGAACATGATGAATAGTCAGAATAGATGAAGTCACTCCAATTAATTTCTGTCCTAAGCAAAACTTTACTAAATAAAGTACTAGTAGGTCTCATCTCACATACTATAAAGGAAAAAATTCGTGGGAGTTTGCTTTTTTTTTAAATTTTATCCACAGGCAGTACTCTGAAATATTTTGTATGTGATTTAATGTTTCTGTTGATGACGACAGTGGCTATGCAAAATGCAAAAATGATTTCACAGTGCATAGTCTGATAACATGAGCAGCCAGGCATAGTACATGTAGTAACAGACCTAATCGTTAATGATAAGATGTAATATGGAAGAATCTTGCAAAAAAAGTTGCACTTTTTGAACTGCGCAGAAATAAAGTGTCGCATGAGCTTAGAAAACTAATTAGATCTGACCATAGAGGCCTGCGGTCAGAATTTCCTATTGCATCCTATTGTATCAATGTAAGTTATTGCGGTAGCTCTAGTAGAGAGTCAATTTGCTACGCTTTGCTTTTCGGCTGAATATATCGTCGGGTGCCCTAGAGTCCTGAGTGCCCTTCGTTCGTGAGGTTTTTTTGTCAGACTCTAGTCTCGCATGATTACCATTGATTCCAAGACTTTTTGTGCATTTGTGGCTGTCATAATATCTCCTTCTGATTTTTTGTGAACAACTGTCAAAATGCAGTTTAAACGAGCAGGTAACCTTATTTTTTCTCGAGACATTCCAAATCACAACAAAATTACTATTACTTTTTGCAATC
>JAAUYG010023175.1_pt1 | contig 16317 bp, 12 predicted proteins | sample 7278091 | NCBI WGS metagenome assembly JAAUYG01 (sample SAMN14350201, study PRJNA611818) | marine sediment metagenome | isolation source: surface marine sediment (0.6m) | place: French Polynesia: Moorea | collected 2018-08 | reverse complement strand
TGCATCGTTATGGGGCCCTCTGGATGGGCTTGCACATCTATTAGGGACTGTGCTTCTATAAGGACATATACGGTAGTCTTAAAATAAAGGGTTGTAAAATAGAGGGATCACTGTACTTGAACATGTAGCACCCTGTAAGGGGACTGGTGTTCACGAAGCCTTGCAATGGTAGTCAAATCTTATGGATTGTTCAATACATAGTTAAACTGATCAGTCTTCAGAGAACGTGTACTGCAGCCAACATCACACCAGGCCAGACTCACCATTTGGGTGCCGGATATGCATAAGTAAAAACGCAGACACCATGGGTTCGCTTTTCTTATAATACTGTCAGTTTATTGAGAAATGGTACGGTCAAGAAAAACGCTCAAGTTCTTGGTGGATCTGTTTTGGAGGGGAACAAAAAATGACCAACCAGGTAACAATTAATCGCCATGGAGATATAGCGTTTAGGTTGAATCTTTTCCAATTATTTACAAGTGGCCCTGTTGCAATAACTTTCTCGCATTCACTGCCCCATCAGTTCACCAGTCCGTTACTTGGGACAGACGCACATGGCAGTCACTACAACATTGGATCAGAAAATTTCCAGTGGTATGTAGCGACTTTCTGACCAGTATATAGCCACAGGGTACCCTGGCATTGACAGTAATTAACATTCAAGCTAGGTTTTCTTGGTCTTTGCCACATTACACCTGACAGTCCTCAATAAACCTTCGCCTTAGTATTAAAATCCTCCTCATAGTCTGTATTTCATTCATGAGAATGTGTTTCACAGAACCATTTTACCATTTTTTGTTACCATGGTATTGTCTAAAGTTTGGATACAGAATACAGGGTGCGTAACTGAACTGTGAATATTTCAATCTGTCGACTTGCTAAAAGAATACCGGTAGTTATTAAACTCAGATAATGGTACTAATGGTAACATAAGGTGGCCCAGACACGAGCTGGTCACCCTCACAAAATGCCCTTATATACACATACATATTGATTTCACTTCTTTTCCTTTAGATATGAGATCACATTAGTTTTGAAATCAAATAATTTTATACTAGTTAACATTAACTACGAATAATATTACCTTCTGTAACATATATTATATATACAAATGACATTAAAACAAAGGCAATGGCATTCAACAGCTGAAGTAAACGTTTGGCAACAAAAACAAGTACATGTAGTCGGTCTATCCTGTGTGAAACGTTAAGTCTGCAGTCGGGTTCAGTTGCTTAATACTATGCAAGGTCCCATAATGCACCTTCCAGTTTCTCTACAGCTTGTGGCAGAAAGCAAACCCGTGTGGTCTTCATATCCATGCTCATATTAACATAAACAGAAACTGGACAAGTCCAGGACAGCGGTCACCATGGTCACGTAATCCAACAAATTACATTTTGTATTATGGTGCATTAGTTTTAATACAACCTCAGGATTCAAACTGCGAAAGGAAATCTGATATATGACACTGGGACCGCCCAAATCTAAGCCTGTATGTGAATTTTGAGTGATCTTCCTTATTTTCTTTATGTACTGACAGTTCACATGTATTAAAATGTTGCTGGTCGAAGCAAACTGAGGGATGGCGAACATCTCTGAACCCAACCACTTGAGAAAAGTGATAGTGGGACAAAACATGTATAATAAGCAGCTGAGGTTCTCTTTGGACTGGTAACAGTTATGTTTTTTATTTCTAGTATATCAGACACAAACAGGAGATTCCATGAACAAAATGCTTTCTTTTTTTTTTGGGGGGGGGGGAGAGATCGGTAATGTTGGCAAACCATAACAAAGAAAGAAAACAAAAACACCAATATAGCTTGCACCAAAATAGGTCTAGCATTTCCATGGCAGTAACTGTTACCATAACAACAACAGATGTACAGGCATTCTCGCACTAAGACCTGTGTACATATTTGCTTTTAAAATCTCGTCCAAGTGCCGATTCACACCTATAAATATTTATACACTGTTCTCCCCGTAGTACACCTTTCACTGGCATCCACAACTTTCCCTCTCCCCCATAAAATCTTGGCTCTAGATCTACCATCACACAGAGAGGGGAGGACGATTTAAGATCTGTACAAATACATGTACGCCCTTATTAAAAACTACAATATGTATTAAAAGCCAAATCACGACCTGCTGTAATTGACAGCTTCTGGTTGTTTAATCTGCTTTTCGGCTGCTTTGCCTTATTAATGGTTTGTTAAAATGGCCATGTGGCTTAAGATGCTTTCTGCACATTTCTACACCTCCCACAGAACAACTAAATTACAAATAACAAATGGAATTGATAATCTAGCATAAAAGAATCTAGAGTTTGTTTCAGGACTTAAATCTGTATTAAATAAAACGATTTCCCTGTGTTAGGGCAGATTTCCCTGTGTTGGGGCACAATTTGTTTTGCCTTTCTTGTTGTGCATCTTGACCATGATATCACTTAACCCTTGTGGCTTTAAGTTGTACATGGACTTGGCCTGACTACCTTGGGTTTTCACATTTTCTTTCCAACACACGGTCTTCACAGATGCCATTCTATGCCTCACATCACACCCAGTCAGGTAAAAATTACCTCTGCTGTACACCTGCAGTCTTGTCAAGCTTCACCAATCTCTTATAACACATATCACAGGATAGAGAATAGTTCACCCTGTCCAGGTCACACAGGGAGGACTTGGTTTTTCATGCTCCCAGCCACAGCCTCATTAGGGAGGCATCAGTTTCCCACACTTAGTACCCGCTCATACAGTTAAAGTTTAACTATCATACTAACATACATTCAAATATATATACATGCGCACATATGGGATAAAACACCATTTTTGCTTTGCTGTCTGAGTAAACCATATATTTACATATAATAAAAACTGGATTATTTACAAGTGACTGACAGAGAGAGAGAGTGTGAGACAGAACAGGGCATACATGCTGAATTGTCCATCACCTACAACTGTTACCTCACGCTGCTTTCAAGCATATCTCACGCACTACTACTGCGCCCTGTCCGACCTTGGGGACAGGTGAAGGTCAGATATGGAGTGACACAATTTGAGTCTCCCACTGAGCCTGCTGTTGTAGCTGGTGTCCAGTAAGAGCCACGGAGTTCAAACTACTACTAACCAGCTTAGGTAGGTCGATAGCTGTGTCTGTCTTGTCTTCAGCTACTTTGATCCATCACCTGTCATTTTCACATTAACCAAGGTTGTAGAACATGGTTGGGTGGATTTTGCACTTTCAAAACCCTTACCAAGTCCTTGGCTGTTGGCACTGGTGACCAACCAAAACAGTTGCATGGCTTACAGCTCAAACTTACACACACACACATACCCATTGAAACTGACTTATAACCTCTCATGCTGAAAAATTTGTATGAATAGATTGTGTGAATTTCACACACATGCAAATGAATTTCAGTATGGCAGGTATTGAGTTATGCACAGTCATAGAGGGAAAAACAACACCGCCAGTCCCTTTCACCGAACATCACAGTTCTTGCTTGACTCTCTGCCAGAGTGCACATGCACTGGAAATGCACCGAGCACTGCATGTGGGAAATCGAAACCCGCCAGCTCAGCTGACTGCACGCACAGAGAGAGAGCGCGGACACACCAGTGATTCCCCGGGTGTCCAGTATTGCGAAATCGTGGAGTAAGGCGGGTCATGGGTGGGGAAGACCAGGTTAATTAGGATCAAGCTCCCAGACGATGGTCTGTATCTGCCACTGAGCTTGCCTGGAGGTGTGTGACCCCCCTTGGTACTCTCCCTGCTACAGTACTCGACCACAGCTCTCAGTGGTGGCTCTGTCATGCATTGCTGCTCGGACACTCCCCTGTCTCCTCCTCCTGTATGTCAGGGATATCCGAATCTGCCGAGTACCGTATCACATGGTGTCCTCCAAGGCCCTTCACTGGGCCAGACGTCCGATCTGCACCAGACAGCCTTTCACGACCTTGACCTTGACCCACAACCTGTTCTTCCTCGGCCTCATCCAAAGTCAACTCAAACTGAAACCTGGCCGGTTCGGTAGGTGCCGTGGTGTTGGCGGTGGTGGAAGCAGTACTGCGAGCACTTTCTGTAGCACCGCTGGACTCTTTGGGCTCGGCGGCAGCATCCGGAGCATTGGGATTGCTCTCCGACGTCTCATCTGCGTCGGACGGACTGACGGGGATCATATTCTGGAACCAGTCCCGGTTGTCCTCTAGGGCATCCAGGATATCCTGGCAGTCTGGATGTACCAGATCCGCCCAGGTCTCCCACAGCGGGTGGACAATGTAGTCTATGAAACCCACCTGGGGCCAGCCGGAGAAAAAAATCGAAACAAACCATTTTATTTTATCAACTAAATCAGACTTTTTTTCAAGATTAGCAGGTAAAATTATTTATGTTTCATTTGCTTCTATAGTAACTGCATAAGTGTCTGCATATTTGTTAACATGTGGCGGCAGCATATCTCCCTGCATGGCCTTATGTATTAATACTGCTACTTCCATGGTATGTTTTTGTTTGTTTTAATTTAAGACCATACTTCATGCCAAGAAAACACGATTCTTCAGGCTGGATACTTTCTGTGTCTGAATATTCCAGATAACACCCATTATGCGCAGATAAGAGGATATGTGTACCAGGCTCTCATCAACAGCTGGCAGGTTTTTTCCTGGTGTACATACTGCGCACACCACCCCTACACCCCGTACCTGAGTCTTCTCTATAGTAGCAGTGTGACGGTCACACATGGGGCTGATGTCCATCCCACGTTGTCGCTCTTTGTCGCCCTGTCTGAACAACTCACTCATGATCCGGTCGACCCACTTACGATATAGATCCAGAGGTTTTGTGGGATTGCTGAGATCAGCGCAGTGGACCATATTCTGTAATACCTGGGGAAGAAAGAAACCAATTTCCATTAATGATAAATACATGGCCCACATAGTGTTATATTGTCACAAATCTGCTTTAATAAGGTATATACTATATTTACATGGTTACATTGTCACAAACTGTGCTTTAATGAGTTACGCAGTGCCCGTACATGGTTGCATATACATGCATATTGTTACATATATGTAAGGTTTACATGTATCAGTTCTATTGTGTTTTGTTCAACAGTATAAGAAATTACGCTTTTGAATTGACCAGTGTGATAAAAAGGCACGAAAAGCTAATTCTTAGAATACCGCAGTTTGTCAGAAATTGCATGTACCATTTAGTAGTGCTACCTGTATAAATAATATTAACATAATGTATATATAATTCTCTGTGATACATGTAAAGTCATACAAGTACACCACTGAAATACATAAAAGGAAATGAACTTTTTCGTGCCGGCTTCACCACGGTCCTCTTTCTTCCATACAATAATACGCCATAGAGATTTCTGTATAGCTCTTTGAATCTCCTTTTCTGGCTGTAGATAAATCTTGTCAGACCAAAATTGGATCTCCCTTGCAGAAATATATATGGCATCTGTTAATAAATTGTCCTAGTTTTAGTTTTTAGTGACACTGATACACACTATCTGGGATGATCTTCTTAAAGTAATATACGGACTCCGGTTTCCTGCTATTAGAAACTAAAGAACATTACCCAATGATAATGCACTGTAAAACTAACGGATAATAAGCTTTCATCTTTTCCCTGCTTTCATGTCCTATTTTACTCTTTTTTTTTTTTTTTGAGAAAGCAACACCCAGTTGCCTTGATAAATGTTTTCCTGAATCTAGGTTATACGTAGGTGGGATGCAAGGGTGAGACATGGGCCATGGCTGGCTGTGCACCCATGTTATGTCGTATATATATATACGATGCATGCAGCTATATGGGAACTTCTGCTGTTTTTATTAGACTTAACCTAACAGACAGAGAAAATGTTGTATTAGACAGGTTTCTTAAATAAATCTCTCTTAGTATGAAGTAACTATTTGGGCCTTAGTCAGGTTTTGTTACACTAGTGGAGGTTGTAGAATATAGGAAACATCTCGTATTCACTGCGGAGGCAGAAACGTAACTAAATGTACCTGCATTACATGGAATGGGGCTACCGTAGTACTTGGGGATTAGCTTTGCGAACAGTAGGATGCAGCGCAGGTGAAATACGCAAGCAGTTTCTCCACATCAAATCGTGACATGATCACCGAAAATGCAGTGAGAGCTTGTTTACGTTGATGGTCAATCTTGTTAATAAGAGTCTACATACTGACTGTACAACTACTGCCGATGTTGTCTGGGTACCTTATGTACATCTAGGTTCTAGTAAGGAGAAAATACACAGTCAATGAAATACAAGGAGATGTACGGGTATGTTAATTTATTGGGTGATTCATGCAATGGGAGTGGAAGTCATCTCCAATATCATTAGTAAGAATCCGCCAATACTTCCAGTGTATTATGTTGATGCAATTTACAGTAATTTGTTCAACATTAAATGCGCTTGACAGCATATATATAGATGTTTCAAAGTGCTAGTGGATATTTTAACAGCATTGTTCACCTTACTGTTTAAGTAGATTGGAACCTGAAAAATACTTAGCGGTTTGCATAATACATGTATATGTATTCCTAAAACTTGTTCAGGTATTTATCATGTTCATAAGTATACCAGTACACTACACTGATGTACCATACATTTATGTACAGTACTACATGTGGAGAATGAAAAAAGTTATTTTGAGCATACAACGTGGTTTAAAGTACATGTATTGTGATTTCTTATTACCATTAGGAAACTTGGAAGAATCCTTCACCTGCTCATGCCAGGTAATTTGTAATTGTTTGATATCAGGTGATGCACAAGAACCAAACTACCAGGTAATTCTTTTACACATTTTCTGAAAAGTGTACGATAGTGTGATATTACGGTATATAGTATGGTACTACGGTTTGTGGAGAGCTTTCTGCACCGCACATACTTGGAACGGCTCGTACCAAATCCTTGTTACTGTCACTTTACCGTTACTACGGCCTTAGCAAACATGGCATATTCAGAATGACAACATGTTCGAAATATTCAAAATTCTTTGATTCCAGCTTGAGTAAAAATCTGAGAACCTTTTTACATAAGAGACCTAGACATAGATAAAGCAAAAGATTAAATTGGTGTGGACTATGTTATCTCTATACACGCATACCAGTATATCTGCACTGGAGTACTCTGGTATGTTGTATATGCAAATGAAGCCTAGTTGCCTGGTGTAAGTGCAGATGTTACCAAGTTTAATATTGTTAGTAGAGATATAGATACAGAATGCTATAAGTTGTAGTCTACGGAAAAATTTAAATACAACTAAATGTAGGTGTACAGTGGTCCCTGCAATTTAAGACCCCTCTATTTAACAATTCCCTGTATTTTAAGACCGGATATCAGTGACACCACTTGTATATTTTCAGTATAAATATTCCTCTGTTTTAAGACCACCTTCAATTTAAGACCGTATTTTGCTGGCTGATTGGGTGGTCTTAAATTGCAGGGACCACTGTACAAGTATCTGGGTTGTACGCTCCGCTTCGGAGTTGAGAAGGTGTTGGTGCGTACAGTTGTGCTGAAGGTTAATAATACATGTATGTAAAGCTCTGAGCTCGTTTGAGGAAAAAGCTCTATATAAGATATGTGTAATATTATTTCCAGTAAATGTAGTCTAGTTTTAAGGCAGCCTAGTATAGTAGAGGTCTAGGTGCACCAGTTGCCTAGCATACGTGCACTAGTATGTGTGGTTTAATGTAGGTAAAATGTATCCCAGTGCAATGCACATGTCCAATACTGGTGTAGTCTAGTATAGTTTTAGATGTAGTCTGGTGTAGATGTAGCCTAGCGTAAGATGCAGTCTTGGGCAAACTGATGCAGCTTAGTGTAAATGTGCTTTTTTTGTGTGTGTAAAATGTAGCCTAGTGTTGGGGTACCCTAGCAAAGCTAGGTACAGGTGTAGCGTAGCGAAAGTGTACATGGTGAATGTGTAGATGCATCCTAGTGTAAATGTGGTCTAGTTTAAGTATATATCAGTGAAAGGTGGGGTTTAGTGTATATATACCGGTAGTCTAAATGTAAATGTGCTCTTGTGTAGTACATTATAGATGTAGCCTGATATTGATGCAGCCTATTCTAGTTACAGAAGCAGTCTGGTGTGGGTGTAATTGTAGCCTGGTACAGCCTGCAAGTGTGCAAATGTAGATGCAGCTTGGTGAAGATCGTGTACACATAATACACTGCAGTTGTAGTCTACCAGAAGTCTATGTGTAAATGTATCCCAGCACAGGTGCAGCCAATTTTGATGTAGCCCAGTATTGGAATAGATGTAGTTTAGGCTAGGTGTAGTGTAGCTTAGTGTAAGTACAGGTGTACTGTAGTGTACACGGTATAGATGTACCGCAGTCTAGCTGTGCCTGTAACCAACCATTACCTGTATTCTGTCGCTGTAGCTATCAAGCACGAGAAGCCCGCTACCCGAGACTTTGTGCATTTCCACCATGGTTTTCAGGTTGGCCAAGTAATCCATGTGCTTGGTCATGTCTGTGGCCAACACCTGTAGGGTTAGGGTTTTATGTACAATGACGTTAAAATCACCACAAGGGAGAGAGGACATGAAGGTATGGGGGGGGGGGGGGACTACAGACACCATCACAATGCAAGGACAAGATGGGGGGGGGGGGAGGTCGATAGGCAATCATATCACCCTGGGAAACAACATTAAATGCTGCTGCTTGAGGAAAGCCAGGTTATTATGTCCGGGAAGGGAAATAACGAGATAAGGACCTAAAATATAAAATAATCGGTGCTTGGTTATAGTATGTTAGTACTGAAGGCGCTACATCTACGGTAACATGCGGCACTGTACAACGCTGCACAGAAAGCAAAAACAAATTGGTTACCATGGTTACAGTACACCAAAGCACGATCTTAATTAAAGTTTGTACAATATATACAACAAATGGCTTGGCTTAATGTTGCAAAAATTATCAAAATCAGTCTTTTCATATATGCCATGTGCAAGATGTGATATGTGAAAACTCAAGTAGTGAATTTTCGATCGCAACTTTAGGCCAAACAAAACTAAGAATATGTACCAGTACTCAGATGCAGGTGATAATCAACAAATGTCCTTGTGCTACTAACAGATACAGAAGAACTTGCACTGCAAAAATTTCTATTAAATGTGCGAATTGCAGTTAAATGGATTTACCCGCATCCAAGTAGAGTGACCTGGCTTATGAACAACAGGAAATTAGTTAGCTAATATATTTCTTGGTTATACCAATCAAAGCATGCTTCAATTGGTGTATCTATGAGGCTTAGGCAACATTTAACATGAAGGAGGCGCATAATTACTAGGAAATCTAAAACTAAATCAGTGATATATGGCCCATGAAAACCCTCTAATCGTGGCAACACCACAAATTGTCTCACATAGATAAACAATTCAGGTTGTTTGAAGTAGCTTTTTTCTAAAGAATAAAGGCACAAGACTAAAATGTCATCACACTAGTAATACAGTAATTTTGAAATTGAGCTTGAGAGGTGGCCACAAAAGAGAGGTTCCAATGTCTAGGCTGTGAATTGGGATAGCAGTGGCAGTGGCGCGAGCGGGATGCCCCTCAGCATGTCTGGCTGGCTAGAAGACTGTGTCCCCCACCTGTATTCTGTCGGTGTAGTTGTCCAGTAGAAGCACGCCGGAACCGGCAACCTTTTTCGTTTCCACCATTGTTTTTAGATCTGCTAGCAGACTCATATGCTTGGACATGTCTGTGGCTAATACCTGGCAGAATATGAGAGAACACGGGAGAGGGTAGAAGGCTCAATTAGTCCAGCAGAAGCAGCTGTTATGGGGGAACTGAAGATGGCAGCACTGTCCTCAAGGCTGCAATCCTTTCAGCATATGTATTAGACACCATATAACCATGCAATGTATCTTGATCTTCAGCAAGATCACCATTCACTTACACCCGAGTCAAGGTGATGCAAATTTATACATCTCCCTTTAACTGCTCACTTGTATATATTTCCAACAGTTTCTATCTGAATTTGGATTTCTAATTTATCTTTCAATGTCCTCATCTGCACCCTAGCATAAATCATCATTACTCCTGCAGAACACCAGGTCTTTGGGATTTTACGTGTCAAAACACAACATGTAATACAGCACATAAGAAACCTTATAAGACTTTTATAAGCAGACGTCTTCCCTACTGTCACTAAACACAATACAACACATGTTTTAAAATCTTATCACACAGTTGAAACTTCCTGCTGAAATGTTAGTACACATGTACTTAATTACATCAAGGAAAGTGAAAACACTTGAACGCATTAATATTCATGTATTAATATTCACGAACATGATGTAAAATTTATGAATCATTCAAGTACATGTATGTATGCATTTATGACTTTTGAACGTGAAACCTAATGTCATGCCAGTATAGCACATACTCTATAAATGCTAGTGTTACATAGTTCAAGATTTAAGGCAAAATATAACAAAATTCCAACAACGTATTTTTAAACACATGTATATGTATTACGTCTGATGAAGTCCTTTTCAGAACGACCTTCAAGTGATGTTTCTGAGCTTTCATATATTTCTCCAGCAAAAGTATCTTACATATACAACCAAAATGTTGCAATACAGAGCAGACATTTTTCCCGCCGATTTTCAGTACTAAGTCACACAGTTAGGCCATAACTTTACCTAATTCTTTGGTATTTAAGCTAATCCTTTAGGAGCTGTAATACAGTAGAACCTGTTTTGAAAGACCATCCGATTGATCGTAAAAATATTGTCTGTCAAAACAGGTGGTCTGTGGTGACAGGTTCACTTGCACTGTAAATGTGGAGCCTTCTGCCTGGAATACGTGGTCCTTCAAGACAGGTGGTCTCAAGACAGGTTTCACTGTATACAACCTGGGCCCAGATCATAGAAACGTCATCACTGCCATAATAACCAGCAAGTCAATCCTGACAGGGAATATTGGAACATGCGGCTTACCATATCTATGACCATGCGTCTGAACGTCTGGCGCTGTTTCATGGCGAGGTTCTGCAGGATATCACAACCGTCCTCTTGGAGAAGCTTAAACGCCACGGCCAAGTGGTGATTCTCCAGCACAGACTCATCATTGTACATCAGGGCCAGCTCCGAGCCTGAGACACACACATACAGGGGTCACTCGGGACTTGGGTATAATGGATACATACATACTACAGCTAGAGGTTGGAAGCTATAGGTCTGGCAAACCTTGAAATTAGATCATTTAGATGAGCACATGAACTGGCAAAGAAGCAGTCCGGGATGGTGTGGGTGTGCATTCTGCAGTAAATTTTATAGTTGCAGCACGATTTCAATATTTTCAAACCAAACCATTTCAAACCATTAGGAGTAAAGCCACATTATAACACTACAAATGTAAGTATTATATAATATGTAACTCAATGTATAACTCATATTCCTACTGTTTCACAGCAAATGGGGAGTACAGACATCACTGTTTATATTTAAAACTTTTAAAACTTATCCCAAGAGTTCCTATAAAAAAGAAAGAATGTTTGTTTTTTCTTTGCTTTGCCAATAGCATTTATTTTAACAGACTGGCTCAACTTTTTCCTCCAGTCAGCGAACTTACTAGTATTGATAAGGAACTGATTGGTGTAACCCGGATGATCAACGTCATGTATGGCACTGGCTATAATGGCTGCAAACACTTCTAGATCAGTGAAGACGTTCTGTAATAAAGCACAAACTCAAAATTGATTGAGGTAAACCCATTGATTTATTGCTTGGCACCATTTGCAACCATGAGTATAAAATATATTTTTTCATATTATGTACTGGCTTTGTTAGACATCCCTGTTTACTATATGGACTACACACTTTATATGCACATTGTATATATTTCACATTAGTGTGCCCCCCAAAACGGCTATTACAGCATGTACATGTACCATCTCATGAATTTTCGGTGCACCTGCACTGGATGTCTAGTACAAATGTACTGATCCAGTACTGATGTGCCAAGGTACATATTTACTAGGTCATTTTGGCTATTATGTACTATTATGGACTATTATTGTACTACTATGTGCTATTATGATAATCTGTAGCCCACTGATAAGCTGTAAACTACTGATGATATGCTGTTCTTCTTATAAAAGTACTGTGCCAGTATCTACATTGGCCCTATGCATCCTAGCTGACTTAGTACTAATGTACCCAGTTAGTACTAATGCACTGGGCCCAGTGCTGATGTACTGACCTCTAGTGCTGGTACCGAGAGTAATACATTGGCTGACTGCGTGACGTCAGCGGCGTGGACGTTATTGTGGTAAGGACTATCTCTCCTGTAGTGATCTTCCAGGTGCAGTAGATAGGTGACTAGTGTGTTGGCTGGAATCTTAAAGGCCTTCAAGAGATCCCGTTCCTACAAAACAATGTAACTGGATGGATAGCAGGTGGCATTTTTAACATTTTCAATATTTTACCATTTATCCATTTTGATACAATTTGATCAGTAGCACTGTATTCATGGGTCCCTTGTGTATAGCAGAAAGGTCACATTTCAACTAGTATAGTATTCATGGGACCCTTTGTATAGTAGAATGGTCAAATTTCAACTGGTACACTATTCATGGGTCCCTTTGTACAGTAAATTTTTTCAGTTAGATTTCAACCGGTAAACTCCTAACACATTGTCTTTCAATCTGGCAAAAAATAAAATTACTCCAGCTAATGTAAAAGAATTCTCTTTGAAAAGCTGAATCTAGGTCAATCAATGTTGTCCTCGGCGTGGATGTTACCATTCTGGTCACAGAATCTTTTACCTGCAGCAATGTGTACGTGACAGCTGTAAGTGGGCGGTTATTGGTCAGCGCAGAAATCTTAAAGATATCTACACCCCACTTGTCAATGTTGTTCATTAACTGAAACAGAAATAGACACATTATCAATGGGAACATCAGGGGAGTGGCGCTGATAGGCATTGATTATGCAGTTCAGCTCCGCTTAAAGATGCACAGGTATGGAATTTTTTATTTTTTTATTTTTTTTGGGTTCGGCAGATGACGAGAATCTCAGGAAGATGGGTGGAAATAACTTCTGCAGTGAATGTTAAAGGAACAAAACGGGGTTTTAGTTACATGCAAATCACTTTTTCCTAAACTGGCCCATGATCCGTACCTTTGTGATTTCCTCATCGTTCTTTGTCTCGACGCCAAATTTCGGTATGACCCCTGTAAAGCTGTTGGTATGTTTCAGCTGTCGTACGCCGGTGATCTGCGACATCGGTGCCTTCTTACCCGGGACTTCCTTCTTTTTGTGTGCGTCTGTGTCCTCCACCTTCAGTGTGGGGACATCAATCTCCTGCTGCTTGTCTGTGGGGGGAGACCATGACACACTAACACACATACATCTACCTGACTGGATTACACATACAGCGACAATGCAAATTACTACCTTCAAGTACAGTGGAACCTGTCTTTAAATTTTACAAGCCTCATGGAGGTACACCATTCTGGCTTACAGAGGCCATATGCGAGCACACATAAGGCTCTGGTTTCATTGGCCACTAGACCAGTTTAGCATAAAGTCGCCTTACTTATACTTCAAGGCAATGCATTACTTCTCAAACGTATAACCATCCTTTAGCATCATCTGTATAACGCATTGTGTAAACTCTGAGAAGTGCCCGAATTTTACTCATTTAAAGCAGGCGAGTAATGAAGACTAGATACTTAGTAGTGATCATTACTTGAGCATCTAGCTCCTTGGCCATCACAGTGATGACCGTGCTAAACAGTGACACAATTGGCCCTGTCTGGATGTCTGGAATGGCTTCTGATTTGCTGAGACAAGTTACTCAAAATGACTTTGGCCACTACTGCAAGCATAGCTACTTTCAATGTGAGTAGTATATGTGCTTATAGGACAATGAGGTACACTGCAGGTGCATGACCTGCTGCTTACCCAAGAAAGTGTTGCATATATATTCCGATATCTGGTTTCCTGATTTGCTAGATTCTGCAAAGTGGCTCAGTTCTCGGTTCAACATTCTCTTGAACTGAAACAGAAGTCATTGGTATCAACCGCAAATATAATCAATAATATTTATTATTCATTGATTCATACACACATGTACCTGGGATTTTGTTTTTACTATGATGCCTTGCCTACCTATAATCGTCTGGTGCTCTAATGCACCTTAGAGTTCAAAAGTATTTGAAGGTTGCCGTTTCCTAAACAAGGTTCAGAATAGCCCATCCAAACTTTCGAGAATTCTTCTACAGTAGTCCCTCCTCAAATAAGGCTGCCCTATTTGCCAAGAAATACGGCTACATCAGAGAGAGGTGGCCTTTGGTGAGAAGGAGAACTAACATCATTTACAGTAGTAGTGGCATAGATTTGTGGCCACATTAGAGAGGATGGCCTCTTTACAGAGTGACCACTAAGAGAGGGACTCCTGGTGTTACACTGGCAAATTTCATACATCAGTTTTGCTATGGTAATCATATGCACTACAATTTCACACAAACTATATTACAGTACTTAAACCTTGGAAGTTTTGCTTTGAATTTTACTTTTGATCGCCACAATGTTCCGGAGCCCCTTACCTTGCTGGAAGCCATGTCGCTGACGGAGCGGTGTGTCTGGATGGTCTCCAGCTGATCCAGACACCACTCCAGCTCTTCCAGGGTTTCGTGGGCCATCTTCTGATGCTGCTCATCTGGAAACAACAACAACACACACACATGAGAAGACTTGGGTGAAATGCCACCAAAAGACCGGATACTAGAGTGACGGCTAAACTACCATGTACATGTACCTATCATAATTACAAAGTAACTGTTCTTGTCATGGTTATTCAAATGTTCAGATGTTTTCTTTAAAAGTTACTGACTTGATTTTGGACATGGATAAAGTGGTACACTGGCCGAGTGGAAATGTATTCGGGGTCATATTCGATGGGTTACAAGTTTGAATTCAGTCTGGTACATGCTGATTGCCCCAGATTAGCCAACCGTAAATACGTAGAAAAATGGCCAACCAAAAAAAAACCGACTATTTCAATCTTGGACATGCTGTTTCATTCTACTGATCATGCTGTTTTATCCTACTAAGCAGGTGTCTGCTTTAGTTATAATGATCTGTATCAGTAGTACATCTTTCGGCCCGAAATACATGTCATTCAAGAAGTAGTAGGAAGCAATTCAAACCCCCTTGATAGATAGATAGATAGATAGAAAGTTTATTTTCACCTTTTGTACAATATGACATAACATGCTTTCATATGAAAGAAAAAAAAATAGTACAATAGGCGACGGCCACCCAGATAGCAAATTTGCTAACGAGCTGGGTGCCTTGATGGGAAAATTTCCCGAAAATACCCGAAAGAAGATGGTGTAAAAAAAGAAGTAGGTCCATGATTGGCTGACACTTCCTGAAGTAACAATGTACATGTATTTGGCTAAAGGGTGCCACATGACCAAGGGCAGTTTGGCATCCGAATGAGACTAACTACTCATGTTCCCCTTTATGTGGTGTAAAATACACCGTATTGTTTTTCACAGCAGGGTCTCTTTCAAAGTAGATACTAGCATATATTACTTCATAAGTTCAACAATCATGACCGCATTGAGTGCTAAATCAATCCCTGTGATGTGGCCTTTCTGCACTACCGGGGCATGTCATAGTTACTGTACTAAACGGCTGATGGTCAATCAGATGATAAGGGTAAAGGCGCTGGAGACTACATTCAAACTTGTGACCTACCATCTTAAGATGAACCGTTTATGATTGGCAATGTGCATGATGTGCCACCTGTTAAAAGAATCTACCTCAATGTCTTTTGATTTTTACTATTTGAGACTTTTCCATCAAAATTACCGGTAGCTTAACCAGGGAGCTCACCTACCAGAAGTTTTGGTCAATATTTCGACATATATAGTCAGGTGAACATTTCCATACCCTGCTCAAACCTTTTCAGCCCACACTTAATGTCCAACTCTTTTACCCTACATTTAACGTCTTTTTGGCCTACATTTTTAATGTCCAATCCTTTAGGCCTACATTTTAATGTCCAACCCTTTTTGGCCTACATTTTAATTCCCAACCCTTTTTGGCCTACATTTTAATGTCCAACCCTTTTTGGCCTACATTTTAATGTCCAACCCCTTTTGGCCTACATGTCCCCCTTTTTGGTCCACATTAATGTGAAAATATTTAATGTAGGCACAGCAAATGAAAATAATAACAAGAAGAAAATATTTCCCTTGAGAATGTTTAATAGGAAAATTGAACAAAAAGTGACTATTGTGTTCAAGGATTATCAACGAATCGG